>SXGQ01102575.1_pt1 | contig 11480 bp, 7 predicted proteins | sample 3178371 | NCBI WGS metagenome assembly SXGQ01 (sample SAMN11356859, study PRJNA531348) | freshwater metagenome | isolation source: freshwater sample F1-20 | place: China: Fuxian Lake, Yuxi | collected 2017-12-25 | reverse complement strand
GAAGCTGACGCACACTCCCGCCAACACCGGACCAGGGCCATACCGGAAGAGGGCGAGAGCCATGCGACAGAACACGACGATGCCTGTGGATGTCCGCCTCGCGCTCCTGCGCGATGCCGTCTCCATGCTCGACCCGCGGCGCAACCCCGGCACCCGCGCGGAAGCCGCCGCGGTGCTGTGCGAGACGCTGGTGAGCGAGGGCGCGCGCAACAACAATCGCCGCCTGATCGCCGAGGCGCTGATGGTCGCGGCCGAGACGATCACCGAACAGCCGATCCCCGCCGGCCCGCGAATCGCTCTGCTCGACGCGCTGCGCGACGCGGCCGGCCTGCTGACGGACCGCTACGAGGAGGAGGTGACGGCGGCCTACGTCATCACCGCCCAGAAGCAGCGGCGCCGCCCGGTTGCCCGGACGGCGCCATAGTTTCTCCGTGCCGCGCTCCGCTCAGGCGAAGAGGTAGTCCTCGCCCGCGACGAGCGACGTCACCGCCGCGCCGCCATCCATCAGCGTGATCGTCTGGCCGGCGGCGGACGCTCCCTCGAACACCTGCCACACGCCGTCGCCCTGATGGGCGAGCGTCGCGCCGGCGCCGAAGCCTGCGAGCACGATCAGGTCCTCCTCGGCAAAGTCGACCACCAGGATGCGGCCGGCATCGCGGTTCACCACCAGCCGGTCCGCCCCCTCGCCGAGCGTCACCTCGAACGCCGTGTTCGTGCCGGCATAGGCTGCGTTCCAGAGCGCGCCGTTGCCGGGATTCGCGTTGTCGCCGAGCCAGCCCGCGGCACCGTTCGCGCCGCCCACCGAGGCGAGCGTGACGACGTCGTTGCCCACCCCGGCATCGATGGTGACGAGGTTCGACCAGGTCTTCTCGTTGCTGTGCGCCGTCCAGGCGATGGTGTCGCCGAAGTCGCTGCCGATGACGAAGCCGCGCTTGGCGCCCCAGACATCGACATCGAGCCCGTCGAGCACCGCTGACAGGTCGAGCCGCACGTCGACGAGGTTTGCGACCGAGAAGGCCGTGCCCATCGCCGGCATGTAGTCCGCCTTCGCCAGCGCGACCGCCTTGATGTCGTTCCAGGCGCCGGTGTTCTCGATCACCGTGACGCCCTCGCCCGTGGTGATCGCCATCTTCTGCCCGAGCGTCGCGGCATCCACCACCGGCGGTGTCGCGACCGAGCCCTGCGGCGTGCCGCCGCCGCCCTGCAGGAAGCTGAGCACCGGCAGCAGGGTCGGCTCGGCCACCGCGTCGAGCCCGATCACGGTCACGTCGTCGAAGGACACACCCTCGCTGCCCCAGGAATAGAGGCCGAAGGTGCCTGAGGTGTGGGTCCGATCCTCGATCGCGTAGGCGAAGATCTCGGAGCCGTCGATGAAGGCGCTGATCTTCTGGTCGAGAATCTGGACGCGGAGCTGGAACTCCTCGCCCACCGTGTAGCGCTGCGGTACCTGGCCGAGGATCTCCTCCACCCCGTCGCGCAGCCGCGTCAGGGTGAACAGCGCGCCGGCGCCGTTGCTCGGGCTGCGGTCATAGAGGCCGTCGCTGTCGAGCTCGAGCTTGTAGTAGTTCCTCTCGTCGGCGTAATGGATGAGGATGCCGAGCCCGTCATTGTCTTCGGTAACGATTCGCGTCTCGACGGCGTAGTTGGTCCACTCGCTCGCGCCCTCGCCCTCGTAGAGCGCGTAGGTGCCCTTGCGCAGCACGTTCACGCCGTCGCCATGCGGCGACCAGCCCTGCCGCCACGGATCGGCATTTGAGGCGCCGTTCCACACGAGTTGCCGGCTCTGCAGGTCGGAGAGCTGGGTCAGCTTGCCGTCGACGATGCGCCAGTCGCTGGAAAGCCCGTCCTCGCCGACGCCGCCGAACTCGCCCTCGTCAACGATGCGCCAGCCCGTCGGGATTGCCTCGCCATCGAAGCTCTCATGCAGCCACACGCGGCTCTTGCCGACCACCTCGACATCGACACGGTCGGTCGAGACGGCGCCGGACGCGTCGGTGACGGTGAGGGTGAGCTTGTGGACACCGGCGGCGAGGTCGAAGCTCGCCTCCGCACCCGTGCCGCGTAGGTTCCCAGCCGCGTCGTGCCAGGCGTAGCTGGCCGCGCCGGTGATGCCGAAGGTCCCCGCAGCCGAGAGCGTCACCGTCTCGGCGCCGTTGCCGTCGCGGTCGATCACGCGCAGGTCGGCCCCGGCGTGGGCGTCGAGCGCGACGCCATTCACCGTCACCGTGTCGAACTGCGAGCTCCGCTGTATGTCCGACCAGAGGCCGACCGTGCCGCCCTCGAGCGGTGCGTCGTCGACCACCGTGCCGCCGAACAGCACGCGGCCGTCGAGCAGCACCGTGATGCCGCCGCCCTCGATCGCGATCTTCAGCGCCTGGTCGACGTTGAAGCGGCTGCCGCCAGTCTCCTGCGCCAGAACCGTCTCGACCCCGTCGGCCACCCTGATCAGGCTGCGGGTGTTGGACTCGCTGTCGAGCACGACGCGATAGTGGTTCGCTTCGCCCTGCCAGTAGAAGACGGCGCCGATGCCGTCATTGTCGGTCGAGCGCAGCGTCAGCTCGAGCACGTAGTCCTGCCAGGACAGCGCCTCCTCGGCGCCCCAGAGCAGCACGTTCCGCGCGGCGTCTGACTGGTCAAACACGCGCCCCTCCGGCGCGGGCAGGCCCTCGCCGCCCTCGGTGCGGGAGAACACCGTGCCCTTGACGAAGAAGTTGCCGGTGCCTGAGCCGATCGCGCCAAAGCCGAGCGTCGAGACACCGTAGCTCGCGCCGAGCGAGGCATCGCCGAAGTCGAACTGCACCGAGAGCGGCGTCGGCGCCTCGGCCATCACGCCGCCGGCCTTCACGCCGCCGAGCGAGGCCATCTCCGCATCGGTGAACACCTTGTCGGTGACCAGCACGGAGGAGACGTAGAGATCGGAGGTCTCTCCGTTCTCGTCGGAGAACAGCAGCGCGCCCTTGCCGACATCGAGCTTCCAGCGATCGCCCGACAGCGTCTGCGCGCCGACCTTCACGCCATCGATGTACTTCGAGAGGATCGTGGTGCCGTTGCCCTGATCCTCGAACACGAAGCCGACGCGCTGCCAGGCGCCGTACTCGAAGCTGCCCTGGTAGTTGCCGGAGATGCCGATGCCGCCCGTGCCATTGCCGTTCGAGCGGATGAAGAGCTCCCCGTCATCGGCATTGGTGGGGTTGAGCTGGATGAAGCTCGTCCAGCTGCCCTGCCCGTCCGGCACCAGGATGTCGAACACGAGGCTGTAGTCGCCGATCAGCGTGCCCTCGGGCGCGCCGAGATTGGGGCTCAGCGTCATCGCCTTGGTCGGGCTGAGCGCGGGCAGCAACAGCACGCTCTCCTCGCCGCCCTCGATTGCCGGCAGGCCGAAGCTCTCCGGCGTGCCCGTGACGAGCCGGCCTTCCTGGCCCGAAACGATCCAGCCATTCGTGTCGCCGTCGTTGAAACTGTCGGAGAGCTTCGTTCGGTCACCGGTGACGACGACGAGCACCTGGTCGCGCGAGACGTTGCCGCTCGTGTCGGTCACCTCGAGGGTCAGCGCGTGGCGGCCTATGCCGAGGCTCGCCTCCGCAAGCGGGCCTTCCGCAACCACATCGCCATCGGCATCGAGCCAGCGGTATTTCGCCGCGACCGAGCCGGGGTCGAGCGTGCGGGAGGCGTCGAGCGTCACGGTCGTCGTCGCCTCGCCGTCCGCAGCCGCCGCGAAGATGTCGTCGCCGGCATCCGCGATGGCACGCACCGGCGGGGTCGATAGATCCCAGTTCTCGAACACCTCCTCGTGGCCGAGATACCGTCCCGTCAGACCATCGCGATCCAGCTCCGGCTTGACGCGGAATCCGTCGAGATAGTCGTCGAACTCGGTGAAGTAGGTCTCTGTCGTAACGTGGCTGTTGTCGGGATCGATCGTGACGAGGCGGATCGCGCCGTTGCCGCCGCGGCCGCCGAGTGTCGGGTCGCCGTTGCCGGCGATCTCGCGGGCGATGCCGTTCTGGTAGTTGACGAGGCTCTCGATGATCGGGTTGCCATGCTGGCTGTAGCTGACATTCGTCTCCGCGCCGTCGCCGAAGATGTGGCCGGAGAGGGTGAAGGCGATGTTGGGGAATTTCGCGAGAATCTCGCGATAGACGGTCTCGCCATCATTGGCGCCCTCGGGCGACCGGCCCATGCCGTAGTCATAGCCCGCGCCCTCGTCGTAGAGCGGCCCGCCGGCCGGATCGTGCCGAACGGCCCAGTTGGTCAGGCTGTGCGAGACGAGGATGACCTGATGGTCGAGATGCTGGCCGATCACGTCGCCAGCCCAGCGGATGACGTCGTCGCGCGGCCCGAACTCGAGCGAGACGACGAGCCATTTGGTGCCGTCAGGAGCAGCGAAGGTGTGGTAGTTGTTCGTGCCGCGATCGGGCTCCTGGTCGTACACGCCGCCGAACGTGTCCGGGTTCGAGGCGGCTTGGCGCTCGGGGCTGAACAGCAGGTCGAGGTACTGCGTCGAGTGGTCGGCCGCCGACCCGCCGTTCGCCTGGTCGTGGTTCCCGGGCAGCAACGAGTAGGGGATCTTGCCGTCGAGCGTGGAGAGGGCCCGGTTGGCCACTTCCCAGTCGCTCGCCTGGTTGTTCTGCGTCACGTCGCCGACATGCGCGACGAACAGGATGTTGTGGCTCTCCTTGTTGTCCACGAGCCACTGCGTCATGTTGCAGAAGGTCTGCGGCGGGCCGTTAGACAGGCTCGCATCCGTGTAGTCCTGCGTGTCGGGCAGCACCGCGATCGTGTAGGCGTTCGGCCCGGCGGAGCGGACGCGGAAATGATCCGCCACCGAGTTGCCCTCGCTGTCGGTCGCGGTGAGCCGGAGATCGGCATGACCCAGCGCGCCGAGCGTGATCGTCAGCACGTCGCCGTCGATCACGGCGGAGGTGACGACCGCCTCGTCGTCGTTCTCGATGGTGAGCGTGATGTCGTCGCGGTTGAACACGCTCGAGAGGTCGATCTCGATGACGCTTCCCGGCGTCCTCATCACGTCCATCACCCGCGTGGCGATGGCGAGCGCGGGCTCGGCCGGCGCCTCGGTGTCAGCCGGCGCGGTCATGTCGGCCGGGCCATAGCTCGCGGCGAAGTCCCCGCCTGCGAAGTCGAACTGCGTCGCGCCTTCGGCCGGCGCAGCCGCAAAGAAGCCTCCCGCCTTTGCGCCACCGAGCGCGGCGACCGCCTCGCCCGACAGCACCTCGGGAACGAACAGGAGCGAGGCGAGGTAGCCGCCCGCGACCTCGCCATCCTCGTCGGAGAAGAGCAGGAAGCCGTTGTCGGCATCGAGCTCCCAGCGTGTGCCGACGAGCGTCTGTGTGCCGACGAGCTCGCCCTCGATGTACTTCCTGAGCACGGTCGTCGTACCGTCCTTCTCGGCGGTGAAGACGAGGCGCTGCCACGCGCCGTACTCGAACGAGCCCTGGTAGCTGCCGGAGATGCCGACGCCGCCCTCGGCCGCGTTCGTCGCGCGAAGGAAGAGATCGCCATCGCTCGTGTTCGAGGGATCGGTCTGCAGAAGGCTCATCCAGGTGCCCTGGCCGGGCGGCACGAGGATGTCGAAGCCGAGCGTCCAGCTCGTGATCCTGCCGCTCACGCCGGTGTCGGGCTTGACCACGATCGTCTCGCCCGAGGCGAGCGGGGTGAAGCGCATCATCCCCTGGTCACCACTCTCGCCCGGCAGCGCGGCGATGGCGAAGCTTTCGGTCGTGCCGAACTGGACATAGTCGGACATGGCATTCCCCGGAGGAGGTTCTCGTTGCGGCGCGGACGATGCCGCCGGGGACGACGATCGCGTGCGAAGACTTCGTGACATTGATGATGTGATGGCGGAATGACGCTACGGAGGCGGTTCGTTGACAAAAAGCGATGACGGCCTTGCCTCGTGGCAGGCACGGTGGCAGGCGCGCTACGAGGCCGGGGCGTGGCTGTTCGGCGCCGAGCCCAATGAGTGGGTCCGCTCGAACGCGTGGCGGCTGAAGCCCGGCATGCGTGCGCTCTGCCCCGGAGAGGGAGAGGGCCGCAACGCGGTGTTTCTCGCCTCGCTCGGGCTCGACGTCACGGCGGTCGATTTCGCGCCCGCCGCGCTGGAGCGCGCCGAGGCGCTGGCGCGCGAGCGAGGCGTCACGATCGCCACCGCCATGGCGGATCTCTCGCAATGGGCGTGGCCCGAGGCGGCGTTCGATCTCGTCGCGCTGATCTTCGTCCAGCTCTCCGCGGACGAGCGCGCCCCTGTCCACGCTGGTGCGACACGTACGCTTGCCCCCGGAGGCCTGCTCGTGCTCGAGGCGTTCGGCCGCGGCCCCGCCCGCGCCTGCGGGCCGCGCGGTGAGGAGAGCCGCTACGACGCGGCGATGCTCGAGCGGGATTTCGCCGGCCTCGAGATCCTTGCGCTGTTCGAGGGCACGGTGCAGCTCGCGGAAGGCCAAGGCCATCGCGGTGCTGCCTCCGTCATTCGCCTTCTGGCGCAGAAGCCCGTTTGATGGAATCGTGCCGGCCAACGGCGCCACCCGATGCGCCGAGACAGGAAGGAGTGTCCCTGATGCCGGTCCGTCGCCGTTCGCTTCTCGCCGCCCCTCTCGTGCTCGCCCTGCCGGCGCGCGCGCAAGCCGCCTGGCAGCCGACGCGGCCTGTACAGCTGATTGTCGGCTTCGCTCCAGGCGGCGGGTCTGACGTGATCGCGCGCGTCATCGCGCAGGCCGCCGCACCGCTCTACCCGCAGCCACTCGTGGTGATGAACCGCCCCGGCGCCGGCGGCGGCATCGCGGCCGAGGCGGTCGCGCGCGCGGAGGCGGATGGGCATACGCTGCTTCTCGCCGGTGGTTCGGAGAGCACGTCGATCCCGGCGCATCGGCAGGTTCCGTACGATCCGAAGCGCAGCTTCCGCGCCATCATCCGGCTCACGCGCAACGGCCAGTTCATCGTCGCCAAGGGCAACGGTCGCTTCCGCACGATGCAGGACGTGATCGCTGCCGCGAAGGAGAAGCCCGAAGCCGTCACGCATGCCTCGGCCGGGGCGGGCACGCTGTCGCACAGCCTCTTCCTGGTGCTCGGGCGCGAGGCGGGCGTGCAGTTCCTGCACGTTCCCTTCCAGGGTGGCGGGCCGAGCCTGCAGGCCGTCGTCGCCGGGCAGGTCGATGTCTCGGTCGCCGCCCCGGAGGAGATGCGTGGCCTCGTCGATTCGGGCGACCTGCGCGTCCTCGCCGTCGCCTCGCGCGAGCGCGCCCCGCTCTACCCCGATGCGCCGACGCTGGCGGAGCTCGGCTATCGCGTGTTCGTCGAGAACATGAAGGGCTGGGTCGGGCCAGCGGGGATGACCGACGCGATGGTCGCCTTCCACCACGACAGGATGCGCCAGGCGATGGGCACGGATGCCTGGAAGCAGTTCATGGCGCGCACGGGTGAGCCGGATGGCTACGCCGACGGCCCGACCTTCCAGCGCGACATGGACGAACTGCTCGACCGCATCGCTGCCTCGGTGCGCGCTGCCTGACCAGAAAGGACACTGAATGACGGTTCTTTCCGCCGGCGACCCGGTCGCCTTCATCGGACTCGGCACCATGGGCGGGTCGATGGCCGCGAACATCGCCCGCGCCGGCTTCAGGCTCGTGGTGCAGAGCCGAACGAAGGCGAAGGCCGAGGCGCTGCTCGCCTCCGGCGCGCGCTGGGCCGCGACGCCAGCGGAGGCCGCGAAGGGCGCGCGCGCCCTCTGCCTCTGCGTGCCGGACGCGCCGGATGTCGAGGCGGTCCTGTTCGGCGCGAACGGCGCCGCGGAAGGGCTCGCGAAGGGCGCGATCGTGATCGACTTCTCGACGATCGCGCCCTCGCCCGCTTCGGAATTCGCCAAGCGCCTCGCTGCGCAAGGCGTGTCGATGCTCGACAGCCCCGTCTCCGGCGGGCCGAAGGGCGCGGCGGACGGCACGCTCACCTGCATGGTTGGTGGCGATCGCGCGACGTTCGACGCGGCTGCCGCGCTGTTCGCCGCCGTGGGCAGGACGATCACCCATCTCGGGCCTGCCGGCTCGGGGCAGGTGTGCAAGGCGGCGAACCAGCTCATCATCTGCGCGGCGATGCAGGCTGCCGCCGAGGGGCTCGCGCTCGGCGCCAAGGCGGGGCTCGATGTCGAGGCGATGCGCCAGGCCCTGCTCGGCGGCAGCGCACGCTCGGCCGTGCTCGAGACCCACGCGGTGCGGATGCTGAAGGAGAGCTTCTCCCCGCCGAACTTCCGCGCCGCCCTGATGCGGAAGGATATCCGCATCGCGCTCGATGCCGCCCAGGCGCATGGCGTGTTCGCCCCCGCCACCGCGCATGTCGCGCAGATGTTCGAGGCGATCGCCAATCAGGGGCGGGCCGACCAGGACTGCACCGTGCTCGGCCAGCTCGTTGCGGAATTGTCGGGGCTGCCCCGCCTGAAGGGCTGAACGCGGCGGCTTGGCTGCCGCCCAGGGAAGGCGGATGCTGCGCTGCACCCATGCACGCGCCGCCCCCTCCTTCCCCCGCGCCCTATGGCCGCATCGCACGCATGTCGCTGCCGACGATCGGCGTCGCCTTCGCACAGGCCGCCTGCCAGACGGTGGAGGTGGCGTTCATCGGCCGGCTCGGGACGGAGGTGCTCGCGGGCTACGCGCTCGTGCTGCCGCTTCTGCTGCTGATGCAGATGATGTCGACGGGCGCCATGGGCGGGGGCGTCTCCTCCGCCATCGCGCGCGCCCTCGGAGCGGGGCGGCGCGAGGAAGCGTCCGACCTCGTCCTGCATGCCGGCCTCATCGGCATCGGGATGGGGCTGCTGTTCACCCTGCTGATCGAGGGATTCGGGCCGGCGATCTTCCGCGCCATGGGCGGGTCGGAGGCGGCGGTGATGCATGCCACCACCTATGCACGCATCCTGTTCGCCGGCAGCGTTCTCGTCTGGCTCGCCAACACGCTCGGCGCGGTGCTGCGCGGGGCGGGCAACATGCGGCTTCCGGCGCTGATCATGGTGATCGGCTGGGGGTTCGATGCCGTGCTGTCGATCGTGCTTCTGACGCAGACTTCCCTCGGCATCGCCGGCGCGGCCATCGCCTACGTGCTCACCTTCCTCGCCTCCTGCGCGGCGATGATCGTGGCGATCCTGCGCGGCGGGGCCGGTTTCATCCCGTCCCTCCGTGCGCGGCTTCATGGCGCGCTGTTCAAGCGCATCCTCTCGGTCGGTCTCATCGCGTCGATGATGGCGGCGATCGCCAACCTGACGACAGTCTTCGTCACGGCGCTCGTCTCACGCCACGGCTCGGCGGCGATCGCTGCCTATGGCGTCGGGGTTCGGCTCGAGTTCCTGATGATCCCGCTCGCCTACGGCATCGGCGCAGCACTCACCGCGCTCGTCGGCATGCGCGTCGGTGCCGGTGACTGGGCGGGCGCGCGCATCACGGCCTGGCGCGGTGCGGCGCTGTCGGGGCTGATCTCGGGCCTGATCGGCGCGTTGGTGACGTTCTTCCCCTCGCCCTTCGCCCGCGCCTTCGCCTCAGACCCCGCCGTGCAGGAGGCGATCAGGCTCTACCTCGTGATCGTCGGGCCGGCCTTCGCCGCGCTTGGCGTCGGCATGACGCTCTATTTCGCCTCGCAGGGCGCGGGTCGGATGCGCATGCCCTTCGTCGCAAGCCTCGTCCGCATCACGGTGGCCGTGGCAGGGGGCATCTGGGCGGGAGACCGGTTCGGACTGCCCGGCCTGTTCGCCGCCGTCGCCGCCGCGCTTGTGAGCTACGGCTTGATCGTCGCCGCTTCGGTGCGGCCTCGGATATGGTCGGCGCGAGGACCTTAGGGAGAAGCGCAATGTGGGACGATCTCTGGCTCGGCGGTACGGTCGCGACCATGCAGGGCACGGGGCTCGGACTTGTCTCGGAAGGCGCGGTCGCCGCCAAGGACGGGCGGATCGCCTGGGTCGGCGCGGCCGCCTCTCTCCCTGGCGCACCCGACACGCTCGCGCGGCGCGTCCACCACGTCGCCGGAACGCTCATGACGCCAGGCCTCGTCGACTGCCACACCCATATCGTGTTCGGCGGGGACAGGATCGCCGAGTTCCGGCTCGCGCTCGCCGGAGCGACGCGGGCGGAGCTCGTCGCCGCGGGCGGCGGCATCGTGGCGACCATGCGGGCAACGCGCGCGGCCTCCGACGAGGACCTGGTGGAGAGCGCGCGTGGGCGCCTCCGCTGCCTGATGGCGGAAGGCGTGACGACCGTCGAGATCAAGTCGGGCTACGGGCTCGACCGTGATACGGAGCTGCGGATGCTGCGCGTCGCGCGCCGCCTCGGCCGCGAGGAAGGGGTGCGCGTCGTCACCTCCTTCCTCGGCGCGCATGCGCTGCCCCCCGAATATGCCGGGCAGCCGGATGCCTATCTCGACTTCCTCGCCGACGACGTGCTGCCCGCGGCGCATGAGGAGGGGCTCGCCGACATGTGCGACGGCGGCATCGAGGGGCTCTCGATCCCCAGGGAAGCGATGCTGCGCCTCTATGCGAAGGCCACCGCACTCGGCCTTCCGCTGCGCGGCCACACCGACCAGTATCGCGATGTCGGCGGCGCCGGGGCCTATGCCGCGCTCGGCGCGCGTTCGGCCGACCATCTCGAATACGCCAACGAGGAAGGCATCGCCGCGATGGCGCGGGCGGGAACCACAGCGGTGCTGCTTCCCGGCTCGACGCTCTTCCTGCGCGAGACGGAACGGCCACCCATCGCGCTGTTCCGCAAGCACGGCGTGCGCATGGCGATCGCGACGAACTGCAACCCGGGCTCATCGCCCACACGCTCGCCGCTTCTCGTCCTTGCCCTCGCTTCGACCATGTTCCGCCTCACGCCGGAGGAGGCGCTGCGCGGCTACACGGCCGAGGCGGCACGCGTGCTCGCGCGTGAGGACGAGATCGGGACGATCGCAGAAGGCTACGCGGCCGATCTCGCCATCTGGAACGCGAAGGATCCGGCCGAGCTCTGCTACTGGCTCGGAGGCAACCCGCTGCGTGCCGTCGTCCGCGGTGGCGTGACCGTCTGATCGTTCAGGCCGCGCCGAGCGCCGGCGGCACGGCCGCGAGCGTCTCGAGCGGCAGGTGACAGGCGATACGGTGTCCCTTCTCCGGCTCGATGACGGGGGGAACGACAGTGTCGCACACCGGCCCGATGCGTCTCGGGCAGCGATGCGCGAAAGGACAGCCTTCACTGCCGGCCGCGGAGGAAACGTCGCCCGCGAGGCGGATGCGCGACGCCGCGCGCCCGCTCGACCCGACCAGCGGCACGGCGGAGAGAAGCGCCTCGGTATAGGGGTGATAGGGCGGTGCGAGCACTGCGCGCGCAGGCCCTTCCTCGACCACCTTGCCCCGATACATCACAGCGATCCGGTCGGCCACGTGCGCGATGACGCCGATGTCGTGGCTGATGAAGAGATAGGCCACGCCAAGACGGTCACGCAGGTCGTCGAGCAGGTTCAGG
>SXGQ01111677.1_pt1 | contig 11481 bp, 9 predicted proteins | sample 3178371 | NCBI WGS metagenome assembly SXGQ01 (sample SAMN11356859, study PRJNA531348) | freshwater metagenome | isolation source: freshwater sample F1-20 | place: China: Fuxian Lake, Yuxi | collected 2017-12-25 | reverse complement strand
CATTTGCGAAATCTACCGAGTCAGAAGTAACAGACGATGCGGTTAAAAGTGAAGTTAAAAAATTAAAAGATAAAAATAAAACTCAACCGATAAATAATAAATTAAACTATTTTAACTCATGAGTAGAAGTTATTTCGATAGGTATCAGTTTTTTGTAGATGATGGTAAATTCAGAATAGTACCTGGTATTGAAATACCAATAAAAGGTACGGACAAATATCATCAATACAAAAGAGGGAAAGATAGATTGGATAAATTATCACAAGAGTTTTATAACACCCCAATTTTTGGTTGGTTAATTATGATGGCCAATCCAACAGCGGGTACTAATGAATTTGAAATTGGAGACAATTACATTTTAAGAATACCATTTCCCTTGAACTCCACTTTACAAGATTACAAGAGAGGAGTAGAGTTGTATAATTTATATTATGGCGAACAATGATTTATCGAATACTGAAAATATATTAATTAAGACCGATGAGAATAATTTAATTTACATCGATCCTAATAGTGTATTGGTTGACGGACAAGTTCAACCAAGAAACGTGTCTCAAGAAAAAATGGTTATGTATGTTAATCTTGAGGCCGATATTATTCCAAGAACAACACTAGCCGCGGATGGAGATAAAAATTCACTTAGAAGTATAGCCAGTGGAACACTAAATTTTCTATCCACTCAAGTTGGTGATGCAACTGACCCATCAAATAGGGCATTCACATCAAATTGGACAGACGCGTTTTTAGAAACCAATCAAAAAAAAGATGAAAAGGGAAATCCTGTTGGAGACCCCTTTAGAAGTGACGGATCTGGTCAATCTTTTGGTATTGAAAGTATTTCCATACAAATAAAGGGAGCAAATTTTATTCCTCAAATTGCAATAAATTTTATTGACGTAAGAGGTAAAACATTATTTGATTCACCCGAAAATTCACCATATAAAGCGTTCTTTCATATACCATGGCCGATATTTTATTTATCAATTAAAGGATATTATGGTAAGACAATAAGATATAGACTTCATTTGGTTTCATTTAGTTCAAGATTTAATTCTGGTTCTGGTAATTTTGAAGTAACAACAAAATTTGTTGGGTCCACATATGCTTTTATGAATGACATTCCATTAAAAGCTATTTTGAACGCACCTTATATGTTTATAAGAACAGTTGAGGGATCACAAAAATTTAATGAACAAACTGGTTTGTATGAAAAAAAGGCATTAAAATCATCAAAGGGATATCAAATATTAAAATCAGTTTATTCTGAAATGAAACAAAAGAAACTGATTCCACAAGATTTTCCGGTTAAGACACTAAGAGAAATCTGTTCACTGGCATCCACATTAGATAAAAAATTAGAACAACAAATTTTTGACCAAGTTATTGACCCAACTGTTTTGGATGGTATAAGAGCCTACAGAGAAGTTTTAAAAAACTTTGAAGTTGCGGTTAATGGTTGGAAAAATAAAAATTTAGATTTAACAATATACACCGATCAATTTATTATTGATTCTGAACCAGCAAGAGGATATGCGTTAAAAGCGAAAGATAAACTTAATTTAGTTTTAGTTACTGGATCCACTGTAAATAATACATTAGAAGGAATAATAAAAACTTATTCAGATAATTTAAAAATATTACAAAAAACTTTTAACGATAACGTAAAGAAAAATGAGAAAGGTGAAACTGTCGGAGTGGTTGTAAATACAAGGCTATTATCAAACACTTTACCTCCAATTACCACTTATTACAGTAAACTTCAAAACGACCCATCAAAGTATTACATATTATTTGACAAGTTATTGTCAGACATACACTCAATCAAAAAAGTGTTTTTTGAACAAAACGTGAAAATTGAAAAGGAGATTGAGAAACAAATGAATAACATAATAAAGAATCCAAGTAAGGGTTTTGGTTTTGAACCTACTGTAAGAAATTTATTTGCAGTGGTATTAGCGAACGCAGAGGTTTATGTTAGAATGATGAAAGACGTTCACTTTGATGCATTTAACGTTTCGAATGATAGAAAAAACCTTATCGGTAAATTTTCTGATGAGTCGGTTGGTGACGCGATTTATCCATGGCCAGAAATCAAAAAAACAACACCTGGTGATAAACAAAGAGTTATTGCTTATCCGGGTGAACCCGAATTACAAGATAAATTACAATCATATAATGGTTTATTGTGGCCTGAAGTTTCTTTCATTGAAGAATTTATTGGAGTGTCAACAAACGTTAAAGACCCATTAGTTGAAAGAGAAGGTGGTGTAAATGATTTACAATATATTTTTGAAAGTAATCAAGAAGAGTCAAGGATAAACGATATAAGTCAACTATTCAGAGTACAAGACACATTACCATATGGTAACAGAACCCCCGTTTCGTTTTTATATGAAATATATGAAAGAGCAAAACAGATGACATTAGTCGATTCTTTTGATTTTAGTGTTTTAATTGAATTAGCCAACATTGAATTTAAAACCATTCAACAAGTTGCTGGAGAAGAATTAGACATTTTAGACATATTAAAAACCCATATTAATTCAAAAGATAAACTTTTGGAATACATGGAAAAACTTTCACCATATGAAAGGTTTGAAAATTATAGGGAATCTGTACCAACAACAAATTATTTAAAAGAGACCATTACAAAATCATTTAGAATTGATCAATATAGAGGTTTAGATACGGCTAAAAGCGTTGATTTAACACCATATGAGAAATTAGATAAGTTTTTAATAAATTATACTCCAGAGGAATATAGAAAAAATATATTCCCATTCAATTCAAGCAAATATTTGTCTTATATTAATAAAAATAGTTTTACCGATGACGAATTTAAGTTTAAGGGTATTTTTAGATTAAGTACCGATACAGATGATTTTATAACAACCCCATTTAACATTTTAAATTGGATAAAACCAAAGTATAGACCTCTTAATGAAGTACACAATTTGTTTACACAAAAATTTACAATTGGTGATAACCATACCCACATATTGAATACACCATACTTTCATAAACAATTATATAGTGATTTTAACAAAACAACATCTTTCGGAAAATATGCGGGATCCGCTTACTTGTTATTAAACACATTACCTTATTTTGATTTAAGAGATAAGATAAGTTTTCAAAGGACCGATAATAATTCTACAATAAACACACTTGAATCTAAAAGATTATCATCAATTTTTAGAGAAATTGGTGCAACACACTATGTTCCATATCATTTGATTGTTAAGTGGGGGTCAATATATCATAGATACAAAAAGAAAAAATTAGAGGGTATTGATATATTAAATGGATTTACAACATCAAACACTAATACCACAACCACAAACATAAATGGACAACAATTTTTTGATGTTCCTGGTTTAGATATTGGTGATAACGTATATCAAATACAAGGTCAGTTTGTTTCTTATGCGGGAGGTAGAGATGTGGGTATACATCCATATTATGATGCAATTTTTCATCAAGTAGTAAATGGATACAACCATTTCGTTGTAACTTCAGGTAGTACATCTTTTGAATCAAATGTTAGTAACGGTTCAATAAATTTAAAATATAGACAAAGAGAAAACGGGTTAAATTATTGGACACAATATGTGGACAATTCAAAATTTACACCAAATGATTTAACATACACAATATTACCCTGTGATGGATTTAATCCCGCAATTAATTTAAAATCTAAAGTAAATGGTATTGAACCATCTAATTTTGATTTTGGTACATCCGAACAATTTAATTTTAAATTAGTTTGGATAACCGAATATGATGAGGAGAGTTTTAGTGGAAAAACATTTACATCACCATCAGAATATAATATAAAAGCTGGTGGGAATGAATTACAACTATCTAATGACCAAGAAAAAATATATGATTTAATTGCAACTTTTAGTCCTCAAATATTAGATGAATTCGAGGATATATTTTTACAATTTAGTTCTGAATTTGTTGAAATTGAGAATCCGGTTAAGAAATTTGATAATGTTGTGTTTGATAATTTCCAAAAATTATTAAAGGAAATTGTAACAGTAAAAAAGGAATCGGGAGACGGGACAATAGAAGAAACAATTATAAAAATTGGAAATAAACAAAGTAAAAAATTAGCGGTAATATCAGAATCAATATGTAGTAAGAGAAATATGTTGAAAATTACATTAGGAAATCCAAAAGAATTAGATTCATATGTTTTGGATAACTATGTAAATAATGAATTACCTTTTGGTGAATATAATTTTGCTTCACAAAGTGGAAATACGAAATATCTTGAATTATATGTTGGTGAAAACCCTGACACAGGTATAACCTATTTAGATTTTTTTAACATATCTGATATTGCACTAAATGAGGAAAACATTTTATTATTTAGACCTTTAATATTGATTTATGGTGGTTATATAAAAAATGGTGGAACGAATAATGTAACAGCATTTTCAAATTATTTAAAAAACAATATATTAGATAAACCAAACACCTCAATAATACCTGGTGGGGCAAATAACAGACTTAATTTATTTTTATTACAATTAATTAGTAAATTTTCTTCTTTAAAAATAGAAAAGAACAATGCTAGTATAGACTTTGTAGATGGTTATAATAATAGACAAATTAAGGTAGAACTTTATAACACATTCAAATCATTTAATGATAAATGGGTTGCGGGTAATTCATTGGGACAAAGACTTTTGTTTGAAGAATTTTTATTTTTAGACAGAGCTAATAGAGATATTGGTAGTAAAGCATATTTGAATATAAGTAAGTTTACCGCATTAACAGACGATAAAAATAACAAAGCAAATCTTTATTCCACAATTTCCATGTTATTAAAAGACAGTGGATTTGACATGAGAGCATTACCCGCATATGTTAACTTTTACGGAACCAATATATCAAACAGATCCAAAATTACACCATCCAAAAAGGTTGCAGAAAATTTATTCGGAACATTCTTAGATGTTGATTATGAAGAATCATCACCCAAAATAATTGTTCAGTTTGTTGGTCCAACATCTAAACATACCGCTGATGGAGATAAAAACTTTAATAAGTTTAATGATGATAGTTTTGATATTTCAAATAGAAATAAAAATCCATTAATTGTAACACTACCAGAGTTGTATGATATTGATCAACTAAATAAATCCAATAAAGTAGTTGCTTTTGAGGTTAGCTTTGGTGACCAATATCAAAATATTTTCAAAGGAGTGACACTTGATCAAACTACATTAAGAAATACATCTGAATCTTTTGTTGTATTGGAAAACTTGGCTAGATCAGAATCGGGAGCTGGTACTTACAATGTGGACGTTAGTCTTTTTGATTATTATAAACAGGCTTCATATTCTTGTGACGTTACTTGTATGGGTAATGTGATGATTCAACCAACAATGTATTTTTATTTGAAAAATATACCCATGTTCAGAGGAACATATTGGATAACCGAGGTTAGTCATAATATTAGAAATAACAATATTGAGACTTCGTTTAAAGGAACAAGAATACCGGTTGCATCGTTACCTGATCCGGAGGATTCGTTTGTATCAAGTTATAAGTCACTTTTAGATAAAATAACAAATGCGGCTCGAGCAATTGTTAAGAGAGCAGATGCTGCAAGTACAATTGGTACAACCGAACAAGTTATTAGAACATCTGAGGGTAATTTTACAACTGATTTAGGTAAAACAAAAATTAACGGGGAAGAATTAGTTCAAAGTGCAGGTATTAGTGAATTTGGTATTCCATATAATGGATATGGTAATGAGAAGTACATTCAGAAAATAAAATATGGAAATACGGGGGAATGGTTTAGGGCTGTGGTTGTTAGAATGGGAATGGAATCAAAAATTTACACCATACCCGATACAACACATATGTCTTTGTTAACTAGATTAAGAAATACCGTAAATGTTAATTCCGAAGGTGAAACTGGTTTAAAATGGTCAGAATTAAATGTTTTATCAAACTCTCACAATTTTTATTCTACAAAGTTTCAATTTACAAATAGTATAACCGCGGATAAAATCATAACAGGAACGACTGAATTTCTGAATCCAAATAACGGTAAAACATCGTCAGTTAGCCCAATATATGATATAGATAGAAGAGTTGAAACACTTAACGTTTCAGGACCGGTTAATATTGGACCGTTTATTGATGGATATGGTATTGCATTGTCAAATAAATTAATGGAGACTTTACGTATTCAAGAGGGAGATGTTCTATATTTTAGAATAAAATAAGAAACATTAATAATATACGGGATATTTATATTTATAACGAAAATATTATGGATAATAATAAACTTAAAAACACAGTAGACCAATTCTTGAATCCAAAACAAATTAGAAACATATCTAACGACGGGATGGAAAGAGAAGAATGTGACTTACAAACAGGAGAATGTTATGTAATTAGGTCTAAAGACGGTATCGTTGAAAGAATTAATAAAAAATATATTACCGAAGACGGTAGACAACTTTTACAAGATTAAAGCTATGAGTTTAGAAAAGAAATTACACGAAGAATTGATGAGATTTAATGCCATCAATAAATACGGAAAAAAAATGATTATGGAACAAGATGTTCCACCTGCAGCGGTTGAGCCTCCTACCACGGATGCACCCGCAGACGTTCCACCCGTTGACCCATCAGCACCTGTAGATCCCGCTGCGGCTCCACCAATGACCGATTCCGCACCAGCTGAAATGGATACTACTGAAGAAATCGATATTACAGACTTGGTTAACATGACTAAGAGTATTAAAAAGGATATGGACGATAATAAGTCTGAATATGATGGTGTTATAAATAAGATGGACGATGTTTTCACAAAATTGTCTGATTTAGAAAGTAAATTAGTACAAATGGACCAAGTTATGTCTAAAATAGATGAACTAGGTTCTAAAGTTGAAAATATGAAGGAACCAACTGCACAAGAAAAATTGGAAATGAGATCGTTAGATTCATATCCATTTAATCAAAACCCACAACAGTTCTTCGCACAAAAACAAGGAGAAATGAGACAAAGTGGTAAAAACGAATACGTTTTAACAAAACAAGAAGTTGAAGATTACCCAAAAGACACAATAAGACAATCATTCAATCCCGAACAACAAGAAGATGAATTTAAGTTCTAATGTAAATTTTTTCTTAGGTTTACAAACACAGATGAAGATAAATCATTGGCAAACCAAAGGGTTTGCTAGACATAAAGCATTTGGAGAATTTTATGATGTTATGGATGGATTAATCGATACATTTGTTGAGAGTGCAATGGGAAAATATGGAAGATTTATTCTTGATGACGAAACTAAAACAATTCAAATGAATAATCTTTCAGACATGGATATGAAGGGTTTAATTAATACTGTGAGGGAAGCTTTGGTACAAATTGAATTAGATGAAAAAGACACTGATTTATTGAATATAAGAGACGAAATGATTGGAGAAGTCAACAAATTATCTTATCTTTTAACATTAGAATAACCCGAAAAATAATTTAAAAAAAACTTAACCCGAATTTTGTAATTCGGGTTTTTTTATTTATATTTTTAGAACAATGATATTATTAATTTTAAAATTTAACTATTATGTCAACATTTGATGCAGTACTGGCTCAGTACGAAAAAAGTAAACAAGCCACAAGTGGCAACTCAAACAAAGTCTCACAAGAAGACAGAATGAAAAAGTACTTTACCACGGTTTTACCTAAGGGTTCTCGTGGAGAAGAAAGAAGAATTAGAATTTTACCTACTAAGGACGGTGGTTCACCTTTTGTTGAGGTGTATTTCCATGAGGTTCAAGTAGATGGAAAATGGTTAAAACTTTATGACCCAAAACAAGAAGGTAAAAGGTCACCATTAAATGAGGTGTATCAAGGATTAATGGAAACGGGGGTAGAATCAGATAGAGAATTGGCTAGACAATACCGTTCTCGTAAATTCTATATCGTTAAAGTAATAGACAGAGACCACGAAGAAGATGGTGTTAAGTTTTGGAGATTTAAACACAACGCAAAGGGAGACGGTGTCTTAGACAAGATTTTCCCAATCTTTAAAAATAAAGGGGATATCACCGATATTACTAAAGGTCGTGATTTGATTCTTTCTTTAGGTTTAACTAAGGCGGGAACAGGTAAGGAATACACTTCAATTAATTCTGTAATTCCTGAAGACCCGAGTCCGTTACATGAGAATACAGACAAATCAAACGAGTGGGTTAATGATCAATTGGTTTGGTCCGATGTATACTCTAAAAAAGGTGAGGATTATCTTGAATTAGTTGCCAATGGAGAAACTCCAAAATGGAGTACGGAAAGTAACAAATGGATTTCTACTTCACAACTTGATTCTTCATCAGAAGAAACAATTGCGACCCCAAAAAAATCAACACCGGTTGTTGATCCACAAGAAGAGGAAGAAGTTGATGGGGACCTACCATTTTAATTGGTAAAACAATAGGGGGTTCGGAGATAACGTCAAAGGCCCCCACTTTAAAATTTATATAATATGGCAATCAAGAAAAACGATTTTAGTTCAATAAAGAAAAAGTTCTCTAAAGAAGCAGAATACAAGGCTGATAGGTTCTTTGATTTGGGTGATGCATTTTTAGATGCAACAGGTATTCCTGGTCCGGCTATTGGACATTTGAATATGTTTTTGGGTCATAGTGATACAGGAAAAACCACGGCACTTGTAAAGGCGGCGGTAGATGCACAAAAGAAAGGTATATTACCTGTGTTTATTATTACTGAACAGAAATGGAGTTGGGATCACGCCGAATTAATGGGTTTCAATAAAGAAGATGATTTTTATCTTTTCAATAGTGATTTTGAGTATATTGAACAAATTACCGATTTTATTAATGAAGTATTAGACGCTCAAGAAAAGGGTGAAATACCACATGATATTCTATTCTTATGGGACTCTGTAGGTTCAGTACCTTGTAAAATGACTTACGAAGGTAAAGGTGGTAAACAACACAACGCATCTACATTAGCGGATAAGATTGGTATGGGACTGAATCAAAGAATTTCAGGTTCAAGAAGGGTTGATAAAAAATATACAAATACCCTAATAATTGTGAATCAACCTTGGGTGGAATTACCCGACAATCCTTTTGGTCAACCTAAGATTAAAGCGAAAGGTGGAGAAGCAATTTGGTTAAACTCAACTCTTGTATTCTTATTTGGTAATCAAAAAGGTGCGGGAACCACTAAAATTTCAATCACCAAAGACAAGAGAAAAGTTAAGATTGCAACAAGAACTAAAATTTCAATAATGAAAAACCATGTAAATGGTTTGGGTTATGAAGATGGTAGAATTTTAGTCACTGCACATGACTTTATGAAGGGTAGAGATGATGTTGAAGAAAAGAAGAGTATTGAGCTTTACAAATCAGAACATGGAGATTATATTAGTAAAATGTTAGGCGTTAATGTTACAGACGCGGAAGATATTGAAGTTGTAACTGAGGATGAATAATTATTAATAAACATTAATGTCCGTTTTATTAGTTGATGGCGACAATTTACTCACGATTGGTTTCTTTGGTCTTAAGAATCACTTCTATAAGGGAAAACATATTGGAGGAATCTATCATTTTATCAATACTCTTAGGAGATCGTTTGAAACATATCATTTAGATAAAATTGTTGTGTTTTGGGACGGTGAAAACGGATCCCATCAAAGACGACAAATCTATCATCTCTACAAAGAAAATCGTAGAAACAGAATCCGTTCAGAGGAAGAACTCGATAACTACAATTATCAAAGAAACAGAATCAAACAGTATTTAGAGGAACTTTATGTTAGACAGGGTGAATTTGAATATTGTGAAACTGATGATTGTGTGGCATATTATGTTCAAAACTCTCCAAATGAAACAAAAATCATCTATTCTTCTGATGGTGATTTAACTCAATTGGTCTCTGAAAAAACATCAATATATAATCCTTCACACGGAAAACTATATAAGACCAACGACATTATAACTTATAGTCATGAGGATATTCATATTAGTAATGTCAAATTGGTTAAAATGTTGTGTGGGGACCCCTCGGATAATATATCAGGAATCAAAAGTATGGGATTAAAAAGATTATTATCCTTATATCCTGAAATAAAAAATAGGGCGGTCACAATTGAGGAAATATTGGAGAGGACCAACTTATTGTTCGAAGATGATAAAACTAATTGGTTATACAAAAACATACTTACAGGTGTAACAAAATATGGTGTCTTTGGTAATGAGTTTTTTGAAATCAACAAAAGGATTGTAAGTTTAGAAGAACCATTTTTGACCGATGAGGCGAAAGACACAATAGACTCACTAATAAATGATCTTTTAGACCCTGAAGGAAGGTCTTATAAAAACATGATGAAAATGATGACAGAAGATGGGATTTTTAATTTGTTACCTAAGTCCGATGACAGGTGGACAAGTTTTTTAAACCCCTTCCTAAGATTAACTAGAAAAGAAAAAAATAAAAAATTAATTAAAATTAAAAACTATGACTAATCAACAAGAAATCACAAAATTTGAATTTTTGTTAACATTGGATGGAAACATTGTCTGCCAGAGATTTTTTAATGTTAAAAACCATAACCCCAAATCAAGGAGGTCAATGGATCTTCATTATTATATAAAAGAAATTTCTCAAGAAATAAGCGATGATTTGAAAATAAAAACATCCGATTATTTGTGTGAAAATCAAAATTATTTCCTCAATTTGGAGAGTGTGGAAGATGATGAAGAGAACAAAAAAGAGGAATTTTTAATTGAAATTAAGTTGAATGAGGATGTATTTATTTCAAGAATATTTCCGGCGTATTACTACCATCCAAAGGTTAGATATACGGTAGATATTCGTCCAAAACTTAAGAAGATTTTGTCAGATTTGACTGACATACTGTCTTTAAAAAATTTAGAAACAAAATATTTGAATTACGAACTTTAAAAAAAATACAAACATGTCTGAAGAGAAAAATTTTGGGTACTTAGGTCATACATTTCAACAACAACTAATAAAAGCAATTATAGAAGATAAGAAGTTTGGAGACGTTATCGTTGAGGTATTAGAGAGTAAATACTTCGATAACAATTCATTTAAGTTTATTATGGAGAACATAAAGGAACTTCATAAACTTTACAATAAAGTCCCAAACTATGAGACAGTCGCCCAAAAAATTATGTCTGAAGGTGGTAATAAGGATTCTAATAGACCACACATTGACACATTAGAATCAATTAAAAATTTAGAGAAAAACGACGAATTCGTAAAAGACAAATCATTGAATTTCTGTAGACAACAAAATTTAAAAAAAGAACTAAAGGTTATCCAATCAATTATTGATAACGGCGAATTTGAATCATACAATAAAATAGAAGAAAAAATTCAAAAGGCGTTACAAGTTGGTGTTATGAATGATAGTGTCGTTGATGTATTTCATAATATAAATGATGCACTTG
>SXGQ01204901.1_pt1 | contig 11482 bp, 8 predicted proteins | sample 3178371 | NCBI WGS metagenome assembly SXGQ01 (sample SAMN11356859, study PRJNA531348) | freshwater metagenome | isolation source: freshwater sample F1-20 | place: China: Fuxian Lake, Yuxi | collected 2017-12-25 | reverse complement strand
TTTAAATCAAACTTCTTATAGGCATTGATAGATTTAAAAAATTGATCTGGTTTAATTAAAAGATTTTGAGGCTCTAAAATTGGCCTCTCAGCATCATAAGCAAACAACCGAAATCGTTTTTCGGTTTCATGCCAAAAATGACTGCAGGCAATATCAAGATTACCGTGTTTATAAATGATCGTGTCATCTGAAAAATAACTAAAAATATCACTCATCTCTTCAAAAAATAGCGGCATGTACCACTCAATGCCACCAATGGGTATGCCCTTGCTAATATCTTTGTAAATAGAAGAGCGGGACGGATCTCCTTCAAAACGCTCTCGATAATTTTGTCGAAATGTACTAATAGAATTTTCATCCATGGGACATTCACGGGCAGGAAGTAACTTAATTTCATTGACTGGGTAAAGTGTTCTTTGTGTATCAACATCGAATGTTCGAATTGAATCAATTTCGTTATCAAAGAAATCCAAGCGATACGGCACTATGCTGCCCATAGGGAATAGATCGATAAGACTTCCCCTTACTGAAAATTCCCCAGGAGCCATGACGCGAACCACATTTATATATCCATTTAATGTTAATTGGTTTTTAAAAGCTTCAATATCAACTTTTTGGCCTTTACGAAAATGAAAGCTAAATAGTTGTATATAACTTTTAGGGGGCAATAAGTGAAGAGCTGTAGTTACTGGAATAATAACTACATCAAAACTTTTCTGAGTGACTTGATAAAGAGTTAGAAGTCTTTCTGATATTAGATCTGGGTGCGGTGAAAAGTGATCGTAAGGAAGAGTCTCCCAATCGGGTAATAAGTTAATTTTTAAATTTGGACTAAACCAAAGCATCTCTTCCATAAGACGCCTTGCTTCGAATGCTGTCTCCGTAAAAATTGCTAAAGACTTTTTACTTTTAACAATTTCATCTCGAATATATTTAACTAGAGAATAACTATCAGAGCCGTCAATTTCAGCCGTTGATAGTGATTCTTTACTTTGATAATTTGCTTCTAATGGCATATATTGCATGTATAAATGATTAACAATATTATAAGCTTTAAAGCTAGTATTCATTGAGAGGGAATGTCATGAATGATAAAGAATTAGTCGCGCAGCAAGCCTTACAATATGTTAGCGAGAATATGATTATCGGCCTGGGCACAGGATCAACCGCTAACTGCTTCATTGACGCTTTAGCTAAGCGAAATAAAGAAGAAAAGCTAAACATAAGAACAGTATCCAGCTCTGTGGTAAGCATGATTAAAGCAAAAGAAGCTGGCTTACCAATTATAGCTATGGAGCAAATCAATGAAATTGATCTTTATATTGATGGTGCAGACGAAATTACACCAGACCTTACTTTGCTTAAAGGACGCGGTTACGATCTCGTTCGAGAGAAGCTGTTAGCTCGATCTGCTAAAAAATTTATTGTTATTGCTGACGAATCTAAAATGGTTGAAAATATTGGAAATAACTTTCCTGTTCCTTCTGAAGTTCAACCTTTTGCATGGGAGCTTGTTAAAAATATCTTAATGAAAAAAGGAACAGGCGACATTAGAATTAACTCAGCAAAAGATGGATTTGCAATTACCTCTTGCGGTAATTTCGTACTCGATTTTAATTATACTGAAAAAAATATTGAAAAATTAAACGCGCTTCTGTGTCAAACACCTGGGATTGTAGAACATGGTATTTTTTACAATATCGCCCATGGCGCTTTAATTAGTAGCAATGGAAAAGTTCGTGAGATATGGAAAAACTAAATCTTTTCAATACCACTCATATAAGGAACTAAGACTTTAGGTATCGTAATACTGCCATCTTCATTCTGATAGTTTTCAATAATCGCTACCAATGTTCTACCTACTGCAAGTCCAGAACCATTTAGCGTGTGAACAAATAAATTTTTTCCATCCTCACTCTTAAACCTTGCCTTTAAGCGTCTTGCTTGAAACGCTTCACAATTTGAAACAGACGAAATTTCACGATAAGTATTTTGTGATGGAAGCCAAACTTCCAAGTCGAAGGTTTTCGCAGCTCCAAAACCCATATCACCTGTGCATAAGGATAGTAATCGATATGGAAGCTCTAGTGAGGTAAGTATAAATTCAGCATGGGAAACCATTTCATCTAGCGCATCATAACTTTTGTCTGGATGCACAATCTGAACCATCTCGACTTTATCAAATTGATGCTGTCTGATCATGCCCCGAGTATCTTTACCGTAAGATCCTGCTTCTGATCTAAAGCAAGGTGTATGAGCAGTCAATTTAATAGGAAGGTCAGACTGCTTAACGACTTCGTCACGAACAAAATTTGTGAGAGTCACCTCAGAAGTTGGGATTAAATACAATTTACTTTCGTTATGTGAAAGACTAAAAAGATCAGCTTCAAATTTAGGTAGTTGCCCTGTGCCTATTAATGAATCGCTATTAACCAAATAAGGTGTATAACATTCCTTATAGCCATGTTTATCTGTTTGAGTATCAAGCATATATTGCGTAATAGCCCGATGTAATTTCGCAAGCTTACCTTCAATTACAACAAAACGAGCGCCTGAGAGCTTTGCACCTAAATCGAAATTAAGACCATGCGGAGCACCTACATCGACATGATCCTTAACTTTGAAATTAAATTTTTTAGGTTCGCCAACTGTCTTCACAACTTGGTTGTCGTTTTCGGACTTACCTATCGGGGTAGAATCATGAGGAATATTAGGGATATTTAGCATGAATTGATTAATCTTTTCTTGCAGCTCTGCTAATTCTGATTCGCCAGCCTTTAAATCATCTGAAAGTGAATTAACGCTCTTCATCAGTAAATCAGTATTTTCATTTTTAGATTTAGAAATACCAATTTCTTTTGAGATGGAATTTCTTTTTTCTTGAAGATCTTGCGTCTTAACTTGCAGATCTTTTCTTACATTTTCCAATGCTTGAAAGGTAGCTACATCAAGATCAAATCCTCTGCTTAAGAGCTTATCTTTAGCAATCCCAATATCGTTTCTTAGTATTTGAATATCAATCATAAATAACCTATTTCTTTTGCTTGTCCTGAGATTTTAAATAATTCATTTTTTCGAGAATTTTACCCTCTAATCCTCGAGTTGTAGGCTTATAAAATTCAATAGGGTCTAAATTATCCGGAAAATATTTTTCTCCCGCCGCATAAGCATCAGGTTCATTGTGAGCATAACGGTAGTTTTTTCCGTAATCTAACTCTTTCATCAGCTTAGTCGGGGCATTTCGAAGATGAACTGGTACATCACTATTATCTCCTTGGGCTACAAATGCTTTTACTTCATTAAAAGCCATATATGCCGCATTGCTTTTGGCGGCAATTGATAGGTAAATCACTGCGTTAGAAAGCGCTAACTCACCCTCAGGCGAACCAAGGCGTTCATATATCTGGTAAGCTTCGAGCGCCATAGTTTGCCCCTTTGGATCAGCTAAGCCTATGTCCTCAACAGCGATTCTAACAATTCTTCTCGCCAAATAAAGTGGATCAGCGCCTCCATCTAACATACGATGAAGCCAATATAAAGCAGCATTTGGATCAGACCCTCTCACAGATTTATGAAGCGCTGAAATTTGGTCGTAAAATTGATCTCCACCTTTATCAAAACGTCGTATCTTGCTTGTAATTGTTTTCTTTAAAAAGTCTCGATCAATTTTATTGGCTTTTAAAGATTTTGCTGTATTAAAGAGCAATTCTAGAAAATTGAGCAGTCTTCTAGCATCGCCATTCACATGAGCAATAATCTCTTGCTGTGCTTCATGATCCACCTCGATTTCTGGCGCAATGTATATCTTAGCTTTTTCATAAATTGAAAAAAGATCTTCTTCATCAAGCGTTTTTAAAACATAAACCTGAGATCGACTTAATAAAGCTGAATTAACTTCAAAGGATGGGTTCTCTGTAGTCGCTCCAATAAAAGTAATTAATCCTGATTCAACATGTGGCAAAAATGCATCTTGCTGACTTTTATTAAAGCGATGAACTTCATCTACAAATAAAATTGTTTTTTTATTATATTGCTGCAAATTAAGCTGGGCTTTATCTATAGCTTCTCGAATATCTTTAACGCCAGATAGCACTGCAGATACAGATATAAATTCTGCATCAATTGAATTAGCGATGACTCGAGCAATAGTAGTTTTTCCTACGCCTGGCGGCCCCCATAAAATCATTGAAGGTAAATTTCCAGATTCGATAGCTACACGCAAAGACTTGCCCTCACCTAAAATATGTTTTTGTCCTGCTATTTCGCCAACAAATTTAGGCCTTAAATACTCAGCAAGTGGCAATTGAGATTGATTAGGTTCGAACATTTGATTCATTGGTGTTATTTACCTGAGATTTCTTCTTGAATTAACCAGCGGCCATCAATTTTTTTAACTACGAGCGATTTATTAGACATCTCAGTCAACTTATCGGAGATATATTTTTGTTTAAATTGTATGCGAGCAGAATTTTCGGTCTTCATGCTTAGTTTTAAATCTTCTATTTCAACGAGAATCTTTCCTTGCGATGAAATTTTTTGTCTCCTTGAAGTTTGCCACAAAGAAAATGCATCGCCATTAGGAGTTTTAAAATCTTGTGCATATTTACTTAAATAAAGATCGATATCTTTAGCTGACCACGCATTCGCCCAGTCATTCGCAAAAGCAATTAACTCTGCGTCTTTATTTTTATTAGAACTAGAAGTTGTCGGTAAATTGGTTGGTACGCCGCCATTTTGAACAACATCAACGCCATTAGGCAGTTTGAATAAAAAATCATTGTCAGATAAGCTCACATTGTATTTAGCATTCCTAAAGCTAATCGTTGTTATATGTTCAAATGCATCAACAATTTTCATCACTGATAATTTATTTTCAGTTAAACCAAGCATGACTTTACTAAATCCAGCACCTTCTTCCTTCGGAATAGCCTCGACCCATTTAATATTTTGACTGGATTCATCTCCAGCCTGAGATTCTATATTTTTAAGAGTGAAATATTTTTCAATGTTTTTGCCTGCGATAATTAAAAGCGGTGTTGAGCCGCCCACTTTGGCTATCGAATTAATAGAAACTTGTCTAAGATCTTGGTCGTACATATACAATCGATCACCATCACTGATAATTTGATTTTGATATGGCTTTAAATAATCCCATCTAAACTTGTTAGGTCTTTTAAATAGCATTACACCTTCAACATCTTGAAGTTTAGAACCCTTTTTATCTAAAACAACCTGACTAAATTCAGAAGACATGCTTGATACATTATTTACAAAAGCATTTAGATCTGAGATGCCTTCTGCAAATACATTTAAAGAAAGCATTAGAACAACAAAAAACAGTTTATTCATTTTGATTTGGAGCTAGGATATCTCTATTACCATTGCTTTGCATTGCTGAAACAAGTCCGGCTCTTTCCATATCCTCAATAATTCTTGCAGCACGGTTATATCCAATACGCAAGTGTCTTTGAACTGATGAGATGGATGGCTTTCTTGTTCGCAATACCAATTCCACAGCCTCATCATAAAGCGGATCTTTTTCGCCTGAGAAATTCGAAGATGAGTCGCCATAATCCCCGCTCTCTGAAGTTTCATTGGTTAAAATACCTTCAATATAATTTGGCTCACCATGTGACTTAAGATAGCTCACAACTTTATGTACTTCTTGATCAGAAACAAATGCTCCGTGAATTCTTTGAGGATAACCTGAGCCTGCTGGCTGATATAACATATCACCCTGTCCAAGTAACGTCTCGGCACCCATTTGATCTAAGATTGTTCTGGAATCAATTTTGCTAGATACCTGGAATGCAATTCTTGCAGGAATATTAGCTTTAATGAGTCCTGTGATCACGTCTACTGATGGTCTTTGTGTAGCTAACACTAAATGGATACCAGAAGCTCTAGCTTTTTGAGCAAGTCTAGCAATGAGCTCTTCAATTTTTTTGCCTACTACCATCATTAAATCTGCAAGCTCATCAATCACAATCACAATCAGTGGCATTTCAGATAATGGTTCAGTATTTTCCGGGTTTACAGGATCTGCAATAGGAGAGCCATCCTTCATGCTGTCTTTAATTTTTTGATTGTAACCAGCTAAGTTTCGAACGCCCAACATCGACATCAGCTTATAACGTCTTTCCATTTCACCTACACACCAATTTAATGCATTGGCAGCTTGACGCATATCAGTTACGACCGGCGCTAATAAGTGAGGTATCCCTTCATAAACAGATAACTCAAGCATTTTAGGGTCAATGAAAATCATCCTCACTTTTTCAGAGTTGGCCTTGTAAAGCAAACTTAAGATTAATGCATTGATCGCAACCGACTTACCCGAACCTGTAGTACCAGCAATTAATACATGTGGCATTTTCGATAAATCAGCAACCTCTGGGCGACCAGAAATATCTTTTCCTAAAGCAATTGTGAGAGAAGCGCTCGTATCTGCAAAGATTTGAGAGCTCATAATTTCAGACAAGTAAACAATCTGCCTTTTAGGATTAGGTATCTCTAAGCCCATACACGTTTTACCAGGAATGGTTTCAACAACACGAACACTCACCACAGACAATGCGCGCGCTAAATCTTTAGATAAGTTAGTGACTTGACTACCCTTAACCCCAGGTGCTGGCTCAAACTCATAACGGGTGATCACAGGGCCAGGTTGGGCTGAAATTACTTTGGCTTCAATACCAAAGTCCATTAATTTCTTTTCAATGAGTCGGGATATAAATTCAATTGTTTCTGGTGATTGTGGTTCGACTTGATGAGATGGCTGATCTAGAAGATGAAGAGGTGGTAGTAAATTGTCACTAAAATTAAATAATGGAATTTGTTTCTCTTTTTGTACGCGCTCACTCTTTTTAATTTGTACGTCAGGAGACTCGATATTAACTGGGGATCTATTTTCAGATTTTCTACGTTCACTCTCTAAGAGCTCTAATCTCTGCTGCTCGATAATTCTCCCATGTTTGCGATCTTGCCAATCTCTATATCGATACTGAGCTCTTTGGAATAGAGCGAAAGTAAAGTGTCCAGAATGCTCTGAAATTTTAAGCCATGACCATCCTGTAAATAAGCTGAATCCAATCGCAATCGATGTGATCAAGAAAATACTTGAGCCGACATAACCTAAAGACGAACGCAATGCTTGGTCGAATAATCTTCCAAGTAAGCCGCCTTGGCTTAGTGGAAATTGCGCTGGCAGATCTATTAAGTGGCCTGCTTCAAAAGCAGATGAAGCAGAAATCAAAAGAAAGAAACCAAAATAATTAAAAAGCAAAAAAGAGCGATAGCCTTTTAAATCTTTATTGTATTGAGGATAGAGAAGCCAAATACTAAAGAAACATAAGAAACTCAGCCACCAGCTTGATAAACCGAAAATATAGAGAAGTAAATCAGATAAATACGAACCAATAATTCCGCCAGCATTATGAATTGATTGTGTGCCACTGACGCTATGAGACCACGATGGGTCTTGACTAGAGTATGTCGCAAGGGTGATGGTTAAATAAAAGCCTAAAAAAATTAAACTTAACCACCAAGCTTCGCGTGTGAGCTTACTTTTAATCCCACTAAGTTTATTATCTTGTGGGGTTTGGCTAGCTTTTCCAGATTCTGATTTTTTTTTAAAAAACAAGGTTATAAGTGCTCGGAATGTTTCATCAATTATATCAGTTTGAAGTGCCAAAAAATGATGAAAAAAGCCTCAAAAAAAGGCCCTTCTGTCAAAAATAGGTTTGCTTAATCAGGCGATGAAAACTAAAATTGATCGTTTGTAACTTCACACTCTTTTCAGGAATTTTTATGGCAAAACATGCCCAACTTATCATCTTAGGCTCTGGTCCAGCAGGCTATTCTGCTGCAGTTTATGCTGCCAGAGCAAACCTTAATCCTGTTCTTATCACAGGGATTGCTCAAGGAGGTCAATTAATGACAACGACAGATGTTGATAATTGGCCTGCAGATCCTGATGGGGTTATGGGGCCTGAGCTTATGGAACGCTTTGAAAAACATGCTAAGCGCTTCAACACTGAAATTGTGTTTGACCATATTCATACAACACACCTTAAAGAAAAACCTATTCGACTTATAGGGGACTCATCTGAGTACACTTGTGACGCACTTATTATTTCAACTGGTGCATCAGCAAAATATCTTGGATTAGATAGTGAAACTGCATTTTTAGGCAAGGGTGTTTCTGCTTGTGCAACATGCGATGGCTTTTTTTATAAAAACCAAGAAGTAGCTGTTGTTGGTGGCGGAAATACAGCTGTCGAAGAGGCGCTCTATCTATCCAATTTCGCAAATAAAGTGACATTAATACACAGGCGTGACAAATTCAAAGCTGAAGCTATTCAAATGGATAAAATTCACGATCGCGTGAAAGAAGGAAAAATTGTCCTTGAAACATTTAAAACTCTAGAGGAAGTTCTAGGTGATGCTTCAGGCGTAACTGGAATCAAAATTAAAGATGTAAATACAAATGAAAGTAAATCGATAGCACTCAAAGGTGTTTTTATTGCCATTGGTCATCAACCTAACACCTCAATCTTTGAAGGTCAGTTGGATATGGAAAATGGTTATATCATCACAAATGCGGGTCGTCATGGTAATTTTACTGCGACTTCAATACCTGGCGTATTTGCAGCTGGGGATGTTCAAGATCATATTTATCGTCAAGCAGTAACAAGTGCTGGAACCGGTTGTATGGCAGCCCTCGATGCAGAAAGATTTTTAACGAAATAATGTCATGGCAAAAAATGAAAATGAGAAAGACGAAATTGATTTATTCAGGGAAGCCATAAAAGGCACAACTCCATTAAAAATCAGTTCGAAAAAAAAAGAACATAAAGCACCTCAAAAAAAACCCAAGCCCGTACCTCTAAATTTTATTAGGGATGAAAAACAAGCGCTGATTGATTCTATTAGCGATCATTACGAGCCGCTGCATGATATTGAAAATGGTGAGGAGCTTTTTTATATTAGGCAAGGTCACTCGCCCGATGTCTTAAAAAAACTAAGAAAAGGTTACTGGGTCGTTCAAAAATCTATTGATCTTCATGGCATGATTTCCGATGAAGCGAAAGCATATGTAATTCACTTTATAGCTGAATGTAAAAAAAATAATATACGCTGCGTTCGTATCGTGCATGGAAAAGGTTATAACTCTAAAAACAAAGAACCCATTCTTAAAAATAAACTTAAGCATTGGTTAGCGCAAAAAGAAGAAGTCATCGCATACGCTCAAGCTCGATCTCACGACGGAGGGAGTGGAGCAGTTATTGTTTTATTAACTGCGCATTAAGCTTCGCCTAAAAAGCCTCCACTTTGATGCTTCCAAAGTCTCGCATACAACCCTTTCTTTTTAATAAGCTCATTATGAGACCCCTCTTCAATAATTTTGCCTTTATCAATCACAATAAGCCTATCCATTGCAGCAATCGTTGATAGTCGATGTGCAATTGCGATTACCGTCTTACCCTCCATTAATTGATAAAGACTTTGTTGAATTACAACTTCAATTTCAGAATCAAGTGCGCTTGTCGCTTCATCTAATAACAATATAGGTGCATCTTTCAACATAACTCTTGCAATAGAAATACGTTGCCTTTGACCACCCGACAACTTAACACCTCTTTCTCCGACATGAGCTTCATAGCCTTTTCTAGAAAGATTATCTTCCAGTCGCATTATAAAATCATGAGCTTTAGCTCTTTTTGCTGCGCCAATCATTTCGTTTCGAGTGGCATTAGGCCTTCCATAAACTATATTGTCTTTAACTGAGCGGTGAAGTAAGGATGTATCTTGTGTAACCATACCAATCTTTTCTCTCAAGCTATTTTGATTTACTTTTGAAATATCTTGATTGTCGATAGTAATTACACCTGATTTAAGGTCATAAAATCGCAATAATAAATTTACGAGTGTAGATTTACCTGATCCAGACTTACCTACTAGACCAACTTTTTCTCCAGGCTTAATATTCAATGAAAAATTATGAATGACTGATGTTTTTTGATTGGGATAATTAAAAACAATATTTTTAAATGAAACTGAAGCTTTTTTGATGATGAGATCTTCTGCATTTTCAACATCTTGAATTTCTTGATGAATTGAAAGTGTATTGAGGCCGTCTTGAAGAGTTCCAACTTGCTCATATAAGGATGTCATTTCCCACATGACCCAGTGCGATATGCCATTCAATCTCAAAGCCATTGCTGTAGAAGTTGCGACCACTCCCACCATGATTTCACTCTTCGACCAAAGCCAAATTGAAACAATACCTGTCCCAATCACAAGTAACATACTTAAAAAATGATTAATAATTTCAATCCAACTGACTAATCGCATTTGCATATTTACAGCGCCTAAAAAATCATTCATTGCAACCTTAGCAAAGTTCGCTTCTCGTCCAGCATGCGAGAAGAGTTTAATGGTGCTTATATTTGTATAAGCATCTGTAATGCGCCCCGTCATTAACGACCTTGCATCAGCTTGATTTCTCGACAATTTACTTAAGCGGGGTACAAAATAAATAAGGACCAAAATATACAAAAGAAACCAGCTAAGAAATGGAAGCATTAGTATCAAATTAAATTGGCCTACAACAAAAATCATCGTTAAAAAATAAATAACTACATAGACCAAAATGTCAGCCAAAATGAACCATAAATCCCTAACCGCAAGAGCAGTTTGCATCACTTTTGCAGCAACCCTCCCTGCAAATTCATTGTGATAAAAATTCATACTCTGATTAAGAAGTAATCGGTGAAAATTCCAACGCATTCGCATAGGAAATGCACCTGCAAGGGATTGATGTTTAATTAAGGTTTGGAATAAAACAAGTAATGTACTTAAGATTAAAACTACTGATGCTGAAATAAGCATAGAAGTATTTTGAGACCAAAAATTTTCTGGGCTTGAATGATTTAGTAAGTCAATCAAAGAACCCATATATGAGAATAAAATAGCTTCAAAGCTCCCTATCACCGCTGTTAATAGGGCCATAAATAAAATGAGCCACCTAAGATTTTTAGTGCATGCCCATACAAACGACAACAGGGTTTTGGGTGGCGTGGTTAAAAAGTACTCGGGGAAAGGATTAAGGAGTTTTTCAAAGCGTTGAAACATAAAACTTATTGCGACTCTATCAAACAAATAGCCTGAGCTGCAATACCTTCGCCTCTTCCAGTAAATCCAAGAGTTTCAGTTGTTGTCGCTTTCACATTCACTGCTTTGATATCAAGACCGCAATCTAATGCGATATTATTTTTCATGCGATCAATATACGGTGCCAATTTAGGTAATTCACAAATCACCGTGGCATCAATATTAATAATCGAGTATTTTTTTTCTTGAATTAATAAAATTACCTTTTTTAAAATATCTCTGGAGTCTATATCCTTAATAGAGGGATCTGTATTTGGAAAATGCTGGCCTATATCTCCTAAACCAGCAGCACCAAGAATTGCATCTA
>SXGQ01098397.1_pt1 | contig 11484 bp, 8 predicted proteins | sample 3178371 | NCBI WGS metagenome assembly SXGQ01 (sample SAMN11356859, study PRJNA531348) | freshwater metagenome | isolation source: freshwater sample F1-20 | place: China: Fuxian Lake, Yuxi | collected 2017-12-25 | reverse complement strand
GTGTCGCCGATATACATTCCGGGCCGTTTTCGAACGGCGTCGAGCCCCTTTAAGACTTTGATTTTACTGGAATCGTAGACGTCTGATTCAGACATGCTTAGGCTCGATAATGTGATGCGAAATCATACCCGAAATACCCTGCCCTGTTCCACGTGAAACACGGTTTCTGGCCGGCCAAAAAGAGGGGTATCGCGATCGAGCGCCGTGACGATTAGCTGGGTCTGCAGCGCCTCAACCCGAGCAATGAATCGCCCTAGCCGCTCTCGGTCTAGCTCGGCCGAAGGGTCGTCCAACAGCAGCGTCGGGCTCAGCCCATGTTCCCGTTTGAGATACTCGAGTTGGCAGAGATTCAAGGCGACCGCAGCAAGTTTCTGTTGTCCTCGCGATAAAACCTCGCGCGCAACCCTGCCCTTGATCTTCAGGGTAAGATCGGCCCGGTGGGCCCCGAGCTGTGTTGATCGGCGGTCCCGATCTCGGCTAGCTGAAGCGGTCAAAACATCGATCAGCGGGCTTTCCCGATCCCAGCCCGGCTGAAAGTCTAGAGCGATCTCCAGCCCGGTCAGTTCGGCAGCGATCTCCGACCAGTACGGCACGAGCGCCGCTGCCACCCGCTCTCTCGCGCTAGTTAGCGCTTCACCCTCCCTAGCCAGCTCCGGGTCCCACGCGGTGAACTCGGTCCGACCCGCTCGAAGCGCGGCATTCCGTTGCTGTAGGGTTTTTTGGTACCGCCCCCAGCTTGAGGCGAACCCTTGTTCCACGTGGAACACTGCCCAGTCCAGCCAGCGCCGGCGGCGCGCGGAGCCTTCCTCGATCAGCTTATGGGCATCTGGATCCATGGCTTGGACGGGGAAAGCGAGCGCCAATTCCGCGAAACTACGTAGATCGACCCCATCCAAGCGGCCAACCGTCCCTGATTTGGCTTCGGCTCCTCGTTGGATCTCGATACCAAGCCGCCTCGGGATAGGTTCAGCACTGACTTGCCCAATGACGCGGGCGAAGGGCTTTCCGTGTTGGACAACCCGCTCGTTGAGGCGGGTTCGGAAGGAGCGGCCTCTTCCGAGCAGGAAAGCCGCCTCCAGGATGGTGGTTTTCCCTGCACCATTAGCTCCGAAAACCAAATTGGTTCCCGGGCAGAAGGTCAATTCGGCCTTATTGATGCAGCGGAGGTTCTCGAGCGTGAGCTCCGCTAGAGGCATTCCCGGTCTCAGAGCCGCATCGGCATGACAACGTACTTGGTACCGTCAGGCGACGCGGCAGTAATCAGGCAGCTACTGTTCGAATCAGTGAGTGCGATATTGACCCGATCGGTCTCGATCGCCGACAAAGCATCGAGCAGGTACGTTACGTTAAAGCCGATTTCTATTTCTTCGCCAGAATAGACAACCTCAATCTGATCCTCGGCTTCTTCTTGCTCGGGGTTATGCGCCTGGAGCGTCAGAAGGTTTGGCTTTACGTTGAGACGGATGCCGCGGTACTTCTCGTTCGACAAAATCGCCGTTCTTGTGAGACTTTGCTTCAAAAATCCGTGATCTGCGTCGATTATGCGGTGGGCGTTTGCGGGGATGACGCGGCTGTACTCAGGGAATCTGCCGTCGATAAGCTTCGAAGTGAAGCAAACGTCGCCGATCTCGCAACGAATGTGGTTGGTTCCGATCTCCAACGCCACTTCGCCATCTCCGCTCAGCATGCGCCGAAGTTCCATCACTCCTTTTCGCGGCAGAATAACTTGTTGTTTGCCTGTAACCCGCTCCTTCAGCGTGGCTTCGCACAACGCCAGGCGGTGCCCGTCGGTCGCGACCGCCCGAACCTTCCCGCCTTCAGATTCGAGCAGCATCCCGTTCAGGTAATAGCGAACGTCCTGCTGGGCCATGGAGAAATGGACTTTGTCGATGAGTTTGCGGAACTCTGCTTGCGGAAGCTTGAGGACTTGTTGTGCGTTGATGTCCTCGACTATTGGGAACTCCGCAGCTGGAAGTGTAGAAAGCGTGAACCGGCTGCGCCCCGCACGAATAACCAACCGATCGCTCTCAAGGGCGAGCGTGACGTTGGAGCCGTCTGCGAGAGACCTCAAGATGTCCAGAAACTTTCTGCCTGGGACCGTTACGTCGCCTGCGGTTTGCACCTTGAGCGCAACGGAGCTGACGAGTTCAACTTCGAGATCAGTGCCCGTGACGCTAAGCTGGTTGTTTCGGGCGCTGAGCAGCACGTTCGATAACACCGGCATCGTCTGACGACGCTCGACGACACCGATCACATGCTGAACCGGACCGAGGATCTCTTCGCGGGTGGCTGTGAGTTTCATAAATTCTTTATTTAGATTTAAGAAAGACTGTAGAGGTTATTGGCACAGTGGATAACTGGAAAACTCTGGATTTCCCGGCGTTTTCAGTATCTTGTGCCACTCACCCCGGTGTGCTGATGGTGGGAAAACCCGCCCATTACCTGTGTGCCGATTGTGAATGATTTTCGCCTACGAAAACATCCACAGGATACAAACATCAATTCGTCAGGGTTCTCAACAGATTCGAATAATCTTCAGCAATCCGCTGCTCGACTTCCCGCAGTTCCTTGATGCGACGGCAAGCGTGCAACACCGTCGTATGGTCTCGCCCGCCGAACGCGTCACCGATCTCCGGAAGGCTGTGGCTGGTGAGTTCTTTCGCGAGCGCCATCGCAATCTGACGAGGACGCGCAACGGAGCGGCTTCTGCGTTCAGAGAGCAGATCCGCGACCCGAACCTTGAAGTAATCAGCAACAGTCTTTTGAATGTTCTCAATTGTGATCAGCCTAGCTTGAAGGGTCAGCAGGTCGCGCAGCGCCTCTTTGGTGAAATCGAGGGTGATGGGCTGCCCGGTGAAGCGCGAGTTGGCGATAACCCGACGCAAAGCACCCTCAAGCTCACGGACGTTTGAGCGAATTCGCTTAGCGATGAACAGGGCAACGTCCTGGCTCAGAGTGACGCCCGCCGCTTCGCCCTTGCTGATGAGAATGGCGGCGCAGGTCTCGAGCTCAGGGGGCTCGATGGCGACCGTAAGGCCCCAACCAAAACGTGATTTCAGCCGCTCCTCCAGACCCGCGACCTCTTTTGGATAGCGATCGCAGGTCAGGATGACCTGCTGCTGACCCTCGAGCAGCGCGTTGAAAGTATGGAAGAACTCTTCCTGAGACCGTTCCTTACCGGCAAAAAACTGAATGTCGTCGATTAAGAGCGCATCGAGAGTTCGATACGCCGCTTTGAAGTCGTTCATTTGATTGTGCTGCAGCGCTTTAACCATATCGCTGACGAATCTTTCGGAATGCACATAGGCCACGCGGGCTTGAGGATTCTTCGCGAGGATGGCGTGTCCGACCGCATGCATAAGATGTGTTTTACCTAGGCCTACACCACCGTAAATAAACAGCGGGTTGTACGCTTTCCCCGGATTTTCAGCCACTTGCTGCGCAGCCGCTTTCGCGAGCTGATTGCTTTTTCCGACGACGAAGGAATCGAAAGTCGAGTCCGGATTGAGTCGACCACCTACGATTTCGACATTCGGTCGGCGTGCGACTCGGCTCAATTCCCTGGTAATCGGATTCTCGATGGGCGCAGCCACAAGCTCCGGTTTCTCACCCACCTCAATCGTTACGCGAAGCGACTCACCAGCCCGCTGCGCTCGAGCAAGTTCGATAATTCGACTCATCAAATTGGCGTTGATCCAATCGACGACGAACCGATTCGGAGCGAGCAGTCGCAACGACTCGCCGTTTTCGATGGCCTGCAAGGGGCGCACCCAAGTATTGAACTGGGTGTCGGGGAGCTCCGACTCGAGAGCTACCGAGCAGCGATTCCATACCGATGCGTCCACGCGAATGCCGGCCTCCTTAGAAAGCGGCGGGGGATGGGTTTCACCAAGGGGATGGGGAGAATATACCGGCTAGAAGGCCTGTGGATATCTTTTTGGCTTGACACCATCGGACCCCCTGCTTACCCTCTGCGGCCTTTTTCCGGTGACGACACCATGAAACGCACCTACCAGCCCAGCAAAGTCCGACGAGCCCGTACCCATGGGTTTCGGGCGCGCATGGCCACGGCCAACGGGCGCAAAGTCCTTGCCCGCCGCCGCGCCAAAGGTCGCAAGAAGCTGATCCCCTGATTCGGGATACCGACACCCGACCTCTAAGGTCGGGCTTCCCGCCGTCGCGCCGGGTACTGCGCAAATCAGACTTTGAAACCGCCTACCGGGACGGCCGCCGTCTCGGAAATACTTGTTTTTCCCTCATTGTCTGCCCGAGTAACGGCCGAGGGCCCCGCCTTGGTCTGTCCATAGGCGCCAAAGTGATCGGAAATGCAGTCGCGCGTAACAGACTTCGTCGCATAATTCGCGAATCGTTCCGGCACGCTCAGCACCGTCTGCCCGCAGTCGACCTTATCGTCGGCGCGCGCGCAGCGGCCCGCGAGGCGCCGGCCACCCGGATTCGCGAGAGCCTCGACGCGCTCTGGCAAAAGGTAGCAACGACATGCGCGCCATCTTCCGGGCCCTGATCAGGGCCTACCAATTGTTTATCAGCCCATGGCGCGGGCCGACGTGTCGCTATCATCCGTCTTGCTCGCATTACGCGATGGAAGCGCTGGAGACCCACGGGACGCTCCGCGGATCGTGGCTCGCTGTACGACGTGTCGCGCGCTGCCACCCTTTTCACGAGGGCGGATTCGACCCTGTGCCGCCTCGCGCTGCAGACTGACCCTTTTATTTCTTTGATATCTCGATAAGGCTAATTGTGACTTCGACCAACGCACGCATGTTTTTGTGGCTCGGCCTGGTTCTCGTGTTGTGGATCAACTTCGAAACCTGGCAACGAGACTACGCTCTTCCGCAAACGGATCCGACGACGGTAGCCCCGAGCTCCACACCCACGAGCGGCCTCGGCTCGAGCGTACCGAGAGCCACACCGCCTACTACTCCTCCCGCAAGTGAACCGGTCACGTCGCCCTCTGCGCTGTCTGCAAAGGCTCCCTCGACGGCGCCCGCCGCCGCACGAGTCGAGGCGTCTCCCGCCGTTGATGGCGTCGCGGTGCCGAATGATGCGACGGTTGAGGTAGCCGCGCCTCCAAGGGAGCTTCGAGTCACGACGGATGTCCTAGATATCGATATCAGCTTGCGCGGCGGTGATCTCGTACGCGCAGATTTGCTGAAGTATCCGCAAGTGAAAGGCCAGGATGCACGAGTCCAGCTGCTCAACAGCAGCCAGTCGGGCTTCTACGTGATTCAAACCGGGCTCACCGACGCGGATGGCAGCGCGCATCCCACGCATTTGGCAATGCTCGAGCCCGCGCAATCGACCTACACCCTAGCCGAAGGACAAGATGAGATCCGCGTGCCGTTGAGCTGGCGCGATGACGCAGCCGGTGTCACGGTCACGAAGACCTACATTCTGCGCCGCGGCTCATATCGCATCGATCTCGAATACAACGTCGACAATCGTGGGGCTGCCCCGTGGCGCGCCGCATCGTATGCGCAGATTCTTCGGGACGACCCACCGGTCGAGCGATCGATGTTCAGCGTCGAGAGCTACGCGTTTCAAGGACCCGCGTATTACAACGGCACCAAATATTTCAAGATCGATCGCACCAGCATCGCCGAAAGCGAGCTGCCTCGTGAAGTCACCGCCGGCTGGATTGCCGGTATGCAGCATCACTTCGTAACGGCGGTCGTTCCGGCAGAGGCCCGGAACTACGCTTACGCGTTACGCACAGAAGGCAATCAGTATCTGCTGTCGACGACCGGCCCTTCGGTAACGGTCGCTCCGCAAAGCGGCACCACGCTCAAAGAAGTTTTGTTTGTCGGCCCGAAGCTTCAGTCACAACTCAAGACCACTGGACCGCGACTCGATCTGGTGGCCGACTACGGTGTGCTGACGTTGCTCGCTGAGCCGCTGTTCTGGTTACTGGAGCAAGCTCACAAAATAGTCGGCAATTGGGGTTGGGCGATCATCATCGTCACATTCTTGTTGAAGCTCGTGTTCTACCCGCTCTCCGAGTCCTCCGGGCGCTCCATGGCGAAGATGCGTCTTTTAACGCCGCGCATGAAAAACCTCCAGGAGACCTACAAGGACGATCGCGAGAAGTTGGGTCGCGCGATGATGGATCTCTACAAGCGCGAGAAGATCAATCCTGCGGCCGGATGTCTGCCCATCCTCATTCAGATGCCGGTGTTCTTCGCGTTCTACTGGGTGCTGCTCGAGAGCGTCGAGATGCGTCAGGCGCCGTTCATGTTCTGGATCCAGGATCTCTCGTCGCGCGATCCGTTCTTCGTGCTGCCCGTCATCATGGCCGGTGCGATGTATGTGCAATACAAGCTTAATCCGACACCCCCTGATCCGATTCAGGCGAAGGTGTTCATGATCTTGCCATTCGTGATGAGTATTACGTTCGCGTTCTTCCCAGCGGGTCTTGTGCTGTACTGGGTCACCAACACGCTTTTGACGATCGCGCAGCAGTGGAACATCAACCGCCGCATCGAAGCGGAGGCGAAGAAAACGAGGACGGGTTGAGGCCGGGATCTTCGACCGACACGATCGTCGCCGTCGCCACCGCACCCGGTCGCGGCGGCGTCGGAATCGTCCGCATCTCGGGGCCTGTCACGCGCCATATCGGCGAAGGGCTGCTATCGACGGCGCTGCCTGAGCCACGAGTTGCGACACTGGCTCGATTTCACGATGGTGCAGGTGCCGTACTCGACGAAGGGGTCGCCCTATTCTTCGTCGCGCCACAGAGCTACACGGGAGAAGATGTACTCGAGCTGCAGGGACACGGCGGGCCGGTGGTGCTCGAGGCGCTCGTCGAGCGAGCTGTGTCACTTGGTGCTCGCCGCGCGACACCCGGCGAATTCACGCAGCGCGCATTTCTCAATGACAAGTTGGATTTGGCCCAGGCCGAAGCCGTCGCGGATTTGATCGATGCCGGTTCTCTCGCTGCGGCGCGCGCCGCGATGAGATCTCTTCAGGGAGCGTTCTCGACTCAGGTACACGAACTCACCGAGGCGATCATCGAACTACGTATTTGGGTGGAGGCAGCGATCGACTTTCCCGAAGAAGAGATCGATTTTCTCGCCGATCGCGCGCTTACCAATCGCCTCTCCGCCTTGCGCGAGCGCTTTGCGTCGATTTTGCAGGCCGCTCGACAGGGACGAGTGCTGCGCGATGGTATGACGGTCGTCATCGCGGGTCGCCCGAATGCCGGCAAGTCGAGTTTGCTGAACGCACTCGCGGGCCACGAAGCGGCGATCGTCACACCTATCGAGGGAACCACCCGCGACGTTCTACGGGAGCTCATCTCGATCGACGGCATGCCGCTTCATATCGTGGACACCGCAGGGCTGCGTGAAGCCGGAGATGTCGTCGAAGCCGAAGGCATCCGTCGCGCGCGGCTTGCGATGCAACAGGCCGATCGCGTTCTATTCGTGGTGGATGCAACGACCGATCCGCTTGCGCAGTCACTCGCTGAAGAGAAAGCGCTGTTACCGACCGGTGTTCCGATCACACTACTCTTCAACAAAATCGATGTTGCGATCCGAGACAGCGAGATGAATCACGCCCTTTATGGCGTAGACGCCCTACTCTCGATCTCGGCGAAAACCGGCGTGGGACTGGCAGCGCTCCGCGACCACTTAAAGACCTGCATGGGCTACGACGCTGGTCAGGTCGGAACCGTGAGCGCCCGAGCTCGTCATGTCGAAGCGCTTCAGCGTGCCGAGCGCCACTCGGAAGAAGCTGTCCGGCAACTCAAAGAATCGAGAGCCGGCGAGCTGGTGGCCGAAGAGTTGCGTGCGGCACAAACGGCGCTCGGAGAAATCACGGGCGAGTTTCATCCGGACGATCTGCTCGGACGGATTTTCGGTAGCTTCTGCATCGGCAAGTGATCCGACACAGCGCGTGAGGGATCAGCGCTTCGCTGCGATGAACGCCACCCCTGCCCCGACGAACAACGCGGAGATGGCGGACGCGTTGATGAGCACTTGGACATATCCGAGATTTCGAACGTCGATGAAGAAATAGGGATATACCCCGCCGATTTCGCCCCGCATCAATACGTACACGAGATACGCAGCCGGATAGGCGAACACCCGCCACACGTCGCTCCACACCAACGAACCGCGCGGCACCACGCGCCACCAGAAAATGGCAAAGACGACCGGAACGATATAGTGATGGATCAGACTCGTGACAGCCGCGATGCCTGTGGGCTGGTACTGCGCACGCAGCAGCACGTGGAAGATCAGCCCGACCATCACGATCGACACCGTCGCCGCAGTCACGACCCAAGGCTCGCGCCAGGCGGACCAACGAGATTCTGGCGCTCGTTGAACGCTGAACGCGGTGGCGACGATCGTGCAAAAGAGATTCGTGAGGATCGTGTAGTAGCCGGTGTACATGAACACACCGTAGCCCGGGCTGTGCCCGAGGCTCATCTGGTGCTGCACGCTGAGCACGAGTTGCGTGCCAAGCGCGGCCCACCCGAAAACAGCAAGAAGCCAAGCCGCGGTTCGATTGATCGTGTTATCCGTCATGGCGCAACGATTACCAGTAATGCTGCCACTTGGCGCGCTTCACGAAATGCTGGAAGGCGTCGCGTTTGTCTTTGGGTTGGTAATCGAGATAACCGTTAGGCGCATAGCGCTCGACATATTGGTCGAGCACCGGCCGGTAGAGGTGCAGATGCAAATCTGGAATCCGGTGTTTGGATCGAAACTCCGCGATGGGGATCCGCGCCGACTCGCGAGTCTCGAACGGCCCTGCTTTCGCGAGCACCACGCCACGCGGACCGAATATCGAAGAACGCCCCGGCCCGCCATAGTTAGCATCTTCAAAGAAGCCGGGGTTCCGCCCCTGAGTCGCGACGGAATTATTGGCGATCAGGGTGTAGACGCTGTTGTGATACGACGTGAGGCGCATGTCGTCCCATTCGAAGCCGCCGGTCGCGACGCGGCAGATGATCTCCGCGCCCTTGAACGCCATGCAGCGGAAGAGCTCGGGTTCGAATTGCACGGCCGACATGGCGATATTGCCGATGTCGGTGCGCTCGACGGGGATCACCGCATCGAGGCCGTACATCTCGACGAACCGGTCGTACACGTCGTAGATCACCGAGGTGTACTGCTCGGCGAAGGGGAACATGCCGCGAACGTTGCGCTGCTTCCAGTGCGAGACGACGCTACCGTCCGGTTTGCACATCACCATGAGATGCAGAATGTGCCCCGGCCAGTTCACTGGGTCTTTGGCGTAGGTTCCGAAGACGATATAGCAGTTGTACTGCTTCGCTTTCTTGGCGACCTCCTCGACTTCCGGACCCGGCACTTCGATCGACAGCGCGTAATGCTGATCGCGCGTCCAGTTGCTGAAGCCCGTGATCGGAAATTCGTGGAAGAGCAGCAGATCGCAGCGGCCGCCGAACCCTTGCGCAATATCGATCGATTCCAGGAAGTAATCGAGGTTGCGACGAAGATCCGGGCCTGGGTTGGCGCCATCGACCCCGTTCACCCGGGTCTGCACGACGGCGGCCGTGATGGCCTCTTGTCGAAGGTCGACGACGGGGTAGGTGCCATCGGCACGAACCATCTCGGGAGGCGTGCGGTCGGTCATGGTCGGTCTCCTCGGGGGCGCTTAGGCCGTTCGGCGTTTCAGGTGCACGAGCAGGACGGACACCGCAGCGGGGGTCACGCCCGGCAAGCGCGAGGCCTGGCCGAGGGTATCCGGTCGCGCCGCCGCCAGGCGCTGCCGCACTTCATTCGAGAGCCCCGCGACCGTGCTGTAGTCGAGATCCCCGGGCAGGGGGGTCTCCTCGCTTTTGCGATGCCGCTCGATTTCGTCCTGCTGCCGCTCGATGTACCCGGAGTACTTGGCTCGGACCTCGACCTGGAGACGGACCGCTTCGGGGAGCCGGTCATCCAGGGCGGCGAGGGTGGGCATCGGGTCGGCCGCGGAGAAGGCTGCGCCGATGTCTTCACCCGCGGCGGCGGCGAGAGCGGGGAGTCCGCCGTAGCCCACCTCGGGTCGGCGGAGCAGGTCGAAGGCCGCGACCCCCTTGAAGCGGGCGGTCGACAGCCGCCGAACTTCGGTCTCGGCAGCCTCCCGTTTTCGGCAGAAGAACGTCCAGCGCTCGTCATCGACGAGCCCCATCGAGCGACCGATTTCGGTCAGTCGGAGGTCGGCATTGTCCTCTCGAAGGAGCAGCCGATGCTCGGCCCGACTCGTGAACATACGGTAGGGTTCGGGGGCTCCTCGGGTGATGAGATCGTCCACCAAGACACCCAGGTAGGCCTCCGCTCGGGAGGGGGTCCAAGGGGCCTCTTCACGAGCTTGGCGCGCGGCGTTGATGCCCGCCACGAGGCCCTGAGCACCGGCCTCTTCGGAGCCCGTCGTGCCGTTGATCTGACCCGCGAAGAAGAGCCCGCCGATGACCTTAGTCTCGAGCCAACCGTGGAGGTCGCGGGGGTCGAAAAAGTCGTAGTCGATGGCGTAGCCAGGGCGGGTGATATGGGCCCGTTCGAAGCCCCGAATCGAGCGCACGAATTCGACCTGAACATCGTACGGAAGACTCGTTGAAATTCCGTTCGGATAGACCTCGTGAGTCGACAGTCCTTCGGGCTCGACGAACACCTGGTGGGAGCTCTTATCGGCGAAACGATGGACCTTGTCTTCGACCGAAGGACAGTAGCGCGGACCGACGCCTTCGATCTTTCCAGTGAACATCGGCGAGCGATCGCAGCCTGAGCGGATCAGCTCGTGCGTGTGCTCATTTGTCGCAGTAATGAAACAAGGAATTTGTTCTGGATGCTCATTGATGCGCCCGAGGAATGAAAACACGGGGCGCGGGTCATCCGAGTACTGAGGAGACATGACGCTGTAGTCGAGGCTGCGGCCATCGATTCGGGGCGGCGTACCGGTCTTGAGACGGCCGACTCGAAGGGGCAATTCGCGCAGGCGGGCAGCGAGCGCATTCGATGGCGGATCACCCGCGCGACCCCCCGAATACTGGTCGAGACCCACGTGGATTCGACCCCCCAAAAAGGTACCGACCGTGAGCACGACGGCGGGTGCTCCGAAGCGAATTCCGGTGACCGTGACGACGCCCCGAACCCGCCCATTTTCGACCACCAGATCGGCCGCCTCTTGTTGGAAGAGGGAGAGGTTCGGTTGGTTCTCGAGGAGGGTCCGGATCGCCTTCCGGTAGAGCAGCCGATCGGCCTGTGCGCGGGTCGCTCGGACCGCCGGACCTTTGCTCGCGTTGAGGGTCCGAAACTGGATGCCCGCTCGGTCGACGGCGCGCGCCATCGCACCCCCGAGGGCATCGATTTCGCGAACGAGGTGACCCTTGCCGATACCCCCGAAGGCGGGGTTGCAACTCATCTGTCCGAGGGTCTCGATGCTCTGGGTCAGGAGTAGGGTACGGCGACCCATCCGCGCAGAGGCGAGCGCCGCCTCGGTGCCGGCATGACCGCCCCCAAT
>SXGQ01228983.1_pt1 | contig 11485 bp, 17 predicted proteins | sample 3178371 | NCBI WGS metagenome assembly SXGQ01 (sample SAMN11356859, study PRJNA531348) | freshwater metagenome | isolation source: freshwater sample F1-20 | place: China: Fuxian Lake, Yuxi | collected 2017-12-25 | reverse complement strand
GATTGATCTCTGCTCCACCATCTTCTGCCCCAGGGGCATCATCCAGGTGAAATGCTGGCAGGACTCTGCAATGCCCATGCCGTGCAACAGGTCCTTGACCCCATCGTCGCAGGTGACCTTTTCTTCCTTGCGTTCTTCCACCACCTGTCCGGTGGCGTCCACTATCCTCACGTCCACGATCTTGACCGAGCAGTATTGGTTGTTCCAGGGACCGCCCGCTTGCGTGGGCAGTGCCTGTGCCGTCAGCACAAGCAGAGCCACCATGAATATCCTAATCATGGTCTAGCTCTTCTTGTCTAATAGCTCTTGTGATTTCTTCTCTAGTTCCTTGGAGTCGATGCCAGAGTTTGACTGTCGGCTCTTAATGTCAGAGATCGCTTTGTCAACTTCTTCTTTGGATATCCTTATCATGACATAGGATCTATAGCTCTTCTCTCCAGTGGCATAGAGTTCCTTCTTGCTGACCTCATAGTGTTGCAACGCGATATTAGATATCATGTTCACCACTGTGTCAGAAGTGCCAGCCTTCACAGTCTGGTTTTCGTCAGTGCCGCTCTCAGTTTTAGCTATGATGGTCTTGTTGTTGATCTCACCATTGAGCCTGTCCGCTAACTTGGCCTTGGCCAATAACACCGCTTTCTTCACAGCCAGCTCCATGTCAGGGCTGACAGATTGACCCGTCTCCTGATAGAACTTGCCATCGATGCCTTTGTATTCCACGTACCATGCTGGTACTGCTTCAACCACCTTTGAGTTTGAAACCCCATCATGTTTCACGGAGTACGTGCCGGCGCAGTTGGCCAACAACATAAGCCCAGCAAGTGCGGAACCAATTTTTATCATTTTGTTCATTGTTTTCCTTTTAGTTTATATTAAGATTTCAAACTGTTTGAAATCCAATCCAGTGCCGATATCAAAGTTACTTTTGTAGCCTCAATGCCTGCATGAACCTGTTCTGGGTGTTTGAGATATATGTACATACCTACAGCACCAATTATTATTTTTATCATACTATAATTGTAACACAAATACCAAATACGTCAACCAAGTTGGTCTTGTTTAAACCACTGATATCATTGACTTTTTTAAAAATATTTGTGATCACCGCAATTGAATTTGCTGTTTCCATTGTGATCTTTTACTTGTAAAGACTCCACAAGATCTACGGCACACATAGAATGGATTGGTGAGCAGTTTTCCATGGTACTTGGTCATCAATTCCTTGTTGGAATACTGTCTGATGTCTTCGTGTTTGCCACGACTGATTGTCGACAGATAAGCTTCGGCCATGTGACAGCAGGGCCAAACTTCTCCACGATAGTCAAGAAAAATACTGCTGTCTCTGTTCTTTTCGCATGCGATATCCACATTGGCGTAATCTTTGACAATGTAAGGTTCTGAAGGTTTTAGATCATCTGTCGCAGGATAGCTGTCCCAACGATCCGTGGTCTTGCTCCTGAACCAAGTGAAGCCCATCTCACGAGCCAACTGCTGTGCCGAATCCACTTGATGTTTGTTGTGGTCAAACACCAACATGTCCCAGTGAGCACTGGCTCCTGTGTTGATGTAGGCCTCTGCATTACGCATGATCTTGCTCCAATTAGTGTTTCTCCTGTAAATGTGATTGGTATCTTCCAAACCATCGATGCTGAAGACCAAATAATCCAATGATCCTTGAAATATCTTGCCCAATTCTCTGAACCAATCTTCTGTTTTTAGGCTGCCATTGGTGTTGACTCCCAACACCAGGTTGGGTTTGATTGATTTGAGGTATCTGCAGATCTCCAACAGATCTGGAGTGGCACAGGGATCTCCCACATTGCCGCAAAAGAATATCTTTTTGACGTTTGCTATGTTGTCTCTGTTGAAAAAATTAGTGAAGTAGTTTATGGTCAGGCTGTTCAATTGTATGTTGGGATTCAATCCAGAACCATTGATGTTCCTGGCGCACTGCGGGCATTCCGCATTGCACAGGCTAGTGGGCTCGATATGAATCTCTTTGATGTTGTCCAATTGCATCTACATTATTATAAATGGTATTTTACAGTTGTCAATTCAGCTTGTCCAAGCCATTGTCTCGGATCACGTCCTTGATCTCGTTGCTGTATTCGGGGTTGGTGGCCCAGCTGTTGATGCTGCCCGCCAATCTATACACATTTTTCATGCCCAAAACTCTCTGTATCGCTCGTTCTCTCTGGAATTCCTTGTGCACAGGTTTGGTGTTGAGGATGTGTATCATGTCCCTCACACTGGCACACTTGGTTGGGTATTTCTTCACACCCCATTTGGCGTTCAAATTCTTGTAGGCCTTCAGCTGTGGTTGGTTGGCGTCCCAGGTCCTCACACCAAACAGTGCATTGCCCTCCAGTGCGAAACGGCTGGTGCCGTTGTCGGACTCTATCATGGCCATGGCTATGATGATGGCCTTGGGTATCTCCTGCTCGTTGTCATATTCAAAATTTAGATAGTCCACGCACTTGCTGACAGCTTCTATGAATGTCTTTTGGTTGTAGTAATGCATCAGGGGTTCCACCAGGCCAAAACTACGGGCTCGATTCTTTAAGGTGTCCGTGGCCGACAGGGCCACTTTCTTCTTTACCATGAAGTTGGGCCAGAACGTGCCGGCCGCGAAGGCAATCACCAATAGAGAACCTATGATGTATAATCTGGTCCTGTTGGTTTTGGAAAATATTTCACGCATCCATTCATCGCGTGTCTCTTTGGAAAATAACTCACGTAATACTCGCATTACGTTTTTTATTTTAACGTGGAGCATGGTGATATTTATTGGGATTCTGGGTGCTCCGGAGAGCACCTGAATCAGTTAAGCAACCTTGGATTGTGCTTTTTCTGCGTCTGCGGCAGGTTTTTTACCAGACTCTAGCGTCTGGTTGTATTCAAATTCTGCCTTGGACATGTATTCATTCCAGTTTGATTTGCTCAAACCTGTGAATCTTGTTATGGTGCCATCGGCTAGTATCTTGAATGATCCTGCCAATTTATGGCTGCCGTCCGCTTGGAACTTGTGTACCACGCCTGTGGCCTTGCCATCTGAATTTTCTCTGCCCATGATGTACATGTAGCTGCCGGAATTTCCAGACCACTTGTTGTTAGTTTTGGTATCTCGCTGGCATCTTGCTGCCACTTGATCCAAGACCAATCTTGCTTGTGCTGAACATTTGTAGTTCATATTTCCTCCTAAGTTACCATAATTATAACAGGTTTTGGTATTATGTCAACTATCAATTTTTTGTTGTTTTTATAAGTATTATTTTACAAGAACTTTTATGGTGTGGAATAAAAATTTATTTGTTTTTCTTTAATAATTATTGTTTCTTTTGTGCTTTCCTTGTTTGGCAAAGTCAAAGAAGCATTAGATAAATTTCTATTGCTTAACCAATCAGTATAAGATTTGCTTTGAGATTTTTTGAAAATTATTTCATTCACTTTATCATCAGATTGTCCAAATTGACCTATCCAAACTATAGTTTCCCAGTTTGTAAATGAAGTTCTTAAAATTTCTTTAATGTGCGGCAAACCTAGATCGTTTTCTGCGGTAGACATGAAACACTTGGAACCCTGTGGCATCATTTCAAAAACCATATTTGAACCTAAAAAACCATCTATCTCTTTGCTATGAAGAGCAGTTTTTAATGCTGCGCCTCCCGAATAAGGTACCATGATTATATTATTATTATTTTTTTCAATATCCTTTGCCCATAAAGTAATTGTTTTGGTGCTGCTATAACCAACTGTGATTTTTTTTAATAAAAAGAAATCATCTACAGATCTTATTCTTCCATTTGGGCTTGAGCACAAAAACAAAGGCAGACTACCTAACAAAGTGACAGGCTCCAGCGTATCCTGGAGTGATTGTAACGGTGGACATCTTGAACCCAAACTGGGATCACTGAAAATCAAATCGCCTATATCAGCAAGAATGAAAACTAAATTTGATTCATTATTTTTTTCAGAAGCAAATCTTAAGGCATCACTACAACTTTTAAAATAGTGTTTTTCGAATGAAAAAAATTCAGGAGACAATAAATTTAAAAGTTCTGAGCCTTGAGCATCTACTCCTCCTCCTGCGGGATATGTGAAAATAAAGTGTATCTTCTTTTCGCTTGCAAATAAATTAATTGACCAAAAAAATAAAAAGATTATGTAAAAAAAGGGTTTTTTCATGTGTCTATTTAATATATATTAACCAACTTCTGTATATTTCTTCAATCAATGTTTCGGAAATGTAAGAAGCCAAAACCGCAGACAATCTTACATTAAAGTCCTTGATTAAAAATCCAATTACAACACTAAAGGAAAAAACAATCAAGGTCAATAAAAATTTGTTTTCTATGATGCCTATATAAAATAAGATAAGACTAAGAAAAATTATAACCATTGGGTAAATGAAGTTTTTGGTATTTTGATATAATCTAATTAGAATACCGTAAAAAAATTTGGCTATAAAACAATTGATAAAAAGAGAAGTTAAAAGTAAAAGTACTATAAGAGTACCAAATGATGAAAGCATGTCTTTACCGGTATAACTGTTGAATCCATCCCGTTCAAGTATCCCCAACATTAATACTTCTGACGGAACAACTGGTATGGCAAAGATCAAAAAGGGAATCAGAGCCGCAATTGATGCCGAATTATTAGCAGATTCTGCAGCAATTAAAATACTAAAATTATCATTGGTTTTGCGACTTTCTATCATGGCCACGGCATTTGAACTAATCATGTAACTTAGACCTGGCAAGAGTCCCAACACAAAACCTACAATTGAAGATTTAAAAATTGTAGATAAATTTTTCAAAGATAGTAAGATCTTTTTACTCTTTGTAATAATTATTATTTTTTTTTGATTTAATTCTTGTTTTGAAAATTTGTGCTGATCAATTAAAAATGGCAATACTAAAAAACCAATCATAAAAACTTCTAATGGTATTCCTCCGCTTCCAAACCCATAAGATTTAACAAAGAAATATTTGTCAAATACAGATTGGTACCCAAGAATCCCTATTCCAAGTCCAAAAATTATCATGCATGATGTAGCAATTTTTTTTTTTGATGTGAAAATTATTGCAACAATTAACGCAATTAAAATAAGCATTTTGACCCATCCTTGAATCAATGCCTGTAGCCACGTGATATTCCATAATGCCACCGCAAATCCAATCACACCAATGATACCCCCTAATAAACTTGCAAGTGCTGTAGCTGTCATGGCTTGCTGACCATATCCGTCTTGCATAAGTTTGTGTCCAAATTTAACCGCGGGGGCACTGGTAATCTCTCCCATTACCCCAAAAGCAATAGCTGGAATGCTGCCGTAAAATTGGGTAGCACAGAGCATAGAACAATAAAACACCAGCACCATTTGCGGATTGGCCTCGAGCAAAAAATAATATGCACTTAAAAGTATTATACTCGGACCCACTCCCGGTAACATACCAACAAGTATGCCCGACAATGTGCCTGCCGCAAACCAATAAACTAATTCAATTGTCATCTTCCTAGATAGTGCAACATAGAATATAATCCATTGGTTGAGTACGATAATTTATTATTCGAACGAAAATTTGTAAAGTGAAATCGCTCCATATAGTTTTTTGTTTTTTCCGACACTTCGAAGTTTGTAATTGCTTTGACGTAATCTGGAGAAAAATCATTTATTAAATTCCAAACATTTCCATGTTTTGACTCAAAGGATTTTGCAACGGATCTGGTAAAAGTTTTTTGCACATAACTAGCGCCCGATAAAAGTTCATCTTCTCTGCCACATGCATTTGCAAACATGTAATAGTTCATAGAATTATTGCACCATGAGCCACTGTCCCAGTCTGATTCAATCTTAAGTTTTTGCTTAAAAAAATTTTTAATCATGTGATGTTGTTTAATATGAAGATCAGGCAAATCTTCGCTAATATAAAAAAATTCACAATTATCTAATGCCATCATGTGATTGTATTGTTTGTCGAGATGTGTCGCATACCATTCTCCCTTCCTACATACTACATAAGGTTTTTCCGCTCCTAGTATCATACACCATTTTTCTTTGTAATGCTCTTGAAATTTTTTATTCAGTTCATTGGCATCGCTGGTTAAAGAAAAAAAAGGATGACCCGAGATAGATTTTTCGTCAAATATAAAATTAGAATTTCTCCATTTTTGTTGTATGTAATTTTTTGCAAAAAATAAACGATCTACTGGGGTTATTTTGGTGTCATTATCATAATGATGTTTGTGCATCCATTTTACTATCTGGTTAGAATAACCATACGCCCCTGGAAAGTTATCATTATGATACCCTATTACAATTTCATCTATTTTGATTTTTAAATCGCGAAAGATTTTATACATCAACCAACTGTCTGTGCCACCGGAAAAAAATAAAATTATTTTTTTGTATTTTTCTCTAATTTGCAATGCCCTTTTTATCATAAGTTCTTTGAATGATGTTTCTGGTTCGCTTTGCCAATTATAACTTTGGAATTTTTCATCATTAAAATAAAATTTTACAGGTTCATGACAAAAAAAACTTGCTGCAAAATCACAAGCGGAATACAGATTATAAAACTTGTGTTCGCAGACTTTATAATATATTTGTTTTGTAATCATTATTTTTTTAATCACTAGGTAAAGATTTTTACCATACGGAAGGGCGTTCTGTTGTCAGTAAAGGAATCTAGTCCCAGGCGTCCTTGTCTATTCCGACGTCGCTGAATGCGGCGCTGTTAAAAATATTTAGTTTATTAAAACACTGTCTTATAAATCATGAGCACTATTTTTTCTGCTTCTTTTGGCGCAGTATTAGTTCTCCATTAAAATCTTACTAATTTGATATTACCATTTAAAAGTTTATAAAAAAAATAAAAAAATCTGCTTGCGATCGTTATAAATATTATTATGGAATATAAAAAATTATATATCAGAGAAACTTTTTTTCCATCTTTTCCAAAAAAAATTTTAGAAAATATTAATTGGAATATCGACCAATATACCAGAAAGGCACCTAATTTAACAGATCATTACATGTGGTCGGATGACTTTAATCAAGAAATAAATGAATGGAGTCAAAAAAATGTTATTCCTGGAATTTATTATGCATTTCAAATAGCTTTCAAGGATTTGCCATTACATAAAGATTCTGCGTCAACTGTGAAATTAATTTATGTTTTAGACTCAGGAGGAGATGACGTTTATACTAGTTTTTATAGCGAAGATCAAAAAACACTATTACATTCAATTAAAGTTGAATCAAATAAATGGTATATTTTAAAGACAGACATTTGGCATGGCGTCACCGGAATTATAAGACCAAGATTTAGTATTTGTTCTACAATTTTCTACAAAGAAAATAGTAATTAATTTTTAATTCTGATTGTTTATCGTAAACTATTTGTAAAATGTTTCTGAATGTTGTTAAATATTTCTTGATTCTTTTAACTAAAATCATTCTAATTAGATGAATATTCTTCCAATTCTTTGGGTATATTGGTAGGTTCCTTCATAGGCATTCCGCAATTGTCAAACCAGCGACCATCTGCTGATTCATAGGCCACTGCAAAGAAGTTCTCGCCTTCTGTGTTTTGTACAGTAATTCTTCTGCGATGTATTCTACCTTTATATTTTGTGCTATCTTTATTGATCAATTCCACAGCTTCTGTCACTCCCAATTGGTATATCCTATCGATCCATCGACCACCCATGTGATTGCTTTCGATCACTGTGCGTGTGCTTGTGGGTGCCGGGGTATTGGTTGTGTTGATGATTGTGTTCATTTGATTATCCCTGGGCCAGCAACCGCATCCAAGCACGGAGTAGGTCGGCCAACGAAGGCCCACAAAACTCGACCTAAAGGGTCTCTGGTATGCATTTTTAAATGACCTAGCCCCATCACTTGAACCTGTAGGTTACTCGGCCCTTGGACAAATCATAGGGGCTAACTTCCACTTCGACCTTGTCCCCTGTGAGTATCTTGATCTTGTTCTGCTTCATCTTGCCGCTGGCGTAGCCCAGTATGCTGTGACCGTTCTCCAGCTTGATCCTAAACATCTGGTTGGGCAACACCTCTGTGACTTCTCCGGAAAACTTTAATACTTCCTCTTTAGGCATTCTCTCGTTCTGCTCTCTGTTGTGCTTCCTTTATTATCTCGTGCAGTATTTCTATGGAGATCTTGTCCATCTGTATCTTTCTCTCTGCTATGATCTGGTCCTGTATCTGCCTCGCCCGCTTGTCTCGTTGTGCGTTTCGTGTGAAAAATTCTAGATCGTTATCCTTGATCATTTTCATTCTCTCTTCTTTGTTTGATCTCTCTCATGGTCTGCTCCAGTGAGCTTATGGTCACTTTATTTACTTCTATGCTGGCATCCAGCAGTTCTTTGTATTTTGACTCATAGAATCGAGAACTCAACCACCAACCTATCACTCCACCCAACCATAATAACAACAAAATGCCAAATATCACTGCTGTGTCATCACTCATTCGTGTTCTCCTCCCTGTGCCCGGCCATTGTAGCCGTCAATTCTTTGATTTAATTTTTTCCTTGTGAAGATAATGCCACCTATCACCAAAGCATGTGCGATCACGCTGGTGGTCACAGTGACACCAAATGCGATGAACTCTACCACGATCAGTGCAAAAATAAAGGCCCACATGGTGGCAAGGACCATTAGTATCTGAAATCTTGTGACCTTGGGCAATGCTCCTGCGAATGCTTTGTCTTCGTCAAACAGTTCAGGCAACATGTATTTTATTATTTTGTACATGTTACTTAAAAAGTTTCTTGAATTTATCTATGCTGTTGCTCAGTGGAGCATAGACATTTTCAATGAATGTGATGTGCTTGGACAGCCTTGCGTCCAACAAGTCTATCTTGTCGTTTAGTTTCTTTATCTCACTTAACCACAGCTTCTGGCTGTCATGATTCAATTTTTTATGCTTGGTCATTTCTTTTCCTTTAAAATTTGCTTGGGTGTTTTTGCTCCCGGTGTTAATTTACTCAATCTGCAACTGAACAATTTTTTTGGTCCTTTGTTTGTGATTATAACAGGTTGTCCATTTTCGTCAATTGAAATATCTTTGATCTTGGCAGTTACATTGCGGAACCTGCCCACTTCCACAGTGTCTCCCACGTTTATCTCTATCTTAAAGTTTTTCATTCTTTTCGAATCCTCTGAATCTCAGGAATCTTGGAAAACGTAGAGAGTATTCATCCACGGCGTCCTGATTCTGTGTGATGGCGTCCGCACGCACTTCCACAATCTGTCCTATTAGTTTTTGTGTATCTTTCCAAAAAGTTTCACGATCCTCGTCGGTCAGTCCCGATCCCACGTTGGTCCTGATGAACTTGCCATCGTCCGTGCCTTCCACGATGAGAGCTCCCAGCTTGCCTTGATTCCTGCCTGTGCCTTCTTCCACAGCTATCACTTTCAAACTGACTTCTATGAAGGGTTTTACTTTCAACCACAGCGAGGACCTCTTGCATTCATATACCCCATCCTGTGGTTTTATCATTATGCCTTCATAACCTTTGTCTATGCAGGCTCTGTTGTAGGATTTGAATTTGTCATGATCCCGGTCCAAATCAAATTCCACGCTCTCCACTAACTCGATGTTGGTGCCAAATTGGAATGACTCTAACCATTTCTTCCTCTCAGTCAGAGGCTTGTCGCAACCACCCTCAGAGAACTCGTTCAATGGCATGCAATCAAATAGATTTAATACAGCATCATCGGTCTCTGCATCACCCTTCCTGTGTATCTGTCGCATCAGGCTTTGGAAGTCCGCGCTCATGATCTCTCCGTCAAAAACCCAGCTCTGGTCCAATTCCGCTAACATGTGCTCGAACTGCGTGTTGATGTGTGGGAAGTTCACCAGCTCCTTGCCGTTCCTGCTCATGAGAACCACCTCGTTCTTTTTCTTATCGCATATGGCAATAACTCTGACTCCATCCAGCTTGGGCTCCACGTACACCTTGCCCTTCATCTTGCTCTCGTGCTTCTTGCTGTCGTCGGCCAGCATACACTCGAACACCGGCACCTTTATCTTGCTAAATTTATTGATTGTTTTTTCGGTTACCCCGCATCTAAGGTCCTTGATCAGTATCCTGCGATACCAATGATTCCACTCGTCCTGTGTGGCCAGCCCTCGTAGATAATCCACCCTATCTCGTGCCGCGTTTCCGGTCAGTGTCCTGTTCTCCAACTGATTGGCGGTTTCCAGGAACGTGTCCCATTCCAACCCTGGACCATCCTGTTTGCTTTCCGGCACCTGTTTCAGGCCAAATGTCCTCAGCTTGTCCATGGCCATGCTTGCACCTTCAAAAAATTCTGTATTGTTGTTTTTGTCTTCGCGAGCAATCACGGCTTCCTTGAACTTGCGTGAGTTGTCGCTCTCTAGTTCTTTTATGATCTCGTATGGCCTCATTTTTTTATAATAACACAATTACCAATTTTGTCTACTGCGATGTATGAATTTGGCAATTTTCTTGCCGCAATCGCCCAGTTCGTTGGTATGCCACACTATCCTGTCCTGCGGCACTCCCGTGAACAGTGCTATCTTCCTGATCTCATTCTCACGCAGATCCTTGTCGGATTTTAAGCACAGTGCATGGGGCATGATACCCATACGCATCAACTCCTTCACAGAGTGTTGTACGGGTTTGGTCTTGATCTCGCCCGCGGCGCTGAGGTAGGGCACCGGTACATACATCACTATTCGTACATCTTCTTTCAGTGTCATCTCCCTCACGGCCTCTATGGCCAGTTGGTTCTCAAGGTCGCCCACGTTACCACCTATCACTGTGACGGTGTTCTTGGCTCGGGTCTTAACTATCCAGTTGCGGATCTCTTCCGTGATGTGCGGGGTAACCTGCACCGTGCCGCCCTTGTAGTCACCCATCCTCTCCTTCTCCAACACCTCGGCAATGATGTGTCCCACGGTCTTGTATTCTGCTGTGATCTTCTTGCTGACGTTGAGGCAGGGATCCAGATATTTGTAATCTGTCTTGCCTTTGGCAGATTTCTGTATCGATCTTGCTAATTCTATTTTGTCCACCGCGGAATGCACCCCGTTCAATATGATTGTGTGTATCATGCTTGTATTTTATAATCTTTTATCAAATTGTCAATGCCCAACATGCGGAAATGATCTTCTATGGACCATGTGTCGGGATCAATGATTTCTCCTCGCAGATTCTTGATCTGCTTGGTAAAGCCCGCCAGTCGATATCTTTTAAATGGATGGGTCCATGTGGCATTCTGCTCCCATTCTCCTTGCAAGTAGTGTTTGTCCGCGTCAGCGATAAGACACAGCGGCATGTGTATGGCTTCCATGGCCGATATGTTGCCCTCCATGTACTCTGCCAGTATCTTGTTCTGTGGTATTGGGTGTTCCAGGTGCTTTTTGACATCTCCCATGTCTGTCGCTGAATAATGGGCGCCGTTGGGTCGGCATCTGTCTTTTTGTGTGTCCCTTAG
>SXGQ01346664.1_pt1 | contig 11487 bp, 9 predicted proteins | sample 3178371 | NCBI WGS metagenome assembly SXGQ01 (sample SAMN11356859, study PRJNA531348) | freshwater metagenome | isolation source: freshwater sample F1-20 | place: China: Fuxian Lake, Yuxi | collected 2017-12-25 | reverse complement strand
CTTCACACACATTTGCGTGAACCAGGACGTGAAGATGCAGAGACGGTCCGTTCGGGCAGCGCTGCTGCGGCCCTAGGTGGTTTCACTGCAGTGCATGCCATGGCAAATACGGAACCTGTCGCCGATACCGCCGGCGTGGTCGAACAGGTGGTTCGACTTGGGCGCGAGGCTGGCTATTGCGATGTCTTTGCCGTAGGTGCGGTAACGCAAGGTCTCAATGGCGCGCAACTAGCAGAACTTGGAGCAATGGCCCACTCGATGGCAAACGTCAAGGTCTTTAGCGATGATGGGAAATGCGTCTTTGATTCACTTGTGATGCGAAGGGCTCTCGAATACGTAAAACAGTTTGACGGAGTGATTGCCCAACATGCCCAAGATCCCAGACTTACTGAGAATGCTCAAATGAACGAAGGCGTAGTGTCTGCACGTTTGGGATTGGCAGGATGGCCAGCGGTAGCCGAAGAGGCAATAATCGCCCGCGATGTACTCCTCGCTGAGCACGTTCAGGCTCGTTTACATATATGTCATGTTTCAACGGCAGGCAGCGTTGAGATCATTCGTTGGGCAAAAGCGCGCGGCATAGAGGTGACAGCAGAAGTGACACCACATCATCTCTTACTCACCGATAGCGCGGCAGAGAGTTATGACCCGGTTTACAAAGTGAATCCTCCGCTACGCACTGAGCTCGATGTGCAAGCGCTCCGGGCGGCGTTGGTAGATGGCACCATTGATATCGTCGCAACAGATCACGCCCCACATCCGAAAGAGAGCAAAGAGTGCGAATGGAGTGAGGCTGCCAACGGAATGGTTGGCTTGGAAACGGCTCTTTCGGTTGTGCAGGAGAGCATCATCGAGAATGGACTGGCTGATTGGAAAATTATTGCTCAACGCATGTCTACTGCACCAGCGAAAATTGGACGGCTGGCTCATCAGGGTTTAGGGATCACAAAAGGCGCTGCGGCAAACATCGTGCTTTATGACGCTGCTGCTCGTCGCAAGGTAAGCGAGATAAGAAGTGCTAGTAAGAGTATGAATAATCCTTATTTTGATCGAACCCTTCCTGGACAGGTGATGTACACCTTCCTCCGCGGCAACTTAGTGGTTGCAAAGGGAGAGTTAGTGAATCCGTTATGAAAAATCGGAAGAGCGCATACCTAGTCCTCGATGATGGTCGAATATTTGAGGGAGAGGCGTGGGCCAAAGAAGGGGAAACCTTCGGGGAGGCAGTTTTTGCCACCGGTATGACCGGATATCAAGAGACTCTCACCGACCCCTCCTATTTCCGTCAGGTAGTGGTCATGACAGCTCCACACATTGGAAATACCGGTATGAATACCGTAGATGAAGAATCACGTCGAATCTGGGTGTCAGGATTTGTGGTCCGAGATCCTTCGCGAATTTCCAGCAATTGGCGTTCTGAACGGGACCTGGAGAGCGAGTTAACAGAGAGCGGCGTGGTGGGAATCTCAGGAATCGATACCCGAGCGCTCACTCGACATTTACGCGATTGTGGTGCGATGCGAGTGGGGATCTTTTCAGGTGAAGGACTATCCCGAGAAGAGATGATCAGAAGGGTCCGCAAATCTCCAGAGATGGTCGGCGCCAATCTCGTTACCGAAGTTTCAATCGACACGAAGTACTTAGTCCCAGCGGTAGGTGTCAAAAAGGCGACAGTTGCAGCCCTTGATCTCGGAATTAAAGGTGCGACACCTCGCCTCATGTCAGAGCGAGGAATCGAAGTACATGTTTTTCCCTTCAATGCCACTTTTGATGAGTTATCGGCAGTGCGCCCGGATGGAATCTTTCTCTCCAATGGACCCGGTGATCCATCTACGATGCAGTCGACTGTCGAATTGGTTCGAGAAATCCTCCAGCGTGAGATTCCTGTTTTTGGAATTTGTTTTGGACACCAGATATTCGGTCGTGCGCTCGGTTTTGAGACGTATAAATTGCGATTTGGACATCGCGGTATCAATCAACCAGTTCTCGATAAAGCCAGTGGAAAGGTCGAAATAACTGCCCACAACCACGGTTTTGCCGTTCGGGCCCCAACAGAGGGGATATTCGATACAGTTTTTGGCCGAGGGCGAGTTTCGCATATAAATCTCAATGACCAAGTAGTTGAGGGCCTTGAACTTCTCGACCGCCCAGGTTTTAGCGTGCAGTATCACCCCGAAGCAGCCGCTGGGCCTCACGATGCGGCATATCTCTTCGATAGATTCTTACATTTGATGGAAGGTCAACGCTGATGCCGAAGCGAAGCGATATTAAAAGTGTCTTGGTCATTGGGTCAGGGCCAATTGTCATCGGACAGGCATGTGAATTTGATTATTCGGGCACACAAGCATGTCGAGTTCTTCGCTCTGAGGGTTTACGTGTGATTCTCATCAATTCCAATCCTGCGACGATTATGACGGATCCCGAATTTGCTGATGCCACCTATATTGAACCCATCACCACCGAATTCGTAACGAAAGTAATCGAGAAAGAACGACCTGATGCCCTTCTTGCAACCCTGGGTGGGCAAACTGCGCTCAACACCGCAATAAAACTCCATGAAGCGGGGGTATTAGAAAAGCATGGGGTCCGTCTCATCGGTGCCAATGTCGAAGCAATCAATCGCGGTGAGAATCGAGAGATATTCAAGGGTATAGTCGAGAGTATTGGTGGCGAATCGGCTCGTTCTCAAATATGTCACAGAATCGAAGAATGCATTACTGCCGCTCATGAATTTAATTATCCGGTCGTCGTTAGACCTTCCTTCACGATGGGAGGATTGGGTTCGGGGATAGCCAAAGATGAATCAGAGCTCCGAGAGATTGCTGGCGCTGGGCTTCGCTACAGCCCAACTACTGAGGTGCTCATTGAAGAATCAATTCTCGGATGGAAAGAATTCGAACTTGAGATGATGCGCGATTACAAGGATAACGTCGTTGTGATCTGTTCGATTGAGAATTTCGATCCCATGGGCGTGCATACTGGAGATTCGATAACAGTAGCCCCTGCTCTGACGCTGACAGATGTCGAATATCAGAAATTACGAAACCTTTCTATCAACATCATCCGCTCTGTGGGAGTTGATACAGGAGGATGTAACATCCAATTTGCCGTTAACCCGCATGATGGTCGTATCGTTGTTATCGAGATGAATCCACGTGTTTCTCGATCAAGCGCACTGGCATCCAAGGCGACAGGTTTCCCTATTGCAAAAATAGCAGCGAAATTAGCGATTGGTTATTCGTTGGATGAGATTCAAAACGACATTACAAAAGAGACTCCAGCCTCGTTCGAACCAACACTTGATTACATAGTCGTGAAAATCCCGCGCTTTAATTTTGAAAAGTTCCCTGCTGCAGACCCGCGATTGACCACCACGATGAAGAGCGTGGGTGAGGCTATGGCGATCGGCAGGAGCTTTCCGGAGGCGTTACAGAAGGCGATGCGTTCACTCGAGAAGAAGGGTTACTCATTTGATTTCTCTCCGGAAGGAGACCTCGAATATGAATTGGAAGCATCCAGAACCCCAACAGAATCACGTATCCATCACGTTCAGCGTGCTCTCTTTCTTGGTGCGGGCGTCGCCAAGGTGCATGAAGTGTCAAAAATTGATCCCTGGTTCCTTGATCAAATCGAGCAGATAAATGAGATGGCTCGAGAGTTATCAGAACCAGGCGAGTTGACTGCCTCACTATTAAGGCGAGCAAAGCGATTAGGTTTTTCAGATCAACAGATAGGTTCCGTTACCGCCTTGAAGGAGAGCGATATTCGTCGCAAGCGTGAGGGCTTTGGAATACATCCGGTCTTTAAGACGGTGGATACCTGCGCCGCTGAGTTCCAAGCGCTCACTCCATATCACTACTCAAGCTACGACGAAGAAAGTGAGGTCGAACCACGAACTAGACCTGCAGTTCTCATCCTCGGAAGTGGACCGAACAGGATTGGCCAGGGAGTGGAATTCGATTACTCCTGCGTACATGCGGCATTTGCGCTCAAGGCCATGGATTATGAAACGGTCATGATCAATTGCAATCCCGAGACCGTGTCAACCGATTACGACACCGCGGATCGACTCTACTTCGAACCATTGACCTTTGAAGATGTAATGGAGATCTATCGAGCAGAGCTTGCGGTAGGGCCTGTAGCAGGGGTAGTTGTACAACTCGGCGGACAAACTCCCTTGGGACTAGCTAAAGCGCTAGAAGATGCAGGCGTTCCGATTGTCGGTACCAGCCCCGCTGCTATCGATATTGCAGAAGATCGCGGAGAGTTCGGCGCTCTGCTCATCCGCGAGCAATTGCGTGCACCTGAGTTTGGACTTGCATACTCGTACGACGATGCTTCCGCCATCGCAGAGAGGGTCGGATATCCAGTACTAGTGCGGCCTTCATACGTTTTAGGTGGGCGCGGAATGGAAATCGTCTACGACGATCAAGCGCTCGCCAGCTATATATCTCGCGCCACGGAGATCAGCCCCGACCATCCAGTTCTTGTGGATCGTTTCTTAGACCACGCAACTGAACTCGATGTAGATGCCTTATTCGACGGTCAGGAACTCTTCCTTGCCGGCGTCATGGAACATATCGAAGAGGCTGGAATTCATTCAGGAGATTCAGCGTGCGTCTTACCTCCTGTTGACCTAAGCACCCAGTCGTTAATGGAGATTCGTCTTGCGACAGAGAAGATTGCTCGTGGGGTTGGTGTGCGTGGTTTAATCAACATCCAATTTGCAATCGAAGATGGAACTCTCTTCGTGCTCGAGGCAAATCCACGCGCTTCTCGAACTGTGCCATTTGTCAGCAAGGCGATTGGGGTGCCGCTTGCTAAAGCGGCAGCACAAATCTCCTTAGGAAAGAGCATCGAACAACTTCGTGCGGAGGGCATGTTGCCAAAATCTGGAGATGGACAGGCACGGGGCATCAGCGTGAAAGAAGCGGTCTTGCCATGGAATCGTTTCAGAAAACGTGATGGCAGCGGAGTGGATGCGCTCCTTGGGCCAGAGATGCGCAGCACCGGTGAAGTGATGGGTCGAGATGACACCTTCGGAAAAGCATTTTCGAAATCTCAAAGTGCAGCATCAGGAGCGTTACCGAGCACAGGAGCGGTTTTTGTCTCATTCGCAGATCGGGACAAAGCAGAAGGCATTCGTGGAACAAAGAAACTCTTTGAATCTGGGTACAAACTGTTCGCAACCTCTGGCACTGCCAATGCGTTAGCCAAAGAGGGAATCAACGTGGAGCAGGTTCGAAAATTTTCGGAGGGTAAAGGACCGAAGGGGGAGATGACTGCCCTCGATTTGATCGAAGGTGGTGTTGTCGCACTGGTAATCAATACCCCATTTGGTTCAGGTCCACGTGAAGATGGTTGGCGTATTCGAACAGGGGCTGTTGCTCGAGGCATTCCTATAATCACGACTATTTCCGGACTGAATGCCGCCGCGGAGGCGATGGTTGCTCAACGTCATGGTGATTTCACGGTCACCTCGCTTCAGGAGTGGTTGCGATGAACGAAAAAACTTCTGGTCCAGTGCAAGCAGAGTGTGAAATTATCTCCAATCGCAAGGTGGGGGCGTATCACCATCTCACCCTTGCCGCACCAGGTATTGCAGAGGTTGCCAGACCGGGTAATTTCGTCGCGATAAGTGTGGGCGATAGCAGAACGTCAATGCTTTTGCGCCGCTCATTTGCTATTTATCAGGCGACGAGCCGAGGACCATTTGGTGGCACAATCGAAATAATCGTGGCACCTCATGGTGATGGCAGCACCTGGATCGCGCAGCGCGTTGCTCATGAACGTTTGAATGTAATAGGTCCACTAGGGAATGCCTTTAAGATACCGAAGGATCCAGTACGAGCACTATTGGTCGGCGGTGGATACGGTTCGGCGCCGCTCTTTCCGTTAGCAGAACTCTTGCGTCAAAAGAATTCGCGAGTGGAGATGGCAGTTGGAGCTAGTTCTGCTGAACGAGTTTTTGCTCCCGTAGAGGGGAAACGCTCGGTTCACTCCCTTGTAATTGCTACGGAGGACGGCACTCTGGGTAGTAAGGGTCGAGTAACGGATCTATTTGATAATGCATTGACTAACATCGACATTGTTTATGCATGTGGACCAATGGGAATGCTCAAGGCGCTTTCAGTAATAGGGACTGCAGCCGGAGTCACTGTGCAATGTGCGGTTGAAGAATCGATGGCGTGTGGGATCGGCCTATGTATGACCTGTGTACTACCGGTACGCGATAAAGAGGGCGTCATAAAAATGTTGCGCTCATGTGTTGAAGGACCAATCTTTGATGGAGCAGCGGTCCAGTGGGATGGCATCGGAACTATCCCGCCGGGAACCTATGGAGCTCCAAAATGAGTACATCATCATTAGATTTCACAACCCAATTAGGTACGGCGCTTTTTCCAAATCCAATTCTTACGGCAAGTGGTTGCGCGGCAAATGGAAAGGAGCTCTCCGCATTCTTTCCACTGGGTGATATTGGGGCTGTCGTAACCAAATCTGTGATGAACCACCCACGCTCCGGAAGAGCGACACCGCGTATGGCTGAAACACCCAGCGGAATGCTCAACGCTATCGGTCTCCAAGGACCGGGTATCGACAATTTCTTGAGAGAAGATCTGCCATGGTTGGTCGAACATGGAGCGCGCACAATCGTATCGATTGCAGGAGAGAGCGTCGAAGAGTTCGCTGCCCTATCGAGAAAAGTTCGTAATGCTCCGGGTGTCAGCGCTCTAGAAGTGAATATCTCCTGTCCGAATGTAGAGAATCGCGGCTTGGTTTTCGCATGCGATAGAACATCAGCGCGCGAAGTTATCGAGGCGGTGAAACGTAGCGTTGGGAATTCACTTCCGATTATAGCCAAGCTCTCTCCTGACGTCACAGATATCGTTTCAATCGCAGAGGAGGTAATTTCCGCAGGTGCTGATGGATTGGCGATGATCAACACCCTCCTAGGAATGGTAATTAACACTGAAACGATGCGTCCCCATCTAGCAAATAAGACAGGTGGACTCTCAGGTCCTGCAATTCGACCAGTTGCAGTCCGCGCAATCTTCCAAGTGCATCAAGCGATGCCTAAAGTCCCGATTGTTGGAATGGGCGGAGTTCTCACCGGAAATGATGCTTTCGAGTTGGTGCTTGCTGGTGCGAGTGCGATCTCAATCGGAACAGCAACTTTTCATGACCCATCTGCACCTATTCGTATCAAGCAAGAACTCGAAGAACTATTGAATTCGCGAGGATTCACTAGATTCTCTGATGCGGTGGGCTATGCACACAGGAGCCAATCATGAGTGGGATTGCCCTTGCAGTAGATACAACAGATCTAGAGATGGCCGGTCAATGGGTAGAGGTTACGAGAGAGCATATTGCTGTTGTAAAACTGGGCCTTGAATTCTACTTAGCGCATGGAAGCACAGGTGTTGCGAAAATTCGAAGCAAAGCTCCTGGCCAAAAACTCTTCCTCGATCTCAAGCTCCACGATATTCCGAATACAGTGTCAGGTGCTGTGCGCGCTGTTGCATCACTGGAACCTGACTTCCTCACCGTTCACGCATCTGGTGGACCATCGATGATTGATGCTGCCGCAAAAGCTCTTCCGAGTGCGGCTATCACTGCAGTCACGCTCCTGACCTCACTCTCGGAGAGTGAAATCGGAAAATTAGGAATCTCAGGAAATTCTCGGGAAATCGTTATCAAGTGGGCAAAACTTGCAGTCGACGCTGGCGCTAGAGCGATTGTTGCTTCTCCGCACGAAGTTTCATTTCTTCGCTCCACCCTCCCGCCAGATATAACGTTGATAACCCCTGGCGTACGCCCAGAAGGCAGCCAAAGAGGTGATCAAGCTCGCGTGGCTACACCGAAAGAGGCTATGGAATGGGGAGCGGATTATGTTGTCATCGGACGTCCTATCACATCTGGAAAATCGCTGAGCGAGATTTCACTCAACGCGAAACGAATATCTGAATCCATTTCTCAGTAAATTTGAAGGTGCCTAGAAGATGAATATTCGTTACCGTTGAGGTATGCCTTTACCGCCATTAAGTGCTAGTGAAAGGGCCGCTGCGCTTGAGGCTGCAGCGCGCGCTCGCAAGATTCGTGCTGAGATAAAGGCTGATTTAAAATCTGGAGCGAGAACTCTCAAGGAAGTCATCGGTCTTGGTAAGAGTGACGAGGTCGTGGGCAAGATGAAAGTTAGCGCGCTCATCGAATCCCTTCCAGGAGTGGGCAAAGTTCGGGCCGCAGCTGTGATGGAGAAGATCGGCATCGCGGGAAGTCGCAGAATTAGGGGACTTGGCATTCATCAGACTCGTGAGTTATTGGCAGAGTTCCAACTACGCTAAGGGCGTGGAGCTCATAGTTCTCTCAGGTCCTGGCGGAGTCGGCAAGTCAACCGTCTCTGACTTCATTCGTCGAACTAGTGATGAGATATGGGTCAGCGTCTCGGCTACAACCCGACCGCCGCGACCAGGTGAAGTTGATGGTGTTGATTATTTCTTTCATAGCGAAGAAACGTTCAAAAAGATGATTACCAACGAGGAGTTCCTGGAATGGGCCCACTTTGCGGGAAATTATTACGGAACTCCCAAGGCACCAGTATTTAATAAAATAGCGGAAAGCAGATCGGTCCTTCTCGAGATAGAGATATCCGGGGCGCGTCAGATCCGCGATAACCCATCGAATGGTGCTCGGGCCTACTTGGTCTTTCTTGCGCCACCATCGATTTCGGAGTTGGAGCGGCGCCTGATGGCCAGGGGAACAGACTCCCCAGAACGGGCAGCGCAGCGACTGGAATTGGCACATGAGGAGATGGCTGCTAGCCATTGGTTCGACGAGATCCTGGTCAATACCTCGGTCGAAGAGGTAGCGGCCAGGCTGATAACCTTGGCCTCTACCGTGCGCTAAGGCGCTCACCGAAGGGCAGTGACCATGATTCAGAGCGACGGCATCACCAATCCGCCTATCGACGACCTCTTGGCGAAGAGCGGCTCCAAGTACAGCCTCGTCCTCTTCTCTGCTAAACGTGCACGCCAAATCAACGCCTATTACTCGCAGCTCAGCGAGGGGCTCTTGGAGTATGTCGGACCATTGGTCGAGACCCACGTCCACGAGAAGCCTCTTTCCATCGCACTCCGCGAAATCAACGGAGGTCTGCTCACACTTGAATCGCTTGAAGGTAGCGAGGGCGGCGCATCAGCACCTCATGAGAGCGCGTAAGCGTCGCTGCGTTCATCATGTTTCCCCGCAGAGTAATCCTTGGTGTCACTGCGGGTATCGCTGCCTATAAATCGTGCGAACTCTTTCGCCGACTTCAGGATCGAGGCTTGGATCTCACAGTTGTTCCTACAGAGAACTCATTGCACTTCGTTGGCGCTGCCACCTGGGAGGCTCTCTCAGGCAAACGAGTAATGACCTCACTTTGGCAGGATGTTGCCAGCGGCGCGCATGTAGAGCTTGCACGGGATGCAGAGATGATTCTCATTGCTCCCGCCACCGCCGATTTCATCTCGCGTCTAGCGCAGGGACGAAGCGATGACTTGCTCTCTGCAACAGTTCTCACCGCGCAATCTCCAATAGTGCTCGTGCCTGCCATGCATCATCAAATGTGGAGTAACCCAGCAACGCAGGCGAACGTCGAGATGCTCCGCTCCCGTGGAATTGTCGTGATGGAACCCGCGGAAGGTCCGTTGAATAATGGAGATATAGGAGTTGGGCGATTTCCAGAGACCTTCGAAATTCTTGATTTTCTCAACGAGATTGGTCTTCTCAAGAGCGATTTGATCGGAAAGAAATGTGTAGTCACAGCTGGTGGTACCCGCGAAATGATAGATCCAGTTCGATTCATCGGAAATCTTTCTTCTGGTAAGCAAGGTATCGCTTTAGCGAAGGAGGCGGCGAGTAGGGGCGCTCATGTCACACTCATTGCGGCCAATATTGAAAGAGGCCTCATTCCACAAGATAATCGAATCGCCGTAGTCGACGTGCAATCGGCTAACGATCTGTTCACTGAGCTCTCATCCATCACCGAGTTCGATGCTTTGTTCATGGCGGCTGCTGTCGCAGATTATCGACCAGCGGAGGTGAGTCAACGAAAATTGAAGCGAGATGGCTCTGCCCTCTCATTAGAGCTAGTGGAAAATCCAGATTTAATTGGAACCTTCACAGCGGAATACCGCGGTAGAGGAGGGCAAGGAAAAGTCATCGCCTTTGCAGCTGAAAGTGAAGTGGAGTTAGAGAGCGCACGAGGAAAATTGATCCGCAAGGGAGTCGACTACCTCTTTATCAACGATGTCCTCTCTCAGAAAGTCTTCAATTCTGAAAGTAATGGAGGAACTCTCCTTTCCAAGACAGGTGATAGTTGGACCTTCGAGTATCAACCAAAAGACACGCTAAGCGGCAAGTTGCTGGATGTTCTTTCCAAGGCGCTAGGTTAAGCCAGTGCCAAATCGCCTCTTTACCTCTGAATCGGTGACAGAGGGCCATCCAGATAAGATGGCGGATCAAATATCAGATTCCATCTTGGATGAATTCCTACGTATTGACCCCAAAAGCCGAGTAGCAGTAGAGACATTATTGACTACAGGACAGGTTCACGTCGCTGGCGAGGTGACCACCTCTGCCAATCCAGATTTGATGTCACTGATTCGATCGGTGATTCTCGATATTGGATACGACAGCAGCGAGCGCGGTTTCGATGGCAACTCATGTGGCATCAGCCTCTCACTTGGCAAACAATCGCCTGATATTGCGCAAGGAGTAGATACTGCGCTTGAGGAACGAACGGAAGAATCGAGTGATCCGTTGGATCGCCAGGGCGCTGGTGATCAAGGGTTGATGTTCGGTTATGCATCTGACGAGACTCCTGAATTGATGCCGCTTCCTATCGCTATTGCCCATGCTCTCTCGCACGAACTCGCAAAGGTGCGTAAGAGCGGAACATTGACATACCTTCGCCCTGATGCAAAGACTCAAGTGACAGTCGAATATAAAGGCAATCTGGCTACTCGTCTTGATACCTTGGTGATATCAACTCAGCACGATCCCGAAGTTGATTTGGACTCCACGCTGCCCAATGACCTTCGTAAAAATGTGATCGACCCTGTGTTGAGTAGGTACGATCTTGATACGAAAGGTATGCGAGTTTTAATCAATCCCACGGGAAGATTTGTACTTGGTGGACCTATGGGTGATGCTGGACTGACTGGACGTAAAATCATTGTTGACTCTTATGGTGGGATGGCTCGTCATGGTGGCGGTGCTTTCAGCGGGAAAGACCCTTCAAAGGTCGATCGTTCTGCCGCTTACGCAATGCGTTGGGTGGCCAAAAACATCGTTGCTGCTGGATTAGCGAAACGATGTGAAGTGCAAGTTGCGTACGCAATCGGCAAGGCCCAACCAGTGGGATTATTTGTGGAGACCTTCGGAACCGAGAGTGTTGGCGTGGAGAAGATTCAGAACGCTGTGAGCCAAGTTTTCGACCTTCGCCCG
>SXGQ01732322.1_pt1 | contig 11488 bp, 9 predicted proteins | sample 3178371 | NCBI WGS metagenome assembly SXGQ01 (sample SAMN11356859, study PRJNA531348) | freshwater metagenome | isolation source: freshwater sample F1-20 | place: China: Fuxian Lake, Yuxi | collected 2017-12-25 | reverse complement strand
TGGACCTGGGCACCACGCTGGGCTACTGGCTGGACCCGGATGATCCCGACGAGCTGCGGCGCGTCATCCCGCCCACCCTGTCCATCCACCCGGGCTCCCTGCGCCGCGCGGAGGTCGTGGCACGGTACGAGGCCCGCACGGGCATCCGCATCCCCGATCCCACGCTGCTGTACGTGTACGGGCTGGTGAAGGTGGCCGGCATCGCGCAGCAGATCTACGCGCGGCACCTGGCCGGCAAGGCGCCGGATCCCCGCTTTGCCGCGCTGGGGCACGTGGTGCGCGCCCTGGGCATCGCCGCCGCGGCCGCCATCGACCGCTGACGCCGGAACGTGACCGCGGCAGTGCGGCAGAGGATCACGGATCACCCCCCGACGGCGGTGTCATCCCGAGGGAGCGCTCGGGCAGAGCTCGCTGGTGCACCATGATTTGGGCGCGACCGAAGGACCTTGTCCGCGCAACGAGGGGCCGGCCTCCCTGCTGGGAAGCCGGCCCCTCGGTTCGCACGAAAGGTCCTTCGGTCGCGCCCCAGCATCCGTGCGCGCTCATGGGGCGCGCGGGCGCTCGCTCAGGAAGTCGGCGCTACCGGGTCATCGTCCGACACGAACGCCGTCAGCTGGGGCGGTTCATGGGATAGTCGTTGTTCATCCAGTTGTAGAACGTGTAGATCTGCGCGTCGGTGAGCGGCGGGAACTGTGGCGGCGGCATGGACTTGCTGCTGATCTGGCTCCAGATGATGGTGCCGTTGGCGATCACCTGGTCGTAATTGCTCAGGTCCAGGCGCCACTGCATGTTGGGCACGAAGGGCGCCAGCATGCCCAGGATGTCCTCTACCCAGCCCGGGTTCTGCACCGCGGCGGCCTTGCTGTTGGGGTCCAGGGGCGCGGCGCCGGACGCGCTCACAAAGGTGGACGGGCCGGGGTTGCCCACGGCGCTCCCGCCCGCCTGGGTGGCCGCCTGCGTGGTGGGGTTTGCGTCGCTCATGGGGACCATTCTCCGTTGGGGGTCGGTTCTCGGGATTCGGGAAAACGGGGGAGACGGCGTGCGTCAGTCCAGCGCCAGGCGCCACACGGTACCCGAGCCGGGCCGCGCGTCCATCCGGCCGCCGGGTGCCAGCTCGAACGTGCCGAAGTCCAGCGCCCACGCCTGGCCCGTGTGAGGGTGAAAGGCGGCGTCGATGGGGCGGTGCAGCCCCGGCAGCCCGGCCACCGGATGCGCCGTCCAGTCGCGGGTGCGAATGCGCACGAGCGTGCGCCCGCTGCGGGGACCCGACGGCGTGGTCATGGGCGCCTCGTCGCCAAAGAGCGCCATGAGCAGGTCGCCCGCGAAGGGCCCGTGCGCCGGATAGACGGCGAACTTGCACGCCGACGAGTTCACCGGGAGGGCCATCAACGGCCGCTCCGGCGCGGGGAGCGCGTCGTGGTTGGCCAGCAGAAAGCGGGGCGCGGGTCCGCGGCGGGGGGCGAAGCGCGGGTCCGTCACGGGCACGCCCCCGATGAAGTCCGGCCACCCGTACCACGCGTCCCTGCGTACCTCGAAGACGAGTTCCGGCACCCCGCTGATGGGCCGGCTGCCGCGGTCGTCGGAGCCCTGGTCCGTGGCGATGAGCCGCCCGTCGGGCAGGAACCCCAGGCCGAACGCGTTGCGGATGCCCCAGGCGAACACCTCCAGCCCGCTCCCGTCCGGGTGGCAGCGCAGCACGGCGGCCGTGCACGGCACCCCGGCGAGGACGGGCTGCCCCGGCCGCGTCGCCGTCCCAAAGGGGACGAAGGCGCCCGTGACGGCGCGCGCGTCCGGCCCTTCCAGCGGGTCTGCCGTCTCCACGTTCACCCCCGCCAGCACCACGTCGCGCCCGGGCACGTCGTGCGGGTGGGGGAGCTGCTTGAGCCAGGCCAGGTCGTAGGCGTCCAGCCCCACGATGCCCAGGTTGGTCATGGCGCCCTGGCCCCAGTACAGCATGCCGTCCGGCCCCACGGCCACGGTGTTGACGTGGTAGTTGCCGCGGCCGGGCAGCCCGTCCACCACCGTCGTCCGCGTGCCGTCCGGCGTCAGGCGGCTGATGCGGCCGGGAAAGCCGCCCTCGGAGACGTAAAAGGCGCCGTCGTGCCAGGTAAGCCCGTTCACGGGCTCGCGCAGCCCCTCCGCCACCACGTCCGTGCCGCCGCCCCCGCGCAGGCGCAGCACGCGCCCGCCGCGCGGCGCCCCGCCGAACGGAAGGCCGCTCTCCGCCACGTACGCCGTGCCCTCCGCGTCGAAGGCCAGGCTGGTGGGAAAGTGCAGCCCCGTGGCCACCTGCGCGGCGGGGGGCGCCAGCGTGTCCGTCACGCGCCCCCCCGGGCCAGCGACACGATGGCCATCCCCATCAGGAACACGCCGCTCCACGCCTCGGCCCGCGCGGGGAGCCAGCGCCGCAGGCCGGCCCCCGCGAACAGGCCCACCAGGCACATCCCCCCGCTGATGGCCCCCACGACGGCGGCGGACAGGAGCACGGGATACCCCGCGCTCCCCAGCCCCACCCCCGCCACCAGATTGTCCAGGCTCAGCGACAGGGGCAGGCCCAGGATCATCCACCCTCCGACCTCTGCCCGTTCCGCCGCGTCGTCGTCGTCCTCGCGCAGGGCCTGCACGAGGATGGCGGCGCCGCACAGCAGCAGCACCAGGGGCCCCGCCGTCTCCAGCACGGGGAGCAGGTTGCGCAGGGCGCTGCCCAGGGCCAGCCCCACCAGGGGCATGAGGGCCTCGCAGGCGGCAAAGGCCACGGCCAGGGCTACCAGCCGCCCCCGCCGCGGGCGGGCCACGCCCAGGGCCGCCGAGACGTGCAGGTTGTCCAGCCCGGCCAGCACCCCGATGACGGCGAGCTCCAGCATCAGCCCGCCTGCGCCGCGCCGGGGAGGCCGTAGATGCGCAGCATGCCGCCGTCCAGCCCGTAGATGAGGGCGCCCGCCACCACGTAGGTGCCGTCGGACGCGGCCCCTATGCAGTAGCCGTAGCCGCCGTTGAGCCCCAGCGTCTGCTGGCCGAAGCGGTTCTTGAACAGCGCCTGGCCCGTGCTGCTGTCAAAGCCGTACAGCGACACGCCCTGGGTGCCCACGAACACCACCCCGTTCACCACCATGGGCGAGCCCACGCACCCCTCGCCGGGGTTCTTGAACATCACGTCGCCGGCCCAGCCCAGGGCCGGCGCGGTGGGCGGGGGCGTGGCCCCGGCGTAGCGGCTCACGGTGACGTTGCCCTGGGCCGTGGCGAAGGTGAAGTCGGCCATGGGCCAGTACTGCGAACCCAGCGTGACGGGGTCCGCCAGCTGCTCCCACTCCACGGCCCGCAGGAACGGCGTGCTCTGGTAGTCGATGCCGGCGCTGGGGTTGTGGTAGTTGGGCCCGCCCAGCCCCACGAACAGCCGGCCGTTCACGGGGTCCACGGCCGGCGCGCCGAACATGCCCGAGTAGTTCTCGTCGGGCTGCGCATTGCTCTCGGCGTTGGAGGGCGTCAGGGGCGCCAGCGACCCGTCGATGGGGTGCGGGTCCACCGTGGGGATCTGGTCGCCGCTGGTGTCGTACGGCAGCATCTGCTTTTGCACCACCAGGTTCAGGTCCTGGTCCAGCACGAACAGGGTGCCGTTCTTGTTGGCCACGGCTACCCGCTTGTCCCCGCCCTGCGTGTACAGGATGGGCGATCCGCCGAAGTCGATGTCCAGGTCCGACGGGCGGTAGCAGGTATCCTGCGTGGGCGTGTACGTGTACAGCAGCGTCCCCGCCGTGGCGTCCAGGGCCAGGACGGAGTACGTGTACGGCTGCGGCAGCTGCGCGGTCCCCTGCCAGTTGGGGGGCGTGGGCAGCCCCTGGTCCACGGGCCCGGGCGGGTTGCCCGTGGTCACGTACAGCCGGTTCAGGTCCGGGTCGTAGGCGATGCAGCTCCACACCGACGCGCCGCGGATGGCCTGGCTGTCGTCCACGGACGTAAAGCCGGGCAGGATGGTGCCCCGCACCACCGACTGCGGGATCTGGTTGGGCTGGTTGGGCGTGCCGGGCGACGTCTGGGTGCCTCCGGCGTCGTACTGCGGGGGATCGAACTGCGAGGTGCAGAAGATCCACTTCACCTTTCCCGTGGTCCCGTCCAGGCAGTAGATGAAGCCGTACAGGGCCGGGTTCTCGCCCTCGCCCATGCCCACGTACACGTCGCCGTTGGCCACCAGGGGCGACGACCACCCCGCCGCGGGCGGGTCCTGGTCGCTGCCCATGTCGTTGGTCACGGGCTGGTTCTGCATGGGGTCGGCATAGCGCAGGTCCGTGATCCAGGCCACGGACAGGTCTGCGTCGTTGAGCGCGTACAGCTTGCCGTCGAACGCGCTGAAGTACACGTACCCGTTGGCCACGGCCGGCGTGCACCCCATCCCCGTAAACCCGTGGCTGTCGCGCTGCGAGGCCGGGATGTCCCACACGTAGGTGTTGGCCACCGTTCCCGTGGACAGCTCGATCTTGTACAGGCAGCCGCCGTTGCCGCCGTACGAGCCCTTGAAGTTGGCCACGCCCACGTACGCGTAGCCGTTGGTCACGGCGGGCACGGAGAGCACGGGGCCGTTCAGCTGCAGCTGGTGCAGCACCATGAGCTGCGAGGCGTTGCTGGCGTTGATGGGGCCCTGGGACACGTATCCGCCGTGCCCCTGGCCGTTCTGGTACATCCACCACCCCGTGGGGGTATCGTTGCCGGCCATCCTGTCAGTCCTTTCCGCTGTCGTGGTGGGGCCGCGGCGCCCGCCGTGCCGCGGCCCGTGCGCTCGGGGGGAGCGTCCCTGCGCCGCTCAGTGGCTGCGGCGCATCAGTCCCCAGGAAAAGTCGGTCGAGCCCGCCTGGTAGTGGCAGCTCATGCACGAGTTGCCGCCCGTCGCGGCCGCGTCGCCCAGCGTCTGGAAGTAGGTTTCCATGGTGACGTTGGTGGCGCTGTCCTGCGGGAACGGAAGGCCGGCGTTGTCGGGGTACAGCCCGCCCGCCGCCGGCACCAGGAAGGGACTCTGCGGGTCGTTGGGGTCGCTGGGCCACTGGGTGATCACCAGCTGGTAGTTGGACCACACCGTGTTGCCCAGGAAGCTCTGGTAGATGGCGTTGATGTCCTGCGTGGACGAGCCCTGCGGCGTGACGGGGATGGGGTTGGTGCGCGACACCTGCACGGGGCGGGGCGTGGAGTCCGTGAGGGGCGAGTTGGCCGCCGGCCGGTACGAGTAGCCCGTGGCCGACTGCGGCGTGTCGAGCCCGTTGTTGTACGAGTACGGCGCCCGCGAGCCCGGCCCCGGCACGTTGCTCACGTGCTCGAAGCTGCTCCAGATCCAGGTGGGAAAGCCCACCTGCTTTTGGGCGATGTGAAAGCCCACCAGCCCCATGAGCACGGGCTTGCAGCTTTGCCCGCTGCGGTCGGTGGCCACCTGCGCCGTGATGTAGTAGAACTTGCTGGTGTCGTCCTGGGCCGTGAGGGGGCGCCACGCCGACTTGATCATGAGGGCGCCCAGGTTGCCCGTGGAGTCGCTGGCCGGCATGGTGAACGGCGTGCTCCCCGTGAGGTACGGCGCCAGGTAGCGCGACAGGTACAGCCAGCTGGTGGAGTCGCCGTCGGCGCCGCGGATGGTGTCGTACTGCGCCTGGTTGTAGCGCACGGAGAACATGGTGTACCCGCGCTGCTGGTCCACCAGCGGGAACGAGAACGACTCTGCGGCGGCGTTGAAGAAGGCGTTGCCCTTGGAGGTGAAGGTGAACGCCGTCTGCCCCGGCTGCAGCCCGCCGCACGGCTCCAGGGCCGAGTTCCAGTCCGTGAACGCCGTGGGACGGTTGGTGCCCTGGCCGAACAGCTCCCAGCTCTCCTTGTAGGTGGAGAACACGCGCGTGGAGCCGTTGGCCGCGTTCAGGTACGCCGCCGAGTCTGCCGGGCTTTGGGCCGTGCCGCGCGTTTGCCCCGCGGGCCAGGTGAGTGCGATGAACGACTGCCACGAGAACACGTCGAACCAGGGGCGCGAGCCCTGGGGCGTGGTGACGCTGTCGGGGCGCGGCGGCACCAGCGTGGGGATGACGCCGCTCAGGTACGGCGCCGGCAGTCCCGGCGGCAGCGTGGGCACGGTGCCCACGGTCACGCCGCCCGGCTGGGGGCCGGGGGTCTGGGCATCGGGGCCGCCGCTGCCGCCGCCGTCGCATGCGGCCAGGGCAAGGGCGAGCAGCAGCGCGGGTGCGGCCGCGCGCGGGGTACGGGGGGGTACCGCGGCCATGGGCATCTCCGGGTGGCGGGACGGGATGGGCAAAAGGGCGCGGACGTCGTTCGCGTCCGGCGGGCGCGCGGGTGATGCGGCGGGCTGCGCCCGGAGACGGGCGGCGCAACCGGAGGAGGGGCTTCCGCGCGCTACGGCTGCCGCCATATTATGTAGCAGGAAATGGCGGATGACAAGGAAATGATTTGTGCTTTCCCTGATTCCTCCCGCTCCCCTGGTGCCGTTGTCCGCACACATCTCCTTCGCTCCCAACCACCTGCGCCCCCTGCCGATGCGACGCTACTGCATGCTTCTGGGTGGATTCATGGTGCTGTTCCTGGCCCTGTTCGCGGCGGCGGCGGCGCTGGGGCTGCCCGTGGACGACGCGCGGCCCTGGATGGGGCGGGGCGGTGCCGGCGCGGCGGCCGTGGGCGTGGGGCTGCTGGTGGTGGACGTGGCGCTGCCCGTGCCCAGCAGCGGCGTGATGATGCTGCACGGGCTGCTCTTTGGGCTGTGGGTGGGGGCGGCGCTGTCGCTGGTGGGCTCGCTGGGGGCGGCGGCGGTGGGGTTTGGCCTGGGCCGCGCGGGCAACGAGTGGATCCGCCGGCTGGTGACGCCCGAGGAGCACGACCGTGCAGGGAGGCTGCTGGCGCGCTGGGGGGCGTTGGCCATCGTGGCCTCGCGCCCCGTGCCCATGCTGGCCGAGACGGTGATGATCCTGGCCGGCGCGTCGCCCATGCCCTGGGGGCGCGCAATGCTGGCCGCGTTCGCCGGCACCGTCCCGGCGGCGCTGGCCTACGCGGCCGTGGGCGCCACGGCAGCCTCGCTCACGGCGGGGACGGCCGTGTTCGTGGGCGTGATGGTGATTGGCGGGCTGTTCTGGTGGTGGGGCCGGCGCGCGGGTGCGGCGCTCCCGGCGGAGGCCGGCGCGGCGGCTGTGCGGGAAGGTGCATGAGCGGGGGATTGATCGGCAGAGAACTCACCGCGCCCAGGAACGTGCCGTGGTGCTTTCTGGATTTACGGATGACGCAAACAGTTGCCGCTCTGTGCGGTTTGGCCTAAATTCGGCACGTGTCCGCCTATTCTCCCCTGCTGCCATGCTGGATATGACGACGATCGACGGAATCTCCCTCGAGGAGCTGCCGGCAAGTCGTCGTGCTTCCGAGTACCTGGATCACCCAAAGGATCCGGAGCTGGTCATCGGGCTCGTCGCGCCCATCGGGACTCCGCTGGAAAGGTTTACCGGTGCGCTCGAGCGCGCGCTTCACGAGCGCCGATACGCGACTCGCGTCCACCGGCTGACGGCGTTGCTGGAGAGGGATGCCGCGCCGTGGATCGGCGAAGAACCGGCAGGGTCTGAGAGCTTCAAGCGCTATATGCGATTGATGACACAGGGTGACCAGCTCCGGGAGAGCACGCAGGCGCCAGACATCCTTGCCCTCTATGCCGCGTTGAGCATCGGGGAAATGCGGGTGGAACAGCGTGGGGACAAGCCCATGCCCGGCACTGCGCATATCGTTCGGCAGTTGAAGCACCCGGAGGAGGTCTACAGGCTGCGCAGCATCTACGGTGATGCTTTCATCCTGCTGGGGCTGTACTGCCCGCCCGAAATCCGGGAGAGGCACCTCGAGGACAAGGGCATCAGTCCGGCAGAGATCCGGATCTTGATGCAGCGGGATGAGGAAGAATCTTCAAAGTACGGGCAGAAGTTAGCTGAGACGTTCCACCTTGCCGATGCTTTCGTGGAGGTGCTTGGAGCCGCGATGCACCGGGACGAGCAGCCGAGGCTCGAAGACGAGCTCGAGCGGTTTCTGAACCTGCTGTTTGGTCGTGGAGTGGTGACCCCCACGCGGGATGAGTTCGCGATGTTCGTGGCGTATGCCGCGGCGTTGCGATCGTCATCCCTGGCGCGCCAGGTTGGTGCGGCGATCGTTTCGCCAGACGGTGAGCTCATCTCGACGGGGACGAACGAGGTTCCCAGGTACGGGGGTGGTCAATACTGGGGTGAGCACGGAGCCCCCGATCACCGGGACCACGCCGAAGGCGGCGATCTCAGCGATCGGAAGAAGTATGAGCTGGTTGCCGAGATCCTGGCCAAGCTGGACCCCCAGTGGCGTGGGCTGAATGAGCCCGAGCGTGAAGAGCGAACGGAGCAGGCGCTAAACGATCTGAAGGGCACACAGCTGCTGAATCTCACCGAGTTCATGCGTGCCGTCCACGCGGAGATGGAAGCTCTGTCTGCCGCCGCGCGCACAGGCGTGAGGGTTCGGGGAGCAACGCTGTACAGCACGACTTTCCCATGTCACAACTGCGCGAAGCACATTGTGGCTGCAGGAATTGATCGAGTGATTTATATTGAACCGTATTCGAAGAGCCGGGCCCTTGAGATGCATGGTGACGCGATCACCCTTGACAGAACTGGTCGAGGGAAGGTCCGATTCCTGCCTTTTGTGGGAGTGGCTCCCCGAAAGTACCTGGATCTGTTCGCGCGGAGTACCAAGGAAGGTAGGAAGCTGAAAGCAAAAGATGACCGCGGAATGCCGTTAGCCGAGATCGGCTTCCGCTTGGGAGCGCTCGCCTACTCCTACGTGGAGCGCGAGTCGATTGCAGCAGAGATCCTCAGCCACCTGCGCAAGGAGCATGAGAATGCTTTTGCCGACGCCGCCTGAACCGCCGCCCCCGTCGCGGGCTGTCCCGGAGATGATCAGACGCGTCACGTCGAATCTTCCTGCGTGGATACGCGAGGAGGTCTTTGGTCCGGAGGCACAGCCTGCTCCGGAGTACCGGCATGGAGGGTCGCGCTCCATCTCGAGGGAATGACGAGCGTGTACGGTCTTTAGCAGAGCCGCCCGGCGCAAATCGCGTCGGGCGGCTCTTGTTTTTTCATCAGCCCCGGTGTGTGTCCGTTCCGGACAGCGCAGCGTGCAGGGCGGCGTCCAGGGTAGGGTGGTGGAACGCGTGGCCGACCTCCCGCAGGCGGGCGGGCTCCACGCGCTGGCCGGCCAGCAGGGCCTCGTCCGCCATCTGCCCGAAGAGCGCGCGAATGCCGAACGCGGGCACGGGGATGATCGTCGGGCGGCGAAGGGCGCGGCCCAGCGCGTCCGTAAAGTCCTCGTTGCGCACGGAGCCCGCGACGGCGTTCACGGGGCCGCGCAGCCGCTCGTCGCGCAGGGCGCGCATCACCACCTCCACCACGTCGTCCAGCGAGATCCACGGCATCCACTGCCGCCCGCTGCCAATGCGCCCGCCCACGCCCAGGCGAAAGGGCGGCAGCAGCCGCTCCAGTGCGCCGCCGTCCCTGGAAAGCACCACGCCCAGCCGCAGCTTGACCACGCGGATTCCCGCCGCTTCCGCGGGGCCGGACGCACCCTCCCAGTCCTTGCCCACGTCGGCCAGGAAACCGGTGCCGGGCGCGGAGGCCTCGGTGACGGGCTCGTCGCCGCGGTCGCCGTAAATGCCCACGGCCGACGCCTGCACCAGCACGCCGGGCCGCTTTGCCAGCCGGGCCAGCGTCTGCGCCAGAAGGCGCGTGCCCTGGACGCGGCTGTCGCGAATGCGGCGCTTCTTTTCGTCCGTCCAGCGCGTGCCCACGTTCTCGCCCGCCAGGTGCACGGCCGCGTCCACGCCCTCCAGCGCCGCCGTGTCGATGGTGCCCGCCTGCGGGTTCCACACCACGTCGCCCGCTGCGGCCTTTGCGGGATCGCGCACCAGCCGCGCTACCGTGTGCCCCTCACGCCGCAGCCGCTGCACCACGGCGCGGCCAATGAGCCCGCTCGCGCCCGTGACGGCCACCCGCATGCCACCCCCGGCGGACGTGTTCGTTTCGGTCATCCGTCCCTCATGGTCTGGATCCCCTTCCGTGCTCCCCCCACGGCACGGAAGCGGATCCCGTGCCGCCGCGTCCTGACGTTCGTACGCCGCACGTTCGCACTCGCCGCTCAGACCAGGGGCGCGGCGTCGGGAAAGTGCCGGCGCACCCGCTCGGCCTCGGGCGGGTGGTCCGCGAGCATGGCGAAGTCCGCGAAGTCAAAGCCGGGGCCCACGCTGCACGCCACCAGCGTGTACGCGCCGGTGGTACGCGCGGCCTGCCAGTGGCCGGCGGGGATCACCCGCACGGGCTCCGCGCCCTCCGCCAGCGCGCCCAGCCGCATCCGCTCCATCTCCTGCAGCTGGGGATCGATGCGGATCAGCTCCAGCGCCGCGCCCTCCACGTGCTGCCACACCTCGTCGCTCGCCACGCGGTGCCAGCGGCTGTGCCCCGCCGCGTCGAGCAGGAAGTAGATGACGGTGAGCGCGCTGCGCGCCGGCCGCCGGTCGACGGGGTGCACGCCCAGCGTGGAGCGGTGGATCTCGCGGTAGTAGCCGCCCTCCGGGTGCGCCTGCAGGCGAAGGTCGCGGATGAGCTGGTTGGCGCGGGACATGGATGAAGAGTGCGGGAGTGCGGGAGTGCGGGAGTGCGGGAGTGCGGGAGTAGGATCGGCGCGGTGGGCGGACTCCTCTGCGCGGCCCGGGGGTCGAGGGGTTCTCCCGTCCGCTTGGGCTTGTATCCCCCAAACACAGTCGGGGAGGCGGATTTCTCCCTCAAGGCAGGTCCGGCGCTGTCAGCCGCCGGCAATGGGGAAGCGGCGGTCCATGCCGTCGCGCCGGTCGCTTCCCGAGCGCAGGTCCGGCCGGATCCTGGGCAGGTGAAAGCGGAACGTGCTGCCGTCGCCGGGGGTGCTCTGCACCGTCACGTCGCCGCCCAGCAGCCGCGCCAGCTGGCGCGCCACCGACAGGCCCAGCCCGGAGCCCCCGTGCTCGCGCGCCAGCCCCTGGTCCGCCTGCCAGAACGGCTCGAAGATGCGCTCCTGGTCCTCGGACGCGATGCCCGCGCCCGTGTCGCGCACCTGGAACTCCACGCCGTCGGCCGTTTCCACCATCGCCAGCCGCACCGCGCCCATCTCCGTGAACTTGACGGCGTTGCCCACCAGGTTCAGCAGCACCTGGCGCACCTTGCGGGCGTCCGTGCGCAGGGGCACGGGGCCGTCGGGCACCTCCACGCCAAAGGACAGGCCGCGCTCCAGGGCCAACGGCTCCGCCAGCGCGGCCACCTCGCGGGCCAGCTCCGCCGCGTCGGCGGGCTCCGCCTGCACCTCCTCGTGCCCGCCCTCCAGCCGCGCGAACGACAGCACCTCCTCGATGAGGTCGCGCAGGTGCCGCGCGGCGGACTGCACCCGCTCCACCTGCGGCACCATGGGCCCGGGCAGGGGCTCGGGAATGCCGGCC
>SXGQ01786797.1_pt1 | contig 11489 bp, 14 predicted proteins | sample 3178371 | NCBI WGS metagenome assembly SXGQ01 (sample SAMN11356859, study PRJNA531348) | freshwater metagenome | isolation source: freshwater sample F1-20 | place: China: Fuxian Lake, Yuxi | collected 2017-12-25 | reverse complement strand
GATTACAGAGGAAAAGGAGAAGAAGCCTAAGAAGGCAGCAAAGAAGCCTAAGAAGGCTGACGAGTAAATTATATAGTAGATAGCAAGTAGTGTAGTGTATATTTTTATATTTTTATATTTTTGCATTTTTGTATTTTTGCAAATAATTTAATAAGAGTTATAAGAAATTTATTGATATATATATATATATATTATGATTATTATAGATGAATTATTTAGAAGAATACGATTTTATTTAACATTTTTTACAAAAAAAAGTAATAAAAATGATATTATAATATTAGAATTACAGACATTACTTAAAAATCATATAGCAAATACGGAAGGTAATATTAAAAGATGTCTTGATAATCAAGAATACATATTATATGAACTTAAAAAAATTAATAGATATAAAGATTTACAAAATGAGGTTTGGTAAATAATATTTAGAATTCTTCTTTTTTGTATTCATTTACCTTTATTATTTTTTCTCGCAATTCATTAGATTTATTTATTATAAGCATATCCAGAAATAATCCTATTAACAATCATTATCCTTTAATAATTAATTATTTTATTTTATAATTTTTATATTCGCGAGTATGCAAGTACGCATTATGATATATAACGATATAGTTGCGACATTGCCAATAATAGTTTCTCTTTGTTGCTAACTGGTTTTAATTTTTTAGATATGTAAGTTTCACCAAAAAGTCTATACTCTATCTGTGATAATATACAATAATTATTATTCAACAGCCACGATATATATACGACAATTGCTATATGAGTATTATAGGGCGAATAAGGATAAATCGTATAGATGACAAACAAATAATGAAATGAGAACGCGAGATATTTCAATATCATAATATGTCTTGTCTATGATTTAGTAATACTATTGCATGTATTTCTTAGATATTTTTAGAGAATCTTAGAGAATCTTGTAGAATCTTAGAGAATCTCGTAGCACACATTTTATAATATACCTTATTATACCTTCTTCAATAAATATAAGTAATTTATTATACATCTTTGGATATCATAAGTAGTTTATTGCTACTAGAGTAATTTATTAGGAATATTCCAAGTAATATTAGAATAAAGCCGATAAACTCCTCCATAGTTATTGACTCATTTAGACACAAATAGCCGAATATTAAAGTTAGTACGGGATAGATTGAGGTTAATATGGCAACAATGGCAATTGATTTATCATTATTTACAATATATAGATATATATATTTTGAAATAAATAACAAGATAGTTATAAAAAATATTCCTGTTATTATGGTACTATCATTAATCAATATAGTTACATCCTTAATAATATACGCATTATCATAGTATAACATTAAAAGTAATGCTGCCAAAAATTGGATACCAGAACCTATTATGATAAAAGAAAGGATGTTTATCTTTCTTAATAAATATTTTTCAAATATCGGTGAAATACCCCATATGATATTTACAAATAAATAATATAATAACAACATTTTGCTATATATATAAATAGATAATATTATATATTATTTGTAATGAAAAATGAATAATCATAATAAACTTATAGCATCCCAATATAACATTATCTCAAAAGTATTTGACAATTCTCGTGTAAGAATATGGAACAATGTCAAACAATTCCTCCTTGATAAAGATAACATAAAAATTATACATAACAACATAGATAATACTAATACTTTATTAGATTGTGGTTGCGGTAATGGTAAAAATATGATATACGCACAATCTCTGGGATATCATTGTGTTGGTTTTGATATTTCTAACAATTTATTGGATATCTGTAAAAATAAAGGCCTTAATGTATATTATCAGGATGTTTTGAATCTAAAAAATAACAATAAATATAATAAGATTATTTCAATAGCAGTCCTACATCATCTACAAACACTTGAAGAACAAATAGCTGCCATCAAAAATTTGTGCGATTGTCTAGATAATAATGGTAAACTTCTTGTTTCTTTTTGGTCAAAAGAAAAAACCTTAGAAGACATCAAAGAATATCGCAAAGACGGCCAAGACGACCAGGACTCCCAGGACTCCCAGGCCTTGATAGTTCCTGATGTAAGAAGTAAAAGCGATTGTAGAGATTTTGTATCGGGTCCTAATTATGTTAACTGGAAACTTGATAGAGAAAATATTATTAAGAGATTCTATTATATTCATGATTACAAAAGTATTCGCGAATTGGCAAAAAATATAAATGTAAAATATACGATATCTTGGGAACAGCAAAATTGGTTCATTCTATTTACGAAAGATATATAAGGAATATCTATAATATATATGTGGGCGAGCTATGATGCTCGCTACTTTTACTCTGTGCTCTCATAGCTCAGTCGGTAGAGCGCTTGGCTTTTAACCAAGTGGTCGCGGGTTCGAGTCCCGCTGAGGGTGTCATAATTTATTTTTACAATATATTACAATATATATGAATATATTTGTAATATACTACTAACATATCTATTTTGATGATGTTGCGGATTCTACCGAATAATATTTAGAACTCGTGGGACTCGTGGGACTCGCGGGACTCGCGGTAGCAGAAGACTTGGATTTTGCTGAATAATACTGAGAAGGAGACGCCATTATATAGAGCAGTCCTGTTATTACTTAAAACAATAGCGAAATATATTATATGCTATGATAAAATATGAATATTATGAAAATAAAAACTGTTATATCAACTTTAATTGCGTAAAGGGATATGAATACGAGCTATATGTTAAGAAAAAGCTTAGGGATTACTATGATATCGCTGAAATCTATATGTGGGAAGAAGTTCCTGACGATTTATTGATAATTTCCGGAATAATACAAAGCGATGATCTAGATATTATCAAGGGAAAATATAGAAGGAATAAATATAAGAGGAACTCAAATATACTTTTGGATACAGGAATAGATATTGTTTTTACTACAACAGATAATCACATATACCTCGTTCAATGTAAAGCATACAACTCTATAATATCTCAAAAACACTTATCAGGATTCTTTAGAATATTATTAGATACCTATATAATTGATAAAAATAAAGATATTATAAGAGGTCTCATAGTTCATACAAGCGAAATCTCAGATATTATTAAAGAAAGCTATTGCTATAAAGAAAAAATTATAAGCGAACTTTATTTGCCCTTTCATCTTACCTCATCACTTACTTCCCGAAAAAGAATCATATTCTCTAAAAAATATAATAGCTTTAATAAAATAAACAATTTACATATACTTAACATCATATATATGCTAAATATAAACGGCATAATACTCTATATCATATATATCATTAACCTATATCTCAATAAATAGCCCACCTCCCTTCCCGTGATTATCCTGGAATACCCGAGATTACCTGGGATTAAAATGTTCTAATTTAAAAACTTTTAGAAAAAAATTGACACCAAAACTAACCAATAATATTACTATCGCAGTCAAAGTCTCGCAAGTCTCTCAAGTCTCACGAGTCTCACGAGTCTTACCAGTCTCGCAAGTCTTACCAGTCTCGCAACAAGTCTAAGCCTATCAAACTTCAAAAAGCCTTTCTAAGTTTTACCCAAAGAACAGTTTTAGAAGAATGTCCGCCGCTCAGACAACTCAGACCTTCGCTGTCATTTACAAGGAGCGTATGATGAATATGCCTGATGAGCTCAACGCTAAGAAGGATATTGACGAGTATTCCAAGAAGATTACCAAGGAAATCAAGGAAGAAGCCAAGAATAACAAGATTGAGAAAGCCGAAAAGAAGAAGGATGAAAAGAAAAAGAAGAAGAACAATCTGGACGAGGACGGAAATGAGAAGCCTAAGAGGCCTCTCACCAAGTATCAGCAGTATATCAGGGACAATCAACAAAGGATTCGAGATGAGTTTCCCGAGCTTTCAAATACCGAAAGGTTCTCCAAGTTGGCAGAAGAGTGGAAGGCTTACAAGGCTACTCTTGAGGATGCGGAAGACGCTGGCGAGACTGGAGAAGTCGGAGATGAGGCTACTGGCGACGCTGGTGAGGCTACGGATACAGAGATTACCAATATATCTGAAGATGAAGAGGATAAGGCTAAGAAGAAGAATAAGGAACCGAAAGCTGCTAAAGCAGCTAAAGCTCCTAAGAAGCCCAAGAAGGAGGCTGATGAGTAAAAAATGAATATGATGGTTATATGATTGATATAATTATGTGTATGTATATTTTTATATTTTATTTCTTGGGTTTTGCTTTTGGTTTCGCCATTGCTTTTTGTTTCATTAGGCTCTTGTAGTCTGATATGTGGAGTAATTCTCCCTTATATTTGACATATTCCTTGCAAGAATCTGGCATTTTATAGATTTTCATTTGTTTCCTAAGAATCTCCTTATATATACTTTGCTTCTTTTGAGATACAACAGGTTTTTTAGCGTCCTTTTTGTTTTTGTCTTTTGTTTTTCGTTTTCCTCATGCTATTGTAGCATTGAATTTTTTTAATGCTTCTTTGTAATATATCCCTTCTTCTCCTTTTCCGTTGGAAGATATATTTTCTATTTCAAGGAGAATACCTAATATATGTCGCGCCATGCTTTCGACTTTCTTCGCTGATTTGTCTATAGCATTAAATTTGGCTTCCATGTATTGCGGCTCAAGGTATAGTGGATATTCATCTGCTAATGCTTGTGCTTCTTTTGCTGCTTTTTTTGCTTTCCCAGCGGAATCACTAGAAATTATAGAAGCAAAAAAAGCAATATCTTTTGCTTTGTCTTCGTCCTCTTTATAAACGTCCTCCTCGTCCTCCTGAGATGCAATGTGATTCACCATTATATTCATAAACTTGAAACATACCTCCACCTTGTCGCTTTCGTCGGCTACTTCGTCTTTTAGTTTATTTAAATAAACATTAAATTGTAAATCTGACAATTTTGGCATTTCTCTTCGTTTTTTTTCTTAATGTTCTATAATAACCATATATCTTTTTATATGTTATGAGAGTTATTGGGCTGTATTTATTTGCTTTTCCTATATTTTATTAAATATTTTGTTATTATATTGCTGATATTTTTACATATTTCCATATAATTATTAGCAATATGCGAGCTCTTTATATTTATATATCCCCCTTATTATCTCGTGTATTTGTGTATTACCTTACCTACTATAGATTAGATTATTCTCTGTTATTGCCCATGAGTAAAAAAAATAATGAGAGTTATGTAATACAGCGTGTTATATTTATTTCTTGGTTTTGGATTTTGCTTTTGCTTTTGATTTTGATTTTTGTTGCGTTACCTTCGTTACCTTGGTCTTGGGTTTTGCTTTTTGTTTCATTAGGTCCTTGTAGTCTGATATGTGGAGTAATTCACCCTTATATTTGACATATTCCTTACGAGAATCAGGCATTTTATAGATTTTCATTTGTTTCCCAAAAATCTCCTTATATATACTTTGCTTCTTTTGAGATACGACAGGTTTTTTGGCTACCTTTTTGCTATTGCCTTTTGATTTTCGTTTTCCTCCTTCCTGGCCTGCTGCTTCTTCTGCTGCGTACGCTTTACAAAATGCTTCTTTATTAACTTTTTCTTTTACAGATTTTAAAACATCGTCATATAAATTATTAGGTGAAGTAAAATAAATATGCTCAGGATAATAATTTGGTGATTTAAGTTCTCCAAATATTTTTCTTATTTTTTCAAATGTTTCTCCACTATCATTATAATGTATTGATTCATTTAATTCATTTATACTTGAATTAAGTAAATCAATATAATCTATTGATTCATTTAATTCATTTATACTTGAATTATATTTTTCTAAATTTTCTTTATAATAAAATTTATATTTTATATTATTATATAATATATAACTTTCACTTTTTTCACTTTCACCATCATCATCACCATCGACATCATCATCACCATCATAATCACCATCATAATCACCATCATTTTTAATTTTATCATTTTTAATTTTTAATGATATTAATATTTTTGCTACTTCAATAAGATTTTTTATTTCTTCTTCTCCTTCTTTTTTTTCATCTTTATATTCTACTACTACTTCTTCTTTTGCCGCGTACGCTTTACACATTTCTGCATTTGCAACCTTGTCTATTACAGATTTTAAAACATCGTCATATAAATTATTAGGTGATTCAGAAGATAAAACATTAAATATGCTTATTATATATATTGCATTTTTTTTTTCCAATGTTTGTCCACTCTCAATATAATCTATTGATGTTTTTAATTTATATATACTTGATTTATACTTGTCAACGCTTTTATAATGAAACATATAAATTTTTTTATTATATAATATATAATTACTATTATTACTTTTAATTTGTAATTTTATTAATATTTTTGCTACTTCAAAAAGATTATTTAGTGCATTTAGAATTCTGAAATCTTTGTAATCATCTTCTTTTATATTATCTATTAGATTTTGTGCTTTATCTACTTCTGATAATGTTTTATCTCTTAATTTAAAAGATTCATCATTCATTTTTTGTAGAATTTCTTTATATTCTTCATCTTCTTTATTTATCACATTTTTAATATGATTTTTTTTAATTTCATTATAAATATCCAAGTATAAATTATTGTTATCAGCGGTTACAGGGGATTTTATTGCAAGATCATAAGAATCATTTATATTATCATCGTATATATTATAGTATACTATGATATCATCTTCACTTTTAAATTTATATTCCTTATTCTTATAGATTATAGGGTTTTCTTTTATTAATTCTTTTAATTTTGGTAATTTTGATCTTAATTCTCTTAATTCATCTACATTTTTTATATTTCTTGATTTTTGTATTTCTTTATTTAATTCATTTAATTCATTTAATTTTTTTAATTCTTTTAAATTTTTTAATTCTATTAATACATCTAAAAATATTTTTTTTAAATATTCTTTATTCATTATACTATAATATTAAGAAATAAAATGCATTAAATAGATTAAATTAGGCGCATTCCGTTGATAGTTATATAGTTGCTTACTTCGTCCATCGTGATATCGCAGATTTTTTTAATGGGTTTTCCATATGTCCTTGGAACTTTAGGAAACAGTTTAGGTTTATGAGGCCAATGCGAAGTCATTCTAAGTTCATTAAATATATCAACTCTTTTATCCAAGTCTTTTTTTTTCGCAAAATTTCGCGGAACCATACAAATATATACTACACATCTATAATTATAATCATCTGTCGCAGTTTTTTGAACAGGATTTCCGTAATGTAATGTTCTGCTATCCCAAAATACACCATAACCTCGAGGACATTTTATAGCAACTTCGCGACATCCTTTTGTAATATAGAAATCATATTGTTCCTTGTTCGCCAATTTATACCAATCCTTTTTATCAGTTATATTAAACTCTTTCTGAAAATCTTCATGATACGAATTGCTATTTTCTAATATTACCAATGTAGCATCTCCTTCTTTTGTATCATATCCATTTATCCAACTCTGAATACATTCAAATCCATTTCTCGTATAACTCTGATCTACATGAAACCAAGAATTAGATTCGCGCGTAGGTTTATCCAAAATATAGATACTCACCCCATCAAAACTAACAATTAAATCCTCAGTATTCCAAATTTTTTTATAAACGTCTATTACCTTCTTATTCTGTCTTACTTCCCATACTAATCTAGAATGTCCTATTTTCCAATGCTGTATCAACATCTTATGATTTGGAAATAATTCTGTAATCTGCTTGTAAGTCTCTTTTTTTTGTCTATCAATAGGAACTTCAAAATTACTTGTTAAATATTCTAAAATATCCCATTTGTTTTTTATCATATTATCACATTCGTCACTGTTTAATATGGGACATATAGCAACACCATATTTAATAACAGTTTCTTTGACACTGTTAGCATCACATAAGTATTTTTCATACTCATACGCAAAAGAAGTCATCCTTTAATTTTTCATAAGGATTAAAGATAATCATTTTTTATTTTACATGTATAGAAAGACTTGCTAATTTATTTACCATATCATTATATAAAGAATTAATTCTACAAGAAAATAATGAATAACTACATATCATTTAGTAATATACCAGATAACATAAGAAAAATAAAGATAGATATAGGATTATCATATAACTGCCCACATTCACATAATTGGATAGAAAATGATAAAAATTTATATGTATTTGGATTTGAACCTAATAGCGAATGTGTAAGAACAATAAAAGAGGGCAATATAAAGAAGAAACATGATGGACACAGAGAGCCTATAAGTGATATAAATTTAAAAAATAATTTTTGTTTAATACCTGTAGCATTAGGTAATCCAAAATTAGAGGAAGGGATAACAGAAGTTAATTTTTATCAAATGAAGAATGATTGTGGAACATCGAGTATATATGCTCCTCTAGATAATAATTTGGGGCCAATAGATACTATAGTAAAGACTAGATTATATTCATTAAAGAATTTTTTTGATATATTTGATTGGGATAGATTTCCATATATTGAATATATAAAAATAGATGCTCAAGGATCAGATTATAATATATTATTAGGTGCTGGAGAATATCTAAAAGAAAGAGTTGTATATATAACTGCCGAACCAGAACATCGGCAATATGATGGTGCTAATAACAATACAACTTATAATATGAGAGTATATTTAGAGTCTCAAGGATTTATTCAAGTATATGATAGAGATACCATAGACCCTACATTTTTAAATAAGAAGTATGAACATGTAAAGGATGATATATACATTTTTCAAAACGGATAATATCTTTGATAAATAACACGTATACTTGCTTTTAGTAATCATAATCATCGCTATAGTATTCTTCGTCGTATTCAATATAAATTTTATTTATGATACTACCTCCGTCACATACATCACAGTGGTTTTTGTAATATGATGCGTCTTCGTTATAATCTTCATATTCGTATTCAAAAGGTTCGAAATCTGATTCCATCATCCATCTCGGTGTTGAGGACATTAGATTTTTTGCTTTTGTCTTTAATTATAAAATATAGAAATTTAAATATCATTTTTTTATGTTTATACAAAGGGGTATATTGCATTTACAGAATATTTTAAGTCTATTTTTCATAATATACAAGCCACCATTCTACTGTTTTTGGATCAGTAATATCAGAATAACACGAATAAGTTCTATGTAGATTTTTTGGATCATCCTTATTAAACCCCCAATTATTTTCTTTTTCAATATTTTGAAAGTATTCTCTTGTTCTAACCTTTGCTACTTTATCAGTTTGTGTCATACATTCATAAAATCCATTATCATTAACTTCTCTTTTTTTAGGGCCATTTCCAAGATATTTATTGGGTTCATCTTTGAAAAACTGTTTTACTTCATCAAATGTACTGAATATCTTAATTGATGGTTTTACAACAGGCTTTACAGAAGTCTCTTTTAATTGATCTATATATTTAACACTATTAAATGTTCTTATTGTATTATATGTAATATCATCTTGTTTATTATATTTTGTTGTTTTTGTATTCCAAACAATTCCTTTTGTAAACTTCATATCATTATCCCATAATTTAATATAATTTTTTATAGATTTTATATTAGTATAACATATACTATCGCCATTATCATCATAACCATTTAATCTTCCAAATGATCCTTGAATTATAGTAGAATCACAAGGATCTATAGAATATCTGTCATATGAAATACCTACATATTTTTTATACTGAGTTTTAGCACATCTTAAAATTTCACAATAGAAAATGAAAGTATTTCTTTCGGGTTTTTTTTCTAAAATACAGTTGATATCTTTTTTCTTGGCTTCAAGATATTTTTGATTATATTCATAATTTTCTCCAAAAACTTCTTTGAAATTAGATATAACGATTGATTGATTGTTTGTTTTATCCTTTTTTCTCTTTTATTTGGCACTCTTATTAAGTGATATCTAGGATTTACATATTTTTCAATATCATTTTTAAGTTCTTTTACATTATCTAGGATGGTTAGATCTTTGAATTGTTTAATACGTCTTTGTTCAATTGCTTGTTTTGGCCCGTAATGGCCTTGTCCAGGGGCTAGTTTAACTATAGCAGAATGATGCTTCCAATCTACGATATCATTTATATTTCCGTCAGGCGTAGCAGAAAATTGAATAATTTTTATATCATTCTCTAAAAGAAAATCTAAATTGTAAAATTGACATTCTGCAAATGCTTTATTTATTGTTTGATTATCTTCGCATGCTATTTGTATTTCATCCATAATAATCAAACAATTCTTTTTTCCCCTTATATCATTAATAAAATTTTTTATATTTCCCCTATGAAATACTCTATCATTGATAGGGTTTGGTATTCTATTTTTAGTGTCTTTCTTCCATTCAACATCTGATAAGCCAGTGATAATATAGATGTTATTGATTGGAATATTATTAGACAAGGTGTAATATTGGATCAGTGATGTCATACAACCTGTTTTACCTGCTTGTGTGGGCCCATATACTAAACAATTAACTATTGCTTTATTATTAAATATATTTCTAACTTCCTTTCCGCATATTTCCTGATTTTCAAAAATAATGTTAATGCCTTTTAATTTGTTAAGTCTTATTTGACTTTGAAATATATCCGATTCTACTTTAATTATATCTAAATCCTGTAGTTCATATTCAATAATAGATCTTTGTTTGATCATATTAATATGTATTTATTAAATAAATTTTATATAAGGAATCAATTTTTGCATAAGGAGATATTTAAAAATTTTTATATATTGAAAAAAATTAAAAATAATATGCTTAAGAGTTCTAGATATACAAAAAAATTTTAATAAATTTTATGTATATTTATAAGATATTCTAGAATAATTTAGATATGATGGGCAAAATGTTGACTAATAATATTAATTTGATAATCCTAAAAGATTTTTAGATTTTTAGAATTTGCAAAATAAAAATAAATTTTAGAAAAAAGGTGTATATTAAAACGACCCAAATATATTTTAGGATAGAAAGTTAATTTTTAAAGTTCTCTTTAACATTGTACTGCTAACAAATATTATTATAATCTTTATAAGATATTCTAGAATAAATGAGATATGGGGATAAATGTTGACTAATAGTATTTATTTGATAATTCTAAAAATCTTTTAGAATTAATTTTAGAAAAATAATAGTGTATATTGTGAGAAGCCTGTTAAGATATACGTCTACAACATGGACGTCAATCTTTTAAGGGATGCAAGGAAAGTCAATATATTTCAAAAACTTAAAGAATAATTTAAGTAAGTATATCATTTAACTTTATTTACCTTAGGTTTAGATTTAGATTTAGGTGATATATTGATATCTTTTTGTGCTTCTTGAGATGCTTTATTTACCTTAGGTTTAGATTTAGGTTTTGGTGATATATTGATATCTTTTTGTGCTTCTTGAGATGCTTTATTTACCTTAGGTTTAGATTTAGGTTTTGGTGATATATTGATATCTTTTTGTGCTTCTTGAGATACTTTATTTACATTAGGTTTAGGTTT
>SXGQ01207547.1_pt1 | contig 11489 bp, 7 predicted proteins | sample 3178371 | NCBI WGS metagenome assembly SXGQ01 (sample SAMN11356859, study PRJNA531348) | freshwater metagenome | isolation source: freshwater sample F1-20 | place: China: Fuxian Lake, Yuxi | collected 2017-12-25 | reverse complement strand
GGCGACGTGGAGCGCGCGCAGGAGCTGTGCCAGCGCGCCCTCGACCTTTCCGAGCGCCTGCGCCAGCCGACCGCCGCGCAGCAGGCGCGTGCGACGCTGGAGTTGTTGGCCGCCGCGCGCGAGAAGCGCGAGCCCGAGCCGCGCGTTTGCCAAGGCAGCGAGGACGCGCGCTGCGCGGTGTTGGTGGCGGCGCGCGAGCTCGACCACAACGCGACGCGGACCTTGGCGGAGGATCTGCTGGCGCGCGGCAGGAACGACCGCGCGGCACGGCTGCTCTTGGCGCTCGCCGCCCGCGGCGACTCTCCACGCGCCAAGGAGGACCGCACGCTGGCGCTCGACTTGCTCAAGAGCTGCGGCGCGGGCTTGTCGGAGAAGGAGGCGGGCGAGCTGCAGCGGCGACTGCTGTCGATGCCCGATCCGAGGCCCGAGGATCTGCGGGTGCTGTCCGAGGAGGCGCGCAGCGACGACGCCGACCTCAAGCAGCTGCTGGCCATCAATCGACGCCTCGTGGCGCAGGAGGACCTGCTCGCCCTGCTCGCCACCATCGTCCAGTGCGCGGTCGAGGTATCGGGCGCTGAGCGCGGCTTCCTGGTCCTGCAGGAGGAGGGTCGTTTCGTGTTCGACACGGCTCGCGACAGCGCGCATGGCGAGATCGCCAATCCCGAAGAGGAGGTCTCGACCTCGGTCTTGAACGAGACGCTGCGCCTAGGCACGGTGCTGCGCTTGTCGAACGCCGGCCAGGATCCGCAGCTGGGCGCCGCGCCCTCCATCGTCGCGCTCGAGTTGCGCTCGATCTTGTGCGCGCCCTTCACCGTGGACCATCGGACGAGCGGCGTCGTCTACCTCGACCACCGCGTGCGCACGGGCGCCTTCGGCGCGCGCGCCGAGTACCTGCTCGGGCTGTTGGCGGACCAGGCCGCGCTGGCCATCCGCCAGGTCAAGCGCCTCGACGAGCTGCGCGACACCGCGCGCCGCCTGCAACAGGATGTGCAGGCGGCCGAAGGCAGCCTCAAGAGCACCGAGTCGATGCTGCTCGAGCTGCGCCAGCTGCAACCAGCGCATGGCTTCGTGGGCAGATCGGCGCTCCTGCGCGAAGTGCAGCGCATGATCGAACGCGCCGCTCCCGCCATGCTGTCCGTCCTGCTCATCGGCGAGTCCGGCACGGGCAAGGAACTGGCCGCGCGCGCCATTCATGCACGCTCCCTGCGCGCCGGCGGGCCGTTCGTGCGCGAGAGCCTCGGGGCCTTGCCACCGGCGCTGCTCGAGGCCGAGTTGTTCGGTTGGAAGCGCGGCGCGTTCAGCGGCGCCGAAGGCGACCGTGTCGGCATCCTCGAGTCGGCCTCGGGCGGGACGCTGTTCCTCGACGAGGTGGGGGAGCTGCCGCTCGACGTGCAGGCGAAGCTCTTGCGCGCGCTCGAGTCTGGCGAGGTGCGGCGATTGGGCGAGTCGCGCCCGCGCGCCATTTCGCCGCGCATCGTGGCCGCCACGCGCCACGACCTGGAGGGCGAGGTGCGCGCCGGTCGCTTCCGCGCCGACTTGTACTATCGGCTCGATGGCTTGCGCATCCGCCTGCCGTCGCTCGCCGAGCGGCAGGAGGACATCCCGCTGCTGGTCGAGCACTTCCTGCGGCAGGAGTCGGTGCGCATGTCGCGCTCCTTCACCATCGCGCCCGAGGTGCTGGCCGCGCTGGCGCGGCGCCCTTGGCCGGGCAACGTGCGCGAACTGCGCAACGAGGTGGCGCGTTTGTGCGCCTTGTCCGAGGGCGCGATCGACGAGCCCCAACTCGTGCGGCCGGCGCAGGAGTTGGCGCACGCGTCCACCGAGGCCTTGGACGTGCCACTCATCCCGCTCGCGGACCTCGAGCGCTTGGCCATCGCCAAGGCGTTGCGCTCCTGCGAAGGGGACCGCGGCAAGGCGGCCGACATCCTCGGCATTTCGCGCGCGAAGATCTACCAGCGGCTCAAGGAGTGGCGCGAAGCGGGCGTGGCGTTGCCCGAGTGACGCGCGTCCCTGTTAACAATACTTGACAGGTGCGCGCGCGCATCAGCGGCGCCTGCCGCCGTCGAGCAGGCCCTCGACTCCGCGCAGCAGCTGCTTGCCACCCTCCAGCAGGTCCGGGGCGTCGAGCGCCTTGCGCAGCTCGCGCAGGTCCACGCCGAGGTCGCGGGCGATGTCCTCGGGCAGCCAATCCGCGCCTTGCGCCAGCGCCGCGTCCAGCGTGGCGCGCAGCAGCGCCGACAGCAACGCGCCGACGATCTCCGCGGTCGAACCATCGCTGTCGATGTCGCGCACCTCGACCAGCGGCAGCACGAGCTCCTTCTGCTTCGAGAGCCAAGGGACGCCGTCGACGGCGACGTGGACGCGCACGTCGCGCAACGCCACCAACTTCGCGCGCAGCTTGCGCGTCGTCGGCGGGGCTTGCGCATCGGCCGATGCCGGCTGTCGGGCCGCGAAACGCTCGAGGTTGTCGAGGATCGTCTTCCAGTTGGATTCCTTGCCGCGCTGTTCCAACGACAGCTCGATGCCGGACAGGTCGAGCGTCTCGACTTCGAGCAGCTCGGACCAAAGTGGTTCCTTGCCGAGTTGCAGCGCACCTTGGCGCAGCGCGAAGAAGGGCCGTTCCGACCAGCCGGGTGGGTTGGCGATCGAGAGCTCGCCGAGCCGCACCGAGCCACCGACCAGCGAGACATCGGCATTTTCGAGCACCACCGGCACGCCTGCCGCCTCGGTGCCGCCATGCGAGACCGCGGCCTCCACCAGCGGATCGAGCATGAACCAAGCCGTGCCCAGGGCGGCGACGAGCAGCAGCAGCAGGGCGACGATCAGGCGGCGCAGGAGTTTCATGCGGCCTCCACGATGGTGTCCTCGCAGGCCGCCATCAAGTGCCTCGCGCCGCCCCCTCGCCATCGAGGGGGGCGGCGCGAGAGAATGGACGAAGCGCCGGGGGTCCGACCTCGAATGCCCGGACTCGGCTCAGCTTGGCGGGGTCGGACTCAGTTCGCGTAGCGCACGTGCAGGCCGTTCGTCATGCCGTAGGCCTGGCTCGCGCCAGTGTCGCGGAAGAAGGCCTGGTAGTTCCTCGACTGGCCGCCCAAGCCGGCGAGCGACACCGGCAGCGTCGCTCCGCCCGTGGCGTCGAGCATGGCGCGCCCGACGATCGCTTGCCCGGCTCCCAGGTACAGCGTGCCGCCATTGAAGGCGATGCTCGCCGAACTGGTGCTCGACTTGACCACCACCTGCGAATTGGGAACCGCGCCCTCGACGCGCAACGCGAAGCCTGCACCCGAGACACGCGCTTCGCCGATCCCGGAGAGGCGCGGACGCGCACCCAAGGAGGTGGTCTTGCCCACGCCGTAGTCGATCGGCGGCAACGCCGACGCCCCGCCGAGTTGAATCGAAGCGCTGTCGAGCAGCGACGGCGCGGAGCGGCCGTGAAGGACCCACTGGTTGTAGGCCGTCGCGCCCGTGCTGTCCGTCGTGTTCGTGTCGCGCAGGAACTCGATGTACTCCTTGGTGGTCGTCTGGTGGCGCAGGAGCACTTCGGCGCGCGCGGCGCCGGCGGGGATGGCGTAGCTGGTCTCGTCCCAGTACTGCTCTTCGGCGTAGGTCGCGCCCACGGGCGAAGCTTGGCCTGAGGCGAACCCGCTGTTCGTGAAGCCGCGCGGCGGGATGCGGTTGTCCTTCAGCCAGGTGTTCACCAGCACGAAGTTGAACGACTTGCCGATCGGTCGGCCGGTGGCGGCGGCTTGCGTGGCGTCGAGGCCCAACTCGCCTTCGTAGATCTTGGCTCCGGTGGTGTCGAGCACCGCCGTGGCGGGATCGTAGCCGCCGATCTCGGAGAGCAGGTTGTCGGAGCCGTCGAACCAACGCACCGTCAACCAGATGCGTCGACCCTCCGAGTACCCGGTGGGCAACTTGTGTCCAGTTTGATTGACAACGCGCACGCGCAATTGTCCGGCATCCACCGACACTTGCATGTCGGAGGCGCGATCGTGCATCTCGGCCGTGCGTTGCAGCGCCTTGGTGACGGAGTTGTCGGTCAAGCCCGTTTCGTTGTCGGGCCACAAGGCGCGCACCGCCAACAACACCCAGTTGTTGCTGCCGTTGAAGTTGTGCAGCGGCAGGTCGCTGCGCACGGGCTGGCCGAAGATCGGCGCGCAGCCCTGGCCCGTGGTGTCGGGCATGTGGCAGTCTTGGCAACTCTGCACCTCGTACTTGTTGCCGCCGAAGCGGCCGGTGGGGTGCGTGGCGTCGCGGGTGTCGACGGGCAGGCGCGCGTATTGAGAAGCGAACCACTCCTCGTAGGTGCGCTCGACCGGGAACAAGTCGCGCTTGTCTTGGCTCGGCGCGCGCTGGTTGAGGGTGTTGAGCTGGTAGGTGCCGTCAGGTTGCTTGGAAAGCGTCGGGTTCGACAGGTCGTGGCAGCTGGCGCACATCAGCGATTCCCGGTGGAACGGGCTCTCGCGCCAGTCGTGGTAGAAGAAGTTGGGACCCAGATCGTAGGGTCCGCGACGCACATCCTGCGGGTCGATGACGAGTTGCGCGTTGTTGGGAGTGACCGGCAACTCGGGCGTGTACAAGAGCACGCGCTCGTCGATGTCCGGGTTCTCGGCGGAGGGGAACGGGTCGACCATGCGGTGGCAGACATGGCAGGTCACGCCGTCGAAGTCGCCCAAGCCGTTGTTGAGCGCGCTGCCGTCCGGTGGCGTGCTGCGGCCGTCGAGCCAGGCGCCGGGTGCGTGGCAGCGCAGGCAGTACTCGCCTGAGCCGGCGGCGTCTTGGTTGGCGATCGCCAGCGCGGCATGGAAGATCGGGTCGCGCGCCGATTGCGCCTTCATGGAGGCCGCCCAGCGTTCGTAGGGCTCTTGGTCGGGGTCGTAGCCCGAGTGGCAACCTGTGCAGTTGATGGAAGCGTAAATCGGCGTCAGCAGCCGGTTGGGTTGCGTGCCAGGCGCGTGGAAGTCCTCGATGGTCGTCGGGACGGGGCCTTGGGCGAGAGCCGGCAGGGCCAGCAGGAGGACTGCGAGCAGGATGTGCATGGCGTGGGGGACGGTGAAGCGAACCTTCTGGTGGGACTCGGCGGGCGACGCCTTGGTTCCACGCTTCGCTACTCAAGTCTCAGCCGCGAGGTCGAAACCGTCAAGGTGGATTGAAGACCTTCTCGACTTGAGCGTCAACGCGTTCCGGGGTCGGAAGGAAAAGCACAGCGCCCTGCCACGCTCGACTGCTCCCGAGCGTCAGGTAGGTGCCGGCGGCCACGTGGCCGGACGGTGGGAGGCCCGGGGACGGATGGCGAGCCAAGCGGTGTGCTTCGAACGAAGCGGACTGCGGCGTCTGGATCGTCACCGCCCGCCACCTCCTCGACTCGTTGATATCGACCTCTCCCATACGACTCCCCGCAACGGGGCAGGAGCCAAGCATGACGACGGACACCAACACTATTTCGATCCAAGCTTCCCAACCGGACCTCGACCGTGCGAATTGCGCTACGGGCCGGATGGCCACGCGATCCGCCCGCAGGCCGGGCGCCACGCGCCGGACCGGCGGCGTGCTGGCGCTAGGCCTTGCGAGCTGGGCCACTGGCACCGGCGCCGAGGCTGCCTCGCAGGCGCTGCCAGTCGCGGCTTGCTTGCCGAGCGTCGCCCTTGGTGGCGTGCTGCAGACCGGCGAGGTGGCGATCACGGAATTCATGAAGGACCCGGCGGCCGTGGCCGACACCCGCGGAGAGTGGATCGAGGTGCGCAACAACCTCCCGTGGCGCGTCAATCTCGAGGGGTGGGTGTTGACCGACGATGGTGGCGCGACGCATGTGATCGCCAATGGAGGCAACGGCGTGCGCATCCGCCCTGGCCGCAGCCTTGTCTTGGGCATCGAATCCGACCCCGCGCTGAACGGAGGTGTGCTGGTCGATTACCAGTACTCCAGCTTCAGCTTGGGCAATGGCGCCGACTCCATCATCCTGATGCGTCCCAATGGCTTGGTCGTCGATCGCGTGGCGTGGGATGACGGCATCTTGTGGCCGGATCTGCCCGGTCGCTCGATCCAAGTGCGCAACGAGGCGCGCTTCGCGCTCTTGAACGACGACGCCGGCCTTTGGTGCCACGGCACGACGCCGATCTCGGCCAGCAATCCCGATACGGGCACGCCGGGCATCGACAACGACGCTTGTCCGTGACGCCAAGGGGGATCCGCGACGCCAGCGGACGGGATTCACACGAAGCGCTGGAGGCCGCCGACCACGTGCGCGGTCGGCGGCCTCCACCCATCAAGCGCACTTGACAACTCGAGTGCGCCTTTGGATGACGCTCATCAGGGCGTCCAGACGATCTCCCAGCCGTTCGTCAGGTTGAAGCCCTCGGGGTTGCAGAAGGCCGCCGAGTTGCGGTACCAGACTTGGTAGGTGCGCGTGCCGGGCGTCGTGACGAGGCCCTTCACCGACACAGCCAACTGGCCGGCGGAGGGATAGTCCGAAGCGCCGGCGACATTGGCCTTGGTGCCGAGGCGCACCACGCTGCCGCCCGCGCAACGCAGGCCGTCGCCGAAGACGACGCCCGCGCCCGCTCCGGCGCGGGACGTGCCTTGGAAGTAGAGCGCCGAGCTGTTCGTCATGCTCGTGCCCCCGAGGACGACCGTGTCCGCGGCGATGCTGCCGTTGCCCGAGCCCACCAGCTTGCCGGCGCTGCCGAGCGAGTTGAGGCAGCCGCTTTCCGCGCCGACGGCCGAAGCATTGCCGCACGGGCAAGCCGTGCCCGAACCATCGCCGAAGCAGAAGGGCACGCCCGAGTTCGGCGGGGTGATGCCGCAGTTCGTATTGGCCGCGCCCGGAGTGGGCACGTTGCCGGTGGTCAGGAGCGGGTCGAAGTTCAGGAATCCGGCGGCCCACTGCGACGGGGCATCGCCGCAACGGAAGATGCCGGCCGGCAGGAAGGTGCCATCGGGGCCGAAGACCGTGGCGCCGTCGGTGACGACGTCGAACAGACCCACTCCGAAGCCGCTATCGACGATGCCGACCGCTTCCACGATGGTGGCGAGGGTGGGGATCGTGGTCGTCGTCGCGCCACCGGCGGTCAGCACGCTCGTGCCGACCAAGGCCGTGATCGTGCCCTGATTCGTGGTCTGGACGAGATAGATCGTCTCGGTGCCGTTTTCGAAGTTGTCCGAGGCGCTCAGCGCCTGGTTGACATTCGCCACCGTGGGCGTACCCAACACGTAGTAACCACTGGCCGGAATGACGCCCGCGCCGAGGTCGTAGGCACGGTCGAGCGTGCCGCCTGCCGTCGAAGTCGCGCTGCTGTTGTCGCCTTCGACGATCAGGACCATGTAACCAGCAAGCGAGGCACCCGGGGTGCCCTTGATCTCGATGAACTCGAGGGTGTCCGTGCCCGTGTGGGAGATGTAGAGCTCGGAGAGGGAAACTTGGGCGGAGGCGACGCCGCCGAGGCAGAGGGCGCCGAGGAGGGAGAGCTTCATGCTGAGGCGATCCTGAGGTGTGAGGGGGTTGGGGCTCACCAGTCGCTCGTGCGATGCGCGCGATCGGTGTGCAGGAACCGGTTCTGCAGACTCGCGGGAAGGCCCGCCCGCGAATTCCGGCTTGGAACCGGCCCGCAAGGTGCAAGCAATCCACGCGTTGCAAGGACACCTGCAGAGTGCCCTTGCATCCCTAAAGGTTACCACAGCGCCCAGAACGCGGAAGGCCTGCGTTTCTCGGGGGATTTGGCGCCAGCGCCTAATCTCAAATGCCGTCTGGGTATGCACTTGGGACGGCGGTCCAGGCCTGCTGCGCTGGCGAGTTCGGCACTCGTGGCCGCCACGAATGGCTATTTGCACCGCGGGCCGACCCCCACGGATCGCCTTATCTTGAGACCAAGAGAGGCGCACTTCCGCAGCGGCGGCAGGGCAGCGGCTCCGTTTCGCGTGCCGCGGGATGATCCGGGCAGAACCAAGCCCAACGAGCATCGAGATACTCACTGGCTCCGCCTGCGTAGCCCAGGCCTGCCAGCGCTGCACGCACGGCTGCCGCGTCGCCGCCGACTTCCGGCGGGAAGGGCGCCGTGACGAAGCCGCCGCGCGCGGCGAGCAGTTTTTGGAGGCGCACTACTTGTGCTCGTTCACTCGCGTACAGGTTGCGCGCTTCGCGCGGGTCGGCGCGCAACTCGTACAACTCGGAGGCATCAGGCATGTGCGGACGCCAGATGAGCTTCCAACCTGCATCGACGACGCCATAAAGGAAGGCATCTTGCGGGCGCGCCTCGACCATCTTGGCGTTCAAGTCGTAGCCGTTGATCTGGTCCATGAAGGCGCTGCGAGAGGCGGTTTCTTCGCCGTTCCACAGGGGACGCAAGCTGCGCCCGCTGCCGCCCTCGGGTTGGACCACGTCGACCAGATCCCAGATCGTGGGCGCGATGTCGGCGCTGCGCACGGTCTGCTCGAGCACTGCGCGCGGCACGCCCGGCCCGGCGATGATCAGCGGCGTGCGCACTTGTTCCTGGTACAGGATGCGGTGGTAGTCCCAACCGTGGTCGCCTAGTCCCTCGCCGTGGTCGGCGACCACCACCACGATGGTGTCGTCGAGCTCGCCGCGTTGTTCGAGGTCCTGCAAGACGCGCGCGAATTGCAGGTCCACGTAGGCCACTTCGGCCGCGTACAACTCGCGCGTCGGCAAGAGCAGCCCGCTCGCGTCGCGCGGCAGGCTGGGCGGCAGGTTCTCCGCCGGCGGCAGCTTCACCGGGTCGTGCGGATCCCAGTAGTGGATCCAAAGGAAGAAGGGCCGCTCGTCGCGCGCCAGTTCGTCCAGCACCATGCTGGTCGTCTCGTCGCTGCGTCGCTGCAGTTTTTGCAGGTCCCACGACATGGTGCCGGCTTGGCTGGTCTTCAACACGCCATCGAAGCTCTCGAAGCGATCGAAGCCGCGTTGGAAGCCGAAGTAGCCCGAGACGGGGAACGCCGAGTGGATGGCGGCGGTGTTCCAACCGGCTTCCTTGAGCGTGGTCGCCAGCGTCGGGACATGGGCGGGCAGGCTGTAGCCCGAGAGTCCCGACAGCACGCGCAACCCATGTTCAGGGTTGTCGCGCCCGGTCATGATCGTCGCGTGCGAAACCGGCGTCACCGAGGCCGACACATAGGCGTCGTCGCAACGCACCCCGCGCGCCGCCAACGCATCCAAGGTCGGCGTGTTGAGAGCCGGACCACCGTAGCAGGACAAGAAGTCCACGCGCGTCGTGTCGAGCGTCACCAGCAGCACATTCGGCCGCTTGGGCTGTTGGCCGCAGGCGGCGAGTGCCAGGCAAAGGGCAAGGCACGCCGGCAAGAGGCGGGAGAGCCGTGCGGCGAGTGCGGCGTCGAAGGAGGAGTGGGGGGCGGGGAGTGTCACGCGCAGAGGGTACGGAGCGGGGCGGGGGGCTGCGAGGGATGCTGGCCCCGATGATTGTGCGCAGCTCCCACGGTGAGCGGATCGCCGAGGCGGGCACGTCGTGAAAAAGTCGCGCCAAACATGGCTGGGCCCTGCCTCAACTCGATCCGCCATGGCGTTCAAAGCTGGACATGCACGCCGGACATTGATCGTGGCGCTTCGCGCGCCCATGGGTGGCCTGGACGCTCGGCGGAATGCGATCTTGGTTTGCTGTCGCTCGACTCCTGACACTCCCCGCCGACGGTGGGTGCTCGAGGGAGATGGGAGTCCGACGGCACCGGAGTGTCTGATCCCGCGCGGCGGGCAGCAGCGCGCGCCTCGGGAGGCATCAAAGCCGGCCAGGCCGGGCTGGGCGACAGGTGCGGCGCGCACAACCATCGGGACCAGCATCCCCCTCGGTCGCAATCCCCGCGCGCACCCCATAAGATCCGCGCACGCCATGCACATCCGTGTCCGCCCATCCACCCGCCGCCTCCGCCCGTGCGTCCAAGCGCTTGGACGCTGTCTGCTCGTCGCCATCGCCTGCCTCCCCGCTGCTTGCGATGAGGGCGGTGCGGCGCGGCGTGTTGGTGCTCCGCCAGCGGACGGCCCTTACGTCGAATACTACGACCCCGGCACCCAGACGAAGAAGCGCGCCGAAGGCAGTTACGTGCAGGGCCAGAAGAACGGCCCTTGGTCCTATTGGTTCGAGGACGGCAAGCTCGCGCTGCAAGGCGTGCAACTCGAAGGGCAATTCCACGGCCTGTGGCTCGAGAATTGGCCTTCGGGCTCCAAGCGCAGCGAGAAGTCCTGGGTGCGCGGCGCGCAGGACGGCGCCGAGACCACCTGGTACGAGAATGGCGCCGTGCATGAGCGGGCCAACTGGAAGGACGGCCGACGCCACGGCTCCTACGAGGAGCGTTTTGAGAACGGCGCGCTCAAGCGGCAGGGCGAGTTCCTGGATGGCGGTCAGCACGGAGCCTGGAAGACCTGGCACGCCAATGGCGCCGTGCAGGTCGAATCGACCTGGGACAAGGGCCAACAGACCGGTCCGTTCACGGAGCACTACGAGGACGGTCAGTTGCGCGCCAAGGGCGTGGCGGTCGAGGGCAAGTGGCAAGGGCCGTTCCTCGAACAATGGCCGAGTGGCAAGCGGAAGCGCGAGGGCGCCTACGAGGCCGGGCTGCAAGTCGGGCCTTGGGTCGCGTGGTTCGAGGACGGAGCCAAGGCCTCGGAGGGCGCTTACGCCGCCGGTGCCCAGGATGGTCCTTGGCGTTCGTACCACCCGGACGGCTCGGTGCACATGGAAGGCGCCTACGCCGCTGGCCGCCAAGAGGGCGAGTGGACCGTGCGCCATCCCGGCGGCGCGCTGCACAAGCGCCTTTCCTACAAGGGCGGCCTGCCGGACGGTCCGCTCGAGGAGCGCGCCCCGGACGGGCGCCTGCTGGTGCGCGGCCAATTCGTGCTCGGTTCGCAGGAGGGCGAGTGGTCCTTCTACCTCGAGGACGGCAGCACCGATCCCGAGACGAGCGGCGTGTACAAGCAGGGCGTGCGGCAAGCGGGAGGCTGAGGTCGCGCGCGAGTGTCTGGTTTTCTTGACAACAATCGACGGCGCCCGGCGCCGTGGCGGCAATGGAGCAGCGAAGCATGGTGCTATCTAGCGGGAGAAACGAAGACTCGGCCGTCTGGACCGCCGTGGAGGCCGAAAGGCGTCGCCAGGAGTCGCAGCTCGAGCTGATCGCCTCCGAGAACCACGCCTCGCGCGAGGTCATGGCGGCGATGGGCACGGTGCGCAAGCCGAGCGCCGCCAGGGCCGCGGCGAGCTCGCGTGCATTGGCCACCACTCGGCGCTGGTAGTCGACGAAGGAAGGCTGCGCCGCCTCGCGCAACGCCACCGCCTTGGCGGCGACCACATGCATGAGCGGACCGCCTTGGCCACCCGGGAAGACGGCCGAGTCGATCTTCTTGATCAGCTCGAGATCGGCGAGCACCATTCCTCCGCGCGGACCGCGCAGGGTCTTGTGCGTGGTGAAGGTCACCACATCGGCGATGCCCACAGGCGAGGGATGCACATTGGCGGCGACGAGGCCGGCGATGTGCG
>SXGQ01137782.1_pt1 | contig 11489 bp, 14 predicted proteins | sample 3178371 | NCBI WGS metagenome assembly SXGQ01 (sample SAMN11356859, study PRJNA531348) | freshwater metagenome | isolation source: freshwater sample F1-20 | place: China: Fuxian Lake, Yuxi | collected 2017-12-25 | reverse complement strand
TAAGAGTTATCAATTAATGACCGAAATTGGAAATGCTAATTATGTTTCTCTCAACGAAAATGATTATCGTGAGTTGACATTTGCTCCTGGTGTTAATGGTATCGCCAATAACTCTGTATCTTATACAACTAGCGGAACAGCATTTACGACATTTAGAACTTTTGCTATTAAGATTGTGATGGCAAGTTCAAACACAGGTATTGTTCCAAAGATTAGAGATATGAGAGCTATAGCACTACCAGCGGGATAATATGAAACAAGTTCAAATACCTGATACACTTTATGTCCGAGATATTCATTCAAAGGCCATTCTAAATACCGACAAAAAAGGCCTGAATGAATATCTGATGAAGAGAGACCTTGCAAGAAAACAAAAAGGTGAACAGGAACAAACAAAAGAACGATTAGAAAAACTAGAAAACGATATTCAAGAAATCAAAGAATTACTTCTAAAGATGAGTTCAACAAATGGCAATTAATCAAATCAGTACAGCGAATACCTTTGAACAGTGGTTGATTGCCACTCAGTCACTTATTGCTTTTGCTAACTCAATTACAAATTCAGCACCAGGTACCACATTTACATCAAATACTTCGGAATATGTAATTACAGGTAACTTAACTGTTGGAAATACAGTTACTTGTGTTACTATGAATACTGATGTAATTATTTTTAATGATGGAACTAGATTAGATTCAAATGTTCAAATTGTAAATGCCTATGCTCATTCAAATGCAGCCTTTAATAAGGCCAACGCAGCAAATGTTTTAGCCCAACAAGCTTATGACTATGCGAATACCATAGCGATTAGTGGTGAAATTGCTGGAGACAATGTTCAAGTTTTATATGCCGTTATTGGTAACACAATTAATGCCAATATTTCTATGTCAACGGCCAACATTACAGTTACAAGTAATGTTACCACAAGTAATATTGTTGCTTCAAATAATGTTACTGTTACCAAAAATGTATCCGCTGGTAATGTTGTGATTACCAATAGTGTTTCTGCGGCTAATGTATCCGTAACAAGTAATGTATCCGCTGGTAATGTTGTCGTTACCAATAGTGTATCGGCTGCTAATATATCTGCAACAAGTAATGTATCCGCTGGTAATGTTGTGGTTACCAATGCCATTTCTGGTACAAACATAACACTAACAAATAATGTTTCTACTGGCAATATAACAGTAACCAACGATATTACAACAACAAATGTGACTGCTACTTTAGTTTCCGCCACTGATTTTAATACAACATCCGATGTGGCTCTAAAAACGAATATGCAACAAATCACTAATTCACTGGATGTAATAGAGCAACTGACTGGATTTGTATTTAATTGGAAGTCTGATGGCAAAACATCTTATGGTGTTTCAGCTCAACAAGTAGAACAAATACTTCCAGACTTAGTGCGTATGAGAGATGATGGTTTTAAAGGAGTCAATTATTTGAATCTGATTGCGTTTTTGATTGAGGCTGTAAAAGATTTGAAAAAAGAAGTAATGGAAATCAAAAACAACAATAAATAAACTCGGCAAAATTATAAATACACTGCCGAGTTCTAGAAAGGAGCGAAGATGGCAATCAAAGTAGCGGGTACTACAGTCATTGATGATTCCCGCAACATAACAGCAATCCCCACAATTACAACCCTTAGAATCGCAGAGACAGCACCAGCGGCTGTAAACTCTGGTACGGCCGTTTCTTTAGACCTGCTGACTGGTACAGTGTTCAGAGTTACACTGACCGGTAATGCAACAATTACTTTTACAAATGCTTCTCTTGGATCGGCGGCCACAGTCATATTAACCAATGATGCTACACCAAGTAGAACAGTAACGTTTGCGTATTCTGGCGGCACATTCAAGTATCCAGGTGGTTCTGGATCACTTTCAAGAACAACTGCAGCAAGTGCTATTGATATTTGGACATTTTTTACTCCAGATGGTGGAACAACATGGTACGGCAATATTGCTCAAAAGAATCATTCATAAACAAAAATAAGAATATATATTTCAACAGGAGATTAAAATGCCTTTTACGGAAGAACAACAAGCAAGTCTTGAAATGGTAACCGAAACAGAAATGGTGAGACACAAAAATTTGTTAGAATTAGAAACAAGAAGAGCTAAACTTGAACTTGTTCGTTTAGCAAAAGAAGTATTGATTGAAAACGCTCGCAGTAAGCCAGTGGACTCTAGAGATGTTTCTGCTGATGATATAAAAAGTTACGCACAAACTTTAGTTAATTATATTAATGGGTAATAAGTGATACAGGCGTTTGCATATTTTCCCTCAATCATTTATCGTGACGAACATCCGGAGTGGGTTGATTATACACTAAAAACGACACAAAAATATTTTGATTTTCAAAACAATCAAGGAACTATATGCCAAACGAGTAACATGGGAAATGATTTGAATATGAAATTTTTAGTTGATTATTTACTCACAACTAGTCAAGAAATTTTAATTAGCCAAGGATATGCAATTGATAGATATGAATTTTATTTATCAGGACTTTGGGGACAAGAGATAAAAGGTTTTATAGGAACTGACATACATGTACATAAAAATACTCAACTTTGTGGTTGGTTTTTTTTAGAATCTCCTGAGCAAGGATCATACCCTGTTTATTATGATACTCGCATGAATAAAGAAATGATTGAGCTTGATATGATTTTTAACGGAGAAATAACAAATGCCACTTCCAGTATACACTTTAATAATGTTATTCCAGGTACAATAATTTTAGCAAACTCTTGGATGAAACATCAGTTAACTCCTAACATGTCTGATAAACCCACAAAAAGTATACACTTTACTATTTCACAACGAGATAAATTATGCAATACATGTTGACACCTTATTCTGAGCCTATTGAATCTTTTGTATGGTGGGAAAACGTTTTTAGTGAACAAGAATTAAATTGGTTACAAGAACAAGCTATCAAGGCTGATCAAAGAGCTCAAGTTGGTGGAAATCCAAATACAGAAAATTTAATAAAAATTCGTCGGTCTTTAATATCTTGGTTAAATTTTAATAAAGATATTGAATGGCTTTTTCAAAAATTATCTCATGTTGTATCTTCAATTAATTCACAATTTTATCGTTTTGATTTGACAGGTTTTGGTGAAGCTATACAACTTACTAATTACGATCAATCTGAAAACGGTATGTATGGATGGCATCAAGATTATGGGGGCCGTCGTTCTCCGAGTAGGAAATTATCATTAGTTCTTCAGTTAACCGACCCATCTAATTATGAAGGAGGCAACCTTCAAATTAATGTGGGAGGTGATGTAATAAATATACGCAAGCAAAGAGGACTGGTTGTTGTTTTTCCTTCTTATCAATTACATCAAGTAACACCAGTAACTCAAGGCTCCCGCCAAAGTCTTGTGGCGTGGATTTCCGGGCCAGCATTTAAATGAAAATTGAATATAATAAATTTATTGGTATTTATAGTGATGTATATGTTGATGGATATTGCCAGCATTTGATTCAAGAATTTGATCGTTTAGAAAAAGAAGGCGTCGGTTCAAATCGTTGGAAATCAGAAAAAGCATTAGAAAGTGTAAAAAATGATTATCAAATAAATTTGTCTTTAAAAGGACAAACAACTTATGATTTTAATGACCAACATATAGTGTCAATTTTTTTTGAAGGTTTGCAAAATTGCTATAATGAATATTCAAATAAATTTTCGGTTTTAAGACATTGTAGTATTCGTGGTAGTGTAATGAAGATGCAACGAACTCATCCTGGAGGTGGTTATCACGTTTGGCATGGAGAACAAGGTAATGGAGATCAATCTTCTAGAGTTATTGTTTATATGTTATATTTAAATACACTTAAACTAGAAGAAGCTGGAGAAACAGAATTTTTATATGAACAGTTGAGATTTCGTCCTATAGAAAATCAAATGATTCTTTGGCCTGCTTCATTTACTCATGCTCATCGTGGTAATACAGTTTTTGGAAATAATTCAAAATATATTGTTACGGGATGGTTTTATTATGACTAATGATGCTTATTTATTATGAAAATATTATTCGTAATTTATAAACATATACGGAGGTTATGATGCCAATTGGCACATCTAAAGTTTCGGTAATTGGAACTGGTGGCGTCGCTGCAGGATCTTGTACTTTTAATGCTCCTGGTACATTTAAAGTTCCTTCCGGAGTAACAAAAATAAATCTTGCCGGATATGGAGCTGCTGGTAATCCTGGTAATTCTGGAAATGCAGGCAACTGCGGTGGAGGCGGTGGAGGTGGCTACGGCGGTAATTCTTATCGGAACTGTTGTGGCTTGTGTTTTACAACTTATGGTGGCTACGGCGGCTCAGGGCCAGGCAATAATTTTAATGGTAGCCCTGGTAGTGTAGGTAATACCGGATCTGCATCCACTGGATTTTGTAGAACGTTTCCCGGAGGAGCCGGAGGCAACGCTGGAAGTGCAGGCAATGCGGGTGCAGCTGGTGCTAATGGCAACGCCGGTGGCAGTGTTCCCAAAAAAGGACCAAACAGTGTCACTCCGCCTTGTAACCAAAATGGAGGCTATGACCCCGCAGGTGACGGAGGCAAGGGTGGAGGTGGTTGGCGCTTTGGTGGTTGTATTGGCTACAGTTTTGGTTACATCGGCGGCGGCGGCGGTGGTGGTGCTGGAGTAACTAATGCGGGTGCTAATGCGTCCAGTCCATCTTCGCCGGGCACTTATAATCCGCCAACCACTGGAAATGTCTCTGTCGGAGGCGGCGCAGGAGGAACTCCTGGCGGTGGCGCAGGCGGCCCCGGAGCGAATTCAATTTATGGTGGCATGAATGCAGGCAATTCCGGCGACGCAGCAACTGCACTCAGAGCTGGCGGTGGTGGAGGAGGAGGCGCCACTGGATTTGGCCAAGTCGCCGGCTCAGGCGGCGGCGGTGGAGGCAGAGGGGCCTCAGGTGGTAATCCTGGTGGAGCTGGAGGTTCCGGATCTCCAGCAAATCCAACTACTTTTAACTGTGTACCTGTGAGTCCTGGATCTCCTTATCCACTTACTGTTAATGGACAAATTAAAGTTTCTTGGAACGCACAATGAGTAAAATTACAAAAAAAGATTTTCATCAAATTCAAATGCGACAACAAATGGATAATGCTGCAGGTGAATTACACCGTGCGAGATCCGTAACTGTAGGAACTGCTTTTGGTGGTGTTACTGAGTTAGCTATGAGATCAAGTAATGGATCGCATTTATGGTGTATCATGCAACCCGTAGAAGTTATAGAAATGATACACCAACTTGCTGCAAATATAGGTTGTCACATTCATATACAGCCCCGTAAAGATTTTTCAAGTTGGAGAGATTGGAAATATACAGAAGAAGAATTAGAACATTATCGTGGAAAACAATTTTATCCTGGTGTAGGTCATCCACCTCACGTTAATGATATGGATCCACATAAAAGAAAAGGTGCTGATTTGGCAGTTCGCCAACTACAAAATCAACCAACTGAATCATTACCTCTTACAAAACCAAATGTAGAACCAGTATTAATACAAAAACCTTCAAAACAACGAAACACTAAAAAAATTACAAATAGTGAAAAATTTTAGTAATTTTCAAATAAGGAATAAAAATGAAACTTTGGCAGCTTAAAAAATTGTCAACTAATGAACCTTTAAATGAACCCCAAAAACTTCCAGAAAATTGGGGGCCTATCTTTGGTATGCAAGGTATTACGGAAAAATTAGGAAATTTATCATGGACTGGAGATCCAACTCTTGAAGATCAAGGTTGGTTTATGGTAGGTGAAGGACCTGACGAATTAACTCCTCAACAATCAACTAAGGCTGATTTGGAATGGGAAAAGGCTAAACAACTTTTAAAAGATTCTGATTGGGCTGTTTTACCTGATGTACCTATGACTTCGGGACGAAAAGCCGATTGGATGGAATATCGTAAAGCTTTAAGAGAAATTAAATTACAAGCGGGATTTCCTGATGAAATTAATTGGCCAATAAAACCTGAGTGAATGAATATAAAATTCGGTTCAATAAAGCACGTGGACAGCCTAGCCGAGGCTCTATAAATCATGTTTGGCGTGTATTTGAAAACAATAATGAAATTCTTGCTAAATATGTAAGAATTGAAGTTCCCTCTTGGACTGAAATAGACGAGAACGGCCACGATTACAATATAGTTTGTCGTGGCCGTTTGCTTTGGTATAACGACACTGATACGGCGGTAATTATAAATGAATAGAACATGTGATGGATGCTCTGAATGTTGTAAAGGGTGGTTAATAGGTCATGCAATGGGCCATGACTTTTACCCTGGTAAAAAATGTTATTATCTCCAAAAAACTTGCAGTATCTATGAAAATCGTCCAATAGACCCTTGCAAGTCTTACAAATGCCATTGGTTGGCTTCAGATGATTTCCCTATGTGGATGCGACCTGATTTATGTAATGCTTTAGTTACCGAAAGAAGAACTCAACAAGGCCTTCAGTTTTTTGAAGTATTAGAATGTGGTGATAAAATGGACTCCGAAGTCTTATCATGGTTTGTTATTTGGGCTTTAAATAACAATAAAAACATTCGTTATCAAGTCAATGGTGGATTCAACAAGATAGGTTCTAAAGAGTTTCTAGAAGCCAATATATAACGGTAATTTAAACTTCTCTTTTGACTAAATACGGGTTAAAGAGGAGACTGTATTTTGGCAGACTTTGTAGAACTCGACATTGAGGCTGGTGCCACATTCTCACTAGAGATAACTATAAAAAACGATAATGGCACTGGCAGAAACCTAGCCAGTCACACCATCACCTCACAACTTCGTAAATCTTATTACTCTTCAACCGCAACTGATTTTACCATTTCGGTCTTAGACTCCGCAAATGGTAAAATTTCTATGGGAATATCTTCAGCAAATACAGCAAACCTTCGTGCTGGTCGTTATGTTTTTGATGTTGAAATGAACGATACAGCAAATAGCACAATTACCAGAATATTTGAAGGAACTGCAACAGTTCTGCCAAATGTAACAAGATAACCTATGAAGATAGAAATAAGAAAAACTAGCGCTTCAGTTAGTGCATCAACAGGTTCTAATACTCTCACAGCATCGGCTTCTACAGGTGTTCAAGGTCAATCAGGTATTTCAGGTTACTCAGGTTATTCCGGTTTAGATGGTGCGTTTGCCGGCTCAGGAATTTCAGGTTATTCAGGCACCTCTGGTTACTCAGGCATTTCTGGTTATAGTGGTTATTCAGGTGTAAGTGGTTATAGTGGTTATTCTGGCATATCAGGATTTTCAGGTTATTCTGGAATCTCCGGTTACTCAGGTATCAGTGGTTATAGTGGATTTTCTGGTTATTCCGGTATCAGTGGTTATAGTGGTTACTCAGGTATAAGTGGTTATTCTGGAGTCTCCGGTTATTCTGGTATTTCAGGATATTCAGGAGAATCAGGTTATTCTGGTTTTTCTGGTATCTCCGGGTATTCTGGATTTTCTGGTATTTCTGGTTATTCTGGCCAGTCAGGCTTCTCTGGATATTCTGGAAATAGTGGTTACTCAGGTCAATCAGGTTTTTCTGGTTATTCAGGTATTTCTGGATATTCCGGCACATCTGGTTATTCTGGTATAGGAATTTCTGGATTCTCAGGCATCTCAGGTTATTCTGGTATTTCTGGTTATTCTGGTAATAGTACCTCAGGTTATTCTGGTTATTCTGGTGTTTCTGGTTATTCTGGAGCCCAATTTGTAGGATCATCTGGTTATTCTGGTTTCTCTGGCATTTCAGGTTATAGTGGCATTTCTGGATTCTCCGGTATCTCCGGTTATTCTGGATTCTCTGGCATTTCAGGTTACAGTGGCATCTCCGGTTACTCAGGTATCTCAGGTTATTCAGGAACTTCTGGGTTTTCAGGCTATTCTGGAATTTCTGGATTTTCAGGATACTCTGGTTATTCTGGCCTTAGTGGTTACTCAGGTTTCTCAGGTATTTCAGGTTACTCAGGCCTTTCTGGTTATTCTGGATTCTCAGGCATCTCCGGTTATTCTGGTATAAGTGGATATTCCGGTATATCTGGTTACTCTGGATTCTCAGGTATATCAGGTTACTCTGGTAATGTTGGAGCGGTTGGCGGCTTTTTCTTCTATACTTTTGACACGAATAAAACAACAGATACCGCTCCAGATTCTCAATCTTTCCATTGTGATAATCCAAGTAGTCAAGGATCCATAACTAAAATTTGGCTTGATGATGATGATGTTGCTGGAGCTAACGTTTATCCTCTTGTTAGTTCTATTTTTACCACAACAGGAACACCAAAAGGTTATTTAAGTATTCGTGGCTCAGCTGGTACTGAACGATTATACTTACAAATAGATTCTATAACAAAGAAAACGGGTTACTATGAATTGGGAGTTACAGTTCTTGCTAACTCAGTTGATTCTTTAGATGATGGTGATTTAAGTGGATTTAATTTGTCTAGAAATGGTGATTCTGGTATTTCTGGCTATTCAGGTTATTCAGGCATTTCTGGTTACAGTGGCATCTCCGGTTATTCTGGTATCTCAGGTATCTCTGGTTACTCTGGTCGTGATGGCCAATTTGGTGGTGCATCATTCTATTATAAATTTGATACAAAAACAGATACATTAGATCCCGGTGATGGTCGTTTGAATGTCAATAATGCAACATTATCATCAGCAACCACACTGGTGATTCACGATAATGATCGCTTTTTAACAAACATCCATTCATTTATCACAACGATTGACGATTCTTCAAGTAGTATTAAAGGTTACACTAAGATTACTGAAGAAGCGAACACTCTTAACTTTGTAATCTACGCTATCATAGGAACACATACAGACGATACTTTACATTTTGACATTCCAATTTCTTATGTTTCTGGTGTTAACACACCTTTTATAAACAGCACCAATGTTATCATCACATTTACTGTAACTGGTGATAAAGGTGACCAAGGTTTAAGCGGCTTCTCAGGCCTTTCTGGTTATTCCGGCTTCTCAGGCATCTCCGGTTATTCCGGCATCTCCGGTTACTCAGGTGTCTCTGGTTATTCTGGTTTCTCTGGCATTTCAGGTTACAGCGGCATCTCCGGTTACTCTGGCGATAGCACTTCAGGTTATTCTGGTATCAGTGGTTATAGTGGTTTCTCTGGCATTTCTGGATATTCAGGCCTCAGTGGTTACTCTGGATTTTCGGGTATAAGTGGTTATTCTGGAGTATCCGGTTATAGTGGTTATTCAGGTATAAGTGGTTATTCTGGTAATAGTACCTCAGGTTATTCTGGTTATTCTGGTATTAGTGGTTATTCTGGTTTCTCAGGTATCTCCGGTTACTCTGGTTTCTCAGGTATATCTGGTTACAGCGGCATCTCCGGTTACTCTGGTAATAGTACCTCAGGATATAGTGGATACTCTGGTGTTTCTGGATATTCTGGAGCTCAATTTGTGGGTTCATCAGGTTTTTCTGGTTACAGCGGTATATCTGGTTATTCTGGATTTTCAGGTATCAGTGGTTATAGTGGGTTTTCTGGCATCTCTGGTTATTCAGGTCAATCAGGGTTTTCTGGATACTCAGGTATTTCTGGTTATTCTGGTATCTCTGGTTACTCTGGATTTTCTGGTATTTCAGGTTATTCTGGTATAAGCGGATATTCTGGTTACAGTGGTATATCTGGTTATTCTGGATTCTCAGGTATATCAGGTTACTCCGGTTTCTCAGGTATATCAGGTTACTCCGGTTTCTCAGGTATATCAGGTTATTCTGGTAATAGTACCTCAGGTTATTCTGGATTTTCAGGTATCTCAGGTTATTCAGGCATTTCCGGTTACTCAGGACGATCCGGTTATTCAGGTTATTCTGGTATTTCAGGTTATTCTGGTATTTCTGGTTATTCAGGTTATTCTGGTATTTCTGGTTATTCTGGTTTCTCAGGTATTTCCGGTTATTCAGGTATTTCCGGTTATTCAGGTATTTCCGGTTATTCCGGCCGTTCAGGATATTCTGGTGCTGCCGGTCCATCAACAACAATTCAAGCTACTGATGACACAACAACGGCTGCAGATCATTATCCGGTATTTGTTGCTGCAGCCGGAACAAATCAAACAGCTGAAGTTTCAACAACAAAACTTTATTTCAGACCATCTACCGGTCAATTAAGTGCCACCGATTTCAATACATTATCAGACATAGCTTATAAACAAAATATTAATCCAATTTTCAACGCACTAAATAAGGTATTAGAACTAAGGGGTGTCTCTTATGAAATGAAAGATTCTAAGAGGCCTGCATTAGGTGTTATAGCGCAAGAGATTGAACATATATTACCTGAAGTTGTTTCTGAGAATAAAAATGGTTCAAAGACTGTTTCTTATAACCATATCATTGCTGTTTTGATTGAAGCTATTAAAGAACAACAAAAAATAATAGATGACATAAATCAAAAAATAAAGAAATTGTAAAATGGCAATATCGTTAAGAACACTTTTAGGTGCTGGTGTATCAGGTTATTCAGGTAAATCAGGTTATTCTGGAACATCTGGTTATTCCGGTATCTCCGGTTATTCTGGAACATCTGGTTACTCAGGTATATCCGGTTATTCCGGTTATTCTGGCATAAGCGGATATTCTGGTTTCTCAGGTATATCCGGTTATTCTGGTTTCTCTGGTATTTCTGGTTTCTCTGGTATTTCTGGTTATTCTGGTTTCTCTGGTATTTCTGGTTTCTCTGGTATTTCTGGTTATTCTGGTTTCTCAGGTTACTCCGGTTTCTCAGGTATATCTGGTTACTCTGGTTTTTCAGGTATAAGTGGATACTCCGGTATATCTGGATATATTGGTGCTAGATCATACAGCGTAACAAATAGTGGCGCAAGTTCTTATACTATTGATGGTGCAAGTAATCCAACTTTATATTTGCTTCGTGGTTTCACTTATACTTTTAATGTAAATGCTTCTGGCCATCCATTCTGGATTAAAACTTCTGCTACAACGGGCACAGGAAACCAATACAATACAGGTGTAACTAATAATGGAACAGATAATGGTATAATCACATTTGCCGTGCCTTATGACGCACCAAGTACCTTGTATTATATTTGTCAATATCATTCAGGGATGCAAGGCACAATTTCAATTAGTGATCTTGGGCCAAGTGGTTATTCAGGTATCTCTGGATTCTCAGGTATTTCCGGTTATTCTGGTTTCTCTGGTATTTCTGGTTTCTCTGGTATTTCTGGTTTCTCTGGTATTTCTGGTTTCTCTGGATTCTCAGGTATCTCCGGTTATTCAGGTTTCTCTGGTTATAGTGGATACTCAGGCATCTCAGGTTATAGTGCAGTTTCTCCTGGCCCACAAGGTAATTCTGGTACTTCTGGATTCTCAGGTGTTTCAGGATATTCTGGAGGTTCAGCAGCTGGTTCTTCTGGTTATTCAGGCATATCCGGTTATTCAAGCACTGG
>SXGQ01091159.1_pt1 | contig 11490 bp, 13 predicted proteins | sample 3178371 | NCBI WGS metagenome assembly SXGQ01 (sample SAMN11356859, study PRJNA531348) | freshwater metagenome | isolation source: freshwater sample F1-20 | place: China: Fuxian Lake, Yuxi | collected 2017-12-25 | reverse complement strand
TTTTTTTAAAAAACTTTAAAATTTTATAGGAAGTCCGATCTGGACTTCCTATCTCTTTTGTAGAAAAGCGTTCCTCTACAGGAGACCAACATGAACGAGCTACACCAAAAATTGCTCCAGTGCCCTATTAAAGACTTGGCACCGGCACTAGGGATCAGTGAAGAACAACTGATCAGTACTCTTATAGGGATCAGTCAACCTAAAGAAGAGACCCAGTATTCTCCCCAACAATTAGACATCTTTTACGGTAAATTTGCATACCGCACAGCCCGTCTATTAAAAGAGCGATCAATCAATCCAGATACCATTTACAACCTGACCGCTAATGAGGTCCTATCTTGGAACACCGCAGGTACAAAGACCTGGATAGACATTACTAATTACCTCGTTGCTCACCCTAAGAATGGTGAAGTAAGAGCTACTCCTGAGGCTGTAACTCCTGATCCATTCCTTTCAAACTTTCCTCGGAATGTAAGTAAGTTCCTGTCGCATAATAAAATTGGACCAGATAAAGTCTCGACCATTACAGAGACGGAGCTACTCTCCCTAAAGGCTTGCAAAAGAACCGTCGATTACATTCTTTCCTACCAAAAGAAACAAAAAAAGCCTAAAGTCCTATCGGCTGGGTCTCCGCTCGAAGACGTCTTAGCCCACCTTAAGCGCAAGTTTCCTGTTATCGCCGACCACTTTATTAATGGGTATCAGGAATCTCTAAGAGTTATTGGGGCGGAAGAGGGTGTATCCTTTGAGCGAGTTCGCCAGGTCATGAATCGATGTCGGCTTATTTTGAGTAAGAATCTGGAATTTAACCAGGTTCTAGAATCAGTGCCTAAGTATTTAGAGTCTCTAGACGAGTACCCATACTCAAGGCTAGTTGCCGGATATAGAGCGGTCTCTAATTATGATTGGGTATACGCTAAACATAAGGACTACAAACATCTTTTAGACGTTCTTAGTGCTCTTAAATCCTCAGAAGAAGGCTTGCTTCTGTCTTCTGTGGGCCGTGAAGAGTCTGTGTTTCTGATTAAAACAAAGCGTGCTGAGATCTCTGGGAAGTACCTAAGAGCTACCATTCCTTACTTGAGTAAGATTGAATCGATCTGTTACCGCATTGTTAAAGATCACGGAAAGCCGCTTCACAGAGATGAAATTCAGACTATAGCTGAGGATAGCTTTAAGAGCCTAGGGATGGACCCTCCTAATGTTAAGTCTAGACTCCATGCTAGCGGGTTAAAAAATCAGGGTAAGTCCGGTATGTGGGGACTCCCAGAGTGGGTACCGGATTCCCGTAGTGCTAAGCAAGTCTGTATTGATCTTCTTAAAGCTAACGGCCCTATGTCCTCCAAGCAGATTGAAGAAGCTTTTATCAAGCTAGGTAGAAACTATAAGGCTAGGATTGCAGCTCACCTTGTCGGTGCGAATCCTGATATCTTTTTTAAAGACTTCTTAGGACGCACTTGTCTTACCGAATGGGGAGGGGCTCCTGTAGTTGAGGACCCTAAGGATACTGAAGATAGATTTGTAAAATCGCTGAATACTGGAGAAGCTATCTCTCTGGCAAGGCTTGAGACTTACGTTAAGAATCACAACCGTTTAAAGTCCTACCTACGTAAGTACGAAAACTCCCTAGAGTTATTCAAACAGGGCTCTAAGCTAATGGTTCAAGCAAAAGGACCTTTAAACCCGGATTCAAACTTATCTACTATCGAAGGAAGACTTTACTCGGAAATCTCTGAGGTATTAAAGTCACTTCCTAAGGGTACAGCAGTTACCGCTCAGGAATTAAAATCAAAGCTATCTACAAGCTTTGAAACCCCTGTGTATTATAAGGTCCTAGCTAAGATAGCTAGTAAGAACCCGGATGTAGAAAAAGTCAGGAAGAATCGCCAAATCTATCTCACGAGGAAGTAATGAAACGGAGAGCACTAAAAACTGATGTCTATACTAAAGCCGCTGAGCAGTTTAGCCGCTTGTCAAAAGACTCTTCGGGTGTTGGTGCTATCATAATCTCTGCCAGCGGAGAACCGCTGGCTTTTGGTTATAATGGCCCACCTCCTTGCTTTGATGATGATAAACTGCCTAAAGGAAAAACTCCGGAGCTAAGGAAGATCAAATGCACCACTGTAGGAGACTTAGAGTTTGATTCCATTTTTTCAGAGAGCTCCAAATACGATTACGCAATACACGCAGAAAGAAATGCCATAAGATATGCAACAAGGTCTAGGTCTGTGGATCTAGAGGGATCTCATATTTTTGTTACTAGATTCCCTTGCAAAAGCTGCGCACTAGAGATAGCTGCGTCTGGGATCTCTCACGTGCATTGCGATCTACCTATTAGCTCTGAGGAAGAAGAAGGATTGACCCTATTCTATTGCCTTCATCCGGACAATAAGGGAGGGCTGACAGCAGCCCCTATAAACTCTTCACTTGAGATCCTCCTAGAGGCAGGAGTAACCATTTGGTTACGCAACCAAAAGATAGAGGCGGCATGAGATTAGTTAGCCCAAAAAGCCTTCTGATTTTTTGGGTTAACTAATTTCGTACCTTAGCGCTCTGTTGTTGATTTACTACCTATAGCAATCTACTGCTATATCGCAAAATAAGGAATCCTAAATGAACTACCAAAAACTTAAGGGAGTTATCCCTGATTCTGTTCTAGCAGAAATACAGTCTCAGGGCTGTATTTCCAAAGGCCTTAACACCCCACTAAGGCTAGCCCACTTTCTGGCCCAGTGCTCACACGAGTCTGGTGGCTTTAAGGTTGTTTCTGAAAACCTTAACTACTCAGCAGAAGGGTTGCTTAAGATCTTCCCTAAGTACTTTAACCAAACCTCTGCGGCACAGTACGCTCGCAAACCTCAGGCTATTGCTAATAGGGTTTACGGTGGAAGACTGGGTAATGGCCCTGAAGCATCTGGAGATGGGTTCAGATACAGAGGCCGCGGTTATATTCAACTAACAGGTAAAGCAAACTATCAAGCTTTTGATAAGACAGTTACCGAGGATGTAACAGCAAACCCTGACTTAGTTGCAACAAAGTTCCCTATGGAGTCGGCTGCCTTCTTTTTCAATACTAACGGCCTATGGGCTTTATGTGATAAGGGCTCTGATACCGCAGCTATAACAGCTGTCTCTAAGCGTGTTAACGGCGGAACCATTGGGTTAGATCATCGGATCAAAGAGTTCAATAAATTCTGGGCCTTACTTAAATAGTAAGAGGTCTCTTCGCATTCCGCGAATAGTCCTCATGTCTTCTAAGTAACGCGCATTTACAGAAGCCTCTAGTGCAGAAATAGAGGCTTCTCTCTTTTCTAAGAGATCTCTTCTTGCCTCAAGAAGATTTTTTTCTAAGCAAAACTCTGGATCTTCCGAACCTAACTCGTAAAGTTTATTCCTTGGAATAGCTTTTCCTGACTTGAAATAGATCAAACCTAAACGGCTTTTAGAAGAAGGTTCCGATTCTATTTCGCACCCGATTTCTTCACCTGTAAAAAGGTTAATAACATTACCTATAATGATTTCTTCAAGTTGCATAACCACTCCTGAATGCTACCTAAATAACTCAAAACAATCAGCGGATGATGCGTTTTTGCATTCCTATCTATGATCACATGGAGTAGATGAAAGTTATCTAAGATGTTTTTCTTCAAGCCAAAAAAAGAAGTCTGTACCAAGACTCAGAATATATTCTTTCAAGAAGCTGGAATCCCTCACACTGTTGAGAACGGTATCCTCTCCGCACCTTGTTTGGATTACAAGGTCAGCATTGACACTAAAGAGTATGCTAAGGCTATAAGAGCCATCCAGTCCGATCAGTTCTGTTTAATCAAGGGCGGAGGGTTTAGGTCCCGTACTAGTTTTTACGGCTTAAAGATCTTAACAAACTCCTTTGAAGAGTTTGTAGAGCTTCATGAAGCTATGGAGAGTATTCGTCCCAGCCATCAACTCCTTCACCCCCTTTTCAACACTACCAGGTTCTATGTTAAAAAAGAAGGAGATGACGTCGTAGTAGACTTCTTCTGTAGTGTCTTACCTGTAGATATAACAGATAGGCTCAATCTAGTTGAGTTCTCTTACGATAAAGCCATGGCTATCCTTCAAGCTAAAGTAGTTCAGTTCTGCAAAGATCGAGATTGGACTATTCTTAGCGCAGAAGGTCGGATCCTTGTATTCTCCCAGGCAGAAATTCATAAGTCAGAAAAAGTCTCAGTCCATGGAAAGCTCACGTCAGGCATTCTCTGTTCGTTTTGCTTTTCTAGCATTGAACTATTAAATTTGTCTCCAAAGACATTAATCACCGCCACACCAAAGGACCTCCATGAATTCCGTACTTAAAAAGATAGCTAGCGTAATGGCTGACTCTGGAGATTTCCCCTCCAGTCTATTTGCTAAACTAGCCGCCGTAGTTCAGGAAAAAGAAATCAGGATCAAGTTAGACAATCTTCCCGAAGAGCTATCCGGGGTAGAAAAAGTAAACATTAGTCAGGGCTTTATCTCTAAAACAGACAATGCTGATGTTAGAATTAGAGCTTGGACTAAAGGTGAAGAAGACACCGTCTATACTCTTACTGCAAAGTATCGTCCAGATTTCCAAGAAGCAGAGATGGAAATCTCTAAAGAGATGTTTGAAGCTCTGGCCCCTGTTGCAACATCAATGCAAACCAAGCACAGGTTTCAATGGAATGGGTGGGATATAGATGAGATTATCAAAGACGACAACGGTAAAGAAGGAGAGATCTGGGCTGAGTACGAGCTTCAGGGAGATAATCTACCTGAGATACCTGCCTCTTGGGGAGTAAATCAGTCTGTTGAGTCTCTAGTACAAGAACTGGATCAGTCAGCTAAGGAAGCAGAACAAAAAGGCCAAACAAAACTTGCTGCCCTTATCGACTCAATCGCTAATGAGTTGGGCCTATGAAAAACATTTGGAAAATCTGGGCAAAGGCCTTAGGTGAAAAAGCCAGTACAGACGATCATCAGGCTGATTTAGTTGCAACCGTAAGATCCATCTTAATAGCTCAAGCTGTTTTCACAAACATCGTTGCAATCATAACAAGTGGATTTATCATCGCTGGAGTAATCCGGCACTGGTAAAAAAAGCCTCTCAATTGAGAGGCTTTCTTATTATTTGAATTTCTAGCGGAGAGCTTGCTTCTTTATTTATAGCTCTGTGATAACAACCATAAGGTATCTCAAATTCCATTCCTTCCTGTAAAGCCATAGGAAGTTTTTCGTCTAATTGAAAAAACCACCCGGGACAGGACTTAAGGACTTTGATTGTCCGGGACTCTGTATCCCGGTGCCATTTTAACCTATGCCACTCTACAGACGGATTAAAAACTCGGATCTCTGTACCAAAAGGACCTGGCATCTTTACGTAGGGATCCCCCTCATCGTCACACCAGGATTGATAATATTCATCGGGTTCTAGCATTACCACCTCTTCGTTGAGCTAAGACCTAGCTGCTTAGCAAACAAATGTACATTACATGCCCACCATCCGGGGGTATTCTGGTCACTCTTGGTATCACACTTGTGCCGGGCCAAAAAAGATTTCCTAGCTGCGTCATCAAAATTCTTAACCGTAAGATTTGGATCTCCCCACGCAATCCTCTTTGCAATTATGTTTCCGTCAGCGTCTTTTCTACCGCTGTCTCTGAATACCTCAAACTTCTTGTTTCCGGATTTAGCACGGCGAGGACTATCCAAGGTCACGGTATCTCCTTTATACTTAGCCCTAACCCCAGTCTTTAGCTTTGCTACAATCATCCTCTCGTCATCATCTAGCTCTAAATTACCGCTTGCCTCAAGCTCTCTTGCAGTGCGATACATTTCACAGAAGGAATCCGACCACGGACGGAATACAGGATCTGTTAGTGGGACCGAATTAGCCTGGTGCCAGTTCAGTCCTTCATTTGACGATGCTGTTTTTAGTTTCAACTTCTACCTCGTTTTTTCCTAACTATAGGAAAACATGGTTTTCTTAGGTCTTAAACTCTTCTTTAAAAACAGAAGGTTATCCTCAGAAAAACATACAAATTTCTAGGCAGTAATCTTCCTCTAATTGGAGATTACTACATTGCCTCCAGACATTTGGAGACTAGAAACTTAACCCCCATAAACCCAGGAGATACTGGTGAAGAGTAAAAATATTCGAGTCAAGAAACGCAACGGTGGATATGAGGATTTGGATTTGGAAAAAATCCACAAGGTTCTTTTTTGGGCATGTGATGGGCTCTCGGGTGTGTCTGTTTCAGATATTGAGATGAATGCCCACTTGCAGTTGGTTAACGGAGTTACAACTAAAGACATCCACGATATCCTAATCCGTGCAGCTTCCGACTTGATTACGGAGAAAAACCCTAACTATCAGTTCGTAGCAAGTCGCCTTCTGGTAATGAGTCTCCGCAAGCAAGTACTGGGTAAGGGACTTGCACTACCCCACCTAAAAGAAATTATGCAGAATGGTGTTAAGAAGAAAGTGTACGACCCTGCAATCCTTAGCATGTACACTGAGGAGGAAATTGAGACTCTTAACTCTTACATTAAGCACGATCGTGATTTTAAGTTTCCATACGCAGGTATCCGCCAGGTCATTGACAAGTATCTGATCCAAGACCGTAAAACTGGCGAGATCTATGAGACCCCACAGTTTGCGTATATGATGATCGGCATGACCGCTTTCCAGAACTACAACAAGATTTATGATAAGGCTACTCGCCTACACTACGTAAAAAAGTTTTACGACCAAGTATCGAAGTTTAAACTGTCAATCCCCACTCCTGTCATTGCTGGTGTGCGTACACCTGTCAAACAGTATGCGTCGTGCGTCGGTATTGACATCGGCGATGATTTAGATTCGATCTACGCCTCTAACCATGCACTAGGTCGACTCACAGCTCAACGCGCTGGTATGGGTGTGAATTATGGCCGACTCCGGTCTAAAGGCTCTAAAGTTCGCGGTGGTGAAGTAATCCACACCGGATTGATCCCGTTCATGAAAGTTACTGCCGCTACTGTTAAATCCTGTTCGCAAAACGGGATCCGTGGTGGGTCTGCAACCTGTCACATTCCTATCTGGCACCCCGAGATTGAAGATGTGATCGTACTCAAGAACAATAAAGGCACAGAGGAAAACCGTATCCGTACAATGGATTACAGTATCCAATTCTGGCATGGGTTCTGGGATCGCTGTAATCGGGACGAGGAAATCTTCTTGTTTGATCCGCACGACTCCAAAGCTCTATACGACGCCTGGGGCTCAGAGACTTTTGAATCTCTGTACGTAGAAGAGTGCAAAAAGAAAGATAAAGTCCGCGGAAAAGTGTCCGCTCGTGAGCTAGCAAAACTTTTTGCAACTGAAAGAATGGCTACCGGTCGTATCTACTACATGGATATTGATAATGCCAATAACCACTCGTCTTTTAAGGACTTAGTGAAATTTTCCAACCTTTGCTTCTCAGGAGATACAATGGTTGCGGTTGCTGATGGACGCAACGCTGTGTCGATTAGAGAGCTAGCTGAGCAATCTGGAGGAAAAATTAAATTCCCTGTATACAGCGCTTCCTATGACTCCAACTGGAATCGTGAGATTAAAAATGCTGTTGCCTTCCACTCGGGTAGTAAAGAGGTTATCCGCGTCACTCTTCAAGATGGTGGGTATTTTGATTGTACAAGTAATCACCCCATCGCTACTCCTGAAGGTACCTACGTAGAAGCGGGTACTCTTGTTTCTGGGCAAAAAATCGCATCTAATCTAGACGCCATGGTTCAATCGGTAGTTCCCACCGGTGAAGTAGTCGAGGTCTTCGACCTGACTGTAGAAGACAACCACAACTTCTATATCAAACCTAACTCATCCTTAGATGAGCTGTTGGTACACAACTGCCAGGAAATTAATCTACCCTCAGAGCCCATAGACTACGTCAATGGGTCTAAAGGAGAAATCTTTACCTGTATTCTTGCAGCCATTAACCTTGCGGAAACTAAGTTCACAGAGCTTCAAGAAGTCGGTGACGTAGCCGTTCGATTCCTAGATGAGCTAATCGACATCATGGAGTACGCAGTACCTGCGGCAGAGCGATTTAGCCGTGAGCGTCGTGCCCTCGGTATTGGAGTAATCGGCCTTGCAGACCTTCTGGCAAAAGAAAAGGTTAAGTACTCGGATCCTGTTGCTCCCTATGTAGTAGCACCTTTTGCAGATGAGATGGCTCGAGGATTGACTAAAGCGTCAATTGAGCTAGCAAAAATAAAAGGTCCCTGTGTCAAGTTTAACCGTACGAAATACAGCGATGGAATCCTACCTATAGATACACGCAGCAAGCATATCGACACCCTTATTCCCGGGGTAATGATCTCAGAAGAGTGGGAGCAAATTCGTAAGGATCTTCTCGAATACGGTATCCGCAACTCTTCCCTGATGGCATTCATGCCCGCAGAGTCCTCTGCAGTCGTTTCTGGGACTTCTAATGGTGTCGAACCTCTACGGAGCTTGATCACGACTAAGACCTCTAAAAAGGGTCCTATTAAGTCTGTGGCTAAGTTTATTGCTACTCATGCTAAGTACTACGAGTTGTGCTGGGATTCTACCTACACCAATTCTGGGTATTTAAAAGTGATGGCCATCTTCCAGATGTTTGCCGACCAGGGTATGTCTCTTAACCTCTACAGTGATCCACGTCGCTATGAGGGAGGACTAGTATCTGTCGGTGATACTCTTGGAGATATCATTCTCGCTGTGAAACTAGGACATAAACAACTTTACTACCAAAACACTCTTGACCTTTCCGGTGAGGAAATCATTGATGTCGACGGTGAAAAGAAAGTTGTAGCAGTTGAGGCAAGTGCAATGAAGGCAGGATGTGCCGGAGATGCCTGCGCTATTTAATTAAACCCGAACCCCTGAAGGAATTCAGGGGTTCTTTAACCCAGGAAAAAACCATGACTCTATACCACCCATACAATGTAGACTTTAGCCGTGAACCCATGTTCTTTGGAACAGGTCCTAATATTCTTCGTGATGATACCATGAAGTACAAACAATTCAGTGACTACTACGAAAAAATGATGGGGTTCTTCTGGAGGCCACAAGAAATTGATCTGACCCTAGATCGTAGCGAGTTCCCAACTCTTCCTGAAGGAGCAAAGCACCTGTTCCTCAATAACCTCCGCTATCAGATCCTTTTGGACTCTGTTCAAGGTCGCGGCCCTGCTCACGCATTCATGGCGTGCACCTCTTTACCTGAGGTAGAAGCCTGCTGTGCAAAATGGGCATTCCAAGAAGTAAACCACTCTAAGTCATACCAATGGATGATCAAGAACCTTTTCCATGATCCGGCAATTGTCTTTGACGATATTGTGGAACACGAAGAGATTCAAAAACGGGCAGCTTCTGTTGTAGGAGCATATGACTCTTTCTTAGAGATGCTTTCTAAGAAAGAAGCAGGTATGGCCGTAGATGAGTACGAACTTAAGAAAAGACTCTACAAGGCTTTGATTGCTGTTAACATCCTTGAGGGTGTAAGGTTTTATGTTAGCTTTGCTTGCTCCTTTGGTATTAACGAATCGCTGAAGAAAATGGGCAGTGCAGCTAACATCCTTAAACTCATTTGCCGTGATGAAAATATCCACCTTGGAATCACCCAGACCATGATCAACCTTATCCGTAAAGGACGTGAGGGAGAAGAATGGAGAGCTATTGCAGAAGACTGTAAAGCTGATGCTGTGGGTATGTATGAAGAAGCCGTAGATCAGGAGAAGGCGTGGGCCGAATACTTATTCCGAGAAGGTTCTATTATTGGATTGAATGCTGCAATGCTTCAAGAATACGTGGAGTATATCGCTAACAACCGTATGAAGGTTATTGGCCTTGAAGGACTATGGCATAAAGCTGAATACCGACTTACGTGGATGGATAACTGGATCAGCTCCAGCTCTGTACAAGTCGCTCCACAAGAAACAGAGATTACCTCATATGTTATCGGTAATGACCCAACAGTCAAAGACTCTGTATGGAGCTCATGGAATCCTTGATTACTTAGTTGTTTAAGGATTTGATTACCAATAATAGCCCACTATTTAGCCCACTCTGGTTGAGTGGGCTTTTTACTTTTTTGAGGCGATAATGAGAGTTTTAGAAATAAGAGTTACAGGTCTCCCAAACGTGGTACCTATAAACCCTTTTACGGAAGTTCCGCTAAAGACTCTTTACCCTTCAGGTCAGTGGGAAAGATACGACGCAGACAACTCCAAGGGTGGCGGTGCAGGAAGCTATGACAACTGGCTTCTAACTGCTGAGATGGAAATTGAGGTAGACTATAAGCTAGACGATAAGAAGTCTACCATAAAAGTTAAAATGCTACCAGGATGGTACACCGACTTTGGTACGGTTCCTTTACTAGCTAGGTCTTTTGTAAATCATGTGGACCCTCTTAAACAAGTCCCTTTCCTAGTTCATGACGTTCTATGTAATCTTAACTTCAGGGATAGAAAGTTTGTGGATCAGCTACTCTACGAGATGCTCAGACTTACGGGAGACAACTTAGTACAACGTTCGTTAGTTTATTACCCTACTAGAGTCGCAAGGTGGTTTAAGCCTAACCCTAACAAAGATCCGTGGATTACCTACGAAAAACAGTGGAGTTACGCAAAAGAAAATCCTCAGGCTTAGTGTCTGAGGATTTTTTCCTGTTATAGTTCTTCTTACTTTCAACCACTCTTGTGCGCGTGGTGCCCTTAGCTTCAAGTCGCCTTCTACGATCTTCCTTTGATTCTTTTAGCTTCTTCATAAAGAACCTGCTACTTTCTAAGTACCCAAAAGTACTCATAAAGACTGTGGATAAATCCACTTTGGTTAAGCACTTCGTTAGTAGCTGAGGATGAATCCGAAAATTCACAAACCTCCGCCGGTCTGTATACACAGACGCTCCGCGCTTGTTTTCTTACAAAGTAAAGGAAAAACCCTGTAGCCACAGGAAACCCTAATAAGTGTCCAACATGTTTACTACGGCGTTAATGTCTCGGTCGTGTTCTACTCCACAAGAGGGGCACACCCAGATCTTCTCTAGTTTTAGAGAAGAGTGTTTATGGCCGCAACTCGAGCAAAGTTTAGAAGATGGAAACCATCTGTTTAACACTTTAAGACCCGTTTGCCAGTATGAACATTTATACTCTAGCTGGGTTCGGAAAGTCCGAAAACCTAAGTCTGCTACTTTCCTAGCCCATTTTTTATTCGAAGCCATACCCGTAACGGATAAGTCCTCGATGATTACCGCTTGGTTTTCACGGCAAAGTTTAGTAGTCATCTTGTGGAGAAAATCCTGACGAACATTATAAACTCGAGCATGTACTTTCTGAATCTTTCTTTGCAACTTTTCGTATCTCTTTGACACGACACGAGGTATATCGATCCCTGGATTTGTTTCAGAAAGTTTCTTAGCTCGCCTATTCTCCAATACTTTTTTCCGATTAGCTTGACGAACTTGCTTTTTC
>SXGQ01336657.1_pt1 | contig 11491 bp, 11 predicted proteins | sample 3178371 | NCBI WGS metagenome assembly SXGQ01 (sample SAMN11356859, study PRJNA531348) | freshwater metagenome | isolation source: freshwater sample F1-20 | place: China: Fuxian Lake, Yuxi | collected 2017-12-25 | reverse complement strand
GTAGGGTTATTGAATCTGAGAATTTCATAGCGGGATAAGTCAATGGCTGTGAATCTTCATTCTGCCATATGTATGGAGAACTTTGGGTAAGCGAAAACTGTCGTTTTAAACGTCACACCCATAACCTCACGGATGGGATATTCCCGTGGTTGGGCATGGCTGGCTCTTGAGGCCTTTTGACCTTATAATTACCAGTTCGGCGAATTAGCTCAGCTGGTTAGAGCGACGGAATCATAAGCTCGAAGTTTCAAGAAAATTCTCAATCGTTTCAAAGACATAACTCCACCACAAGAACTAGTGCTTTACACACTGTGTCTCACAGTTCATTGCACACACTTTGGAAGCCTTATGGCAAGGGGATGGCGGGTTAGGCACGCGGAGTCCACGAGAAAATGTGCGGTGATTGTGTTTGAAGAATCATTGATTGCTTTAGTTTGACGTGTCGTTTTAAACGACATGAATTTAACAACATCATCTCACATCTAGTTTCTAGTTGGCAGAATCGTACCGAGGCCTAGGATGTCTAATCCAGTAAAAGTCTATAAGGCGTCATCTTGGATTTCACAAACCCTTTCTTTTGATAAAACGATTGGGCTTTAGTATTTTCAATATCAGTTAATAGAGTAATTCGTTTACAGCCCTCTTTTTTGGCTTCGCTAATCGCATAGTCCATTAATTTAGAGCCAACGCCTTCACTTCTAGATTTAGATAGCACGACCATATCTTCAAGAATGGCGACCTTGGAGCCTAGAGCAGTAGATTCAGTAAACAGCAGGTTAATCATTCCTAATATTTTTTCATCATCTTTAGCAACCAAAATAATGCCAATCTTTGGATCAAGAATGATTTTGCTAAGGGCTTTTCTTTGAGCTTCTGGATTAGGCTCAAACTCTTCCTCTTGCTCAAACAGGGACTTCAACAACGCAATGAGTTCGGAAATATCGGAGTGGATAGCCTTAGTTAACTTCATTGGTTAATTTTAGTGGCCTTGTGATCCTAGCTAATGGAATCTTATTCGCCTGACCAAAAGAAAATACTCTACATAAGCAAGGCATTATTTGAGATTTGGTGTCCCAAGCGGAGGAAAATAAAATCAACAAGTACTAATATTTAATTAGCATTAAGAGAATGCAATTGAACTTTTTTTATTTTGTCTCTTTTAATAACTGTTTCATTTCAGTAATTTCTTTTTTCTGCATTGTGATAATTTCTTGGGCAAGTTGCCGGACCTTAGGATTCTTACCATGCTGTATAACTACTTCTGCCATATCAATAGCTCCCTGATGGTGTGGAATCATGGCGGCAAGAAAATCTTTATCGGCATCTCCTGTAAATTTTATGTCCATACTTTTATGCATATTGTCATTAATTTGCTGGTATTTTTTTGTTGATATTGTTGCTTTGCTTGATGCTGATGAGGTATGTCCTTGGTGCGAACCATGTCCAGCATGTGGATCGGGTGCTTTATTTTGCGCCAAGACTTGATGGCAACTAAACGATAGAAATAACATCATGATCGTTTTGTATGAAGTAATTTTCATGGTGATGTGTCCTTAAAAAAATTTAACACTCTAACTATTAATTGAACTGCTACTAATTTAGCATTACTTACAAAGGTAGTAACCCCTTATTAAAGCATTGCCTTTAGCCAGATTGAATTTAAGTGGTTCTAGGCAGTATCCACTATGGTGCTGGTAGCCAGTTTCAATTTCTAATTAGTTGAATTTTTTACAAATTCAACCCTGTTAAGTCCGAAAATAAAACCGGCCTCAGGTAGTATGATGTTTTTTGATTACCCCGGGCGGAATCGAGCTAAGGCTGAAGGTGGTCAATCCTTATGGGGACTATTTTCCGACATTAATGAGCTTCTTAAACATAGCAAGCTTGTTTTTAACCTGTTAATATAAGAGCTATGAAACGGCTAGTACTCTTCGTTATGGCATTAATTGTTCCCATGCACCTCGCTTGGGCAAATATTACTTGTTACAGTCATACCGAAGTCGCTAACGTGCATTCTGTTGTAAGCAGTGATCAACATGAGCATTGCGTTTTGCATTCCCATTCTCATGAATTTGTTGAACACCAATTAGTTAATGCAGATGGGAAAGAGCATTCGGCGCATTGTGACGCATGCCATGCCCACCTATCTACTGTTGTTCAAAATGACTATGTTTGGCCTGTTCATCACCAATCGTATTCGTACACTCTTTTCAGTCGTCCTTTTTTAGCTCTCTCTTCTTCTGAGGCCCCATATCGGCCTCAATGGCTTTAATCCCTCTGTCTTAATTTGAAATCTAAATCCAGCATTGATTGCTGGCATTAGTTCATGGGTATGCCATTTGGCATCAAGATTGAAGGTATTAAACGATGGGCTTATTTAAAAATATTCGTCATAGGGCTATTTGCTCTTGCTTTCTCGCTATTACTTTAGGCTGGGCACCGATTGGCGCTTCCTCCAAAGAGACTGATAAAAAACTAGTCATAACTAGTCCTTTAAAAGCATTGTTTGATGAATCATGGCAACGTCAGCCAGAAGCACGTTCGTACAGCATACGCTTGGAATCATTCCAAGCACGCGAGCGTGTTACTCAAAGCTTCTTGCCAAAGCCATTAACAATGGAGCTTGCCGGTAAGGCTGAGCGCTCCAGCACCAGTACCAACTTTGGTGCTGGTGGAACTGGAGAATACATTGTTGGGTTCGCGATTCCCTTATGGCTTATTGGCGAGCGCTCAAGTGCAATAGCATTATCAAATGCAGAGTCACAACGGCTTATTAAGCAACAGGCCATTATTCAGCTACGCTTAGCAGCACGCCTTCGTTCGCTCTTTTGGGAGTTTGAATTAGCCAAGATCAATCATGAGTTAGCAGAAAATCGCTACCAAAATGCTAAGTCCTTAAGTCAAGATGTCTTGAGACGCTATAAGGCGGGGGATCTTTCTAAGGCTGATTTATTTCAGGCAGAAAGTGCATTTGCAAATGCAGAGGCTACTCTTGCTGAAGGTCAGGCTAATCTTATCCTGGCAAAGCAAAACTTACGGTCTGTCATTGGTCGTGAAATCACACCCGACTTACTCAAACCCACCAAACAATACGCTGAAGTACTTCCTGCACTTCCTAAAAACTTTGTAGATCTTGATCAATCCCATCCAGTCATTCAGGATTTAATTGCACAAGTTGAGGTAGCAAGCAAAGCAACAGCCTTAGCTCAAGCTCAAACTCGTCAAAACCCTGAATTACAGCTCTATACCACTGGAGGGCGACCTGAGGTGGGAGCGCCAACTCAACAATCCATCATGCTGGGCTTTAAGATTCCATTTGGATCCGGTGATCGGGTCCAAGCTCAGAAATTTGCTAGTCAAGCCAATCAAATAGAATCGGAAGAGCGACTCGTATTTGAGCGTGAGCGGGTTTTAGCTGAATTGGATGCTGCGAAAGCCCGAGTTGAAAGTGCCCAGATTCGCCTAACTGCTGCAAAACGTCGTGCACAACTGAGCGCTGAAACACGTGAGTTTTTTGATAAGTCATTTAAGTTTGGTGAAAGTGACTTACCCACCCGACTTCGTATAGAACTTGAGGCTGTTGATGCTACTAAGCAAGCAGCACAAGCTGAAATTGCCTATCTTGCTTCCGTTTCAGCCTTACGCCAAGCCCTTGGTTTACTTCCCGAATAGGAATTTATGATGAATTTCCAATGCCGCTTTATTTCCACAGTGCAAGGTCTTCTTGCGATTAGTTTTTTAATGTTTGGGCTATGGTCAAGTGCTATCGCTCATGAAGGACATAGTCATGACAAGGAGACCAAACCACCAATCGTGGTTAATACTTTTCCTACCCTTACTGCTGTTTCTGAGAACTATGAACTTGTGGGGATTGTGCAATCCGGACAAATGACCGTGTTCTTGGACCGGTTTGAATCTAATGCTCCCGTCGTCGATGCTGAGCTTGAGTTTGATGTTGCCGGAACAGTAGTTAAGGCAGCCCGCAATCCCGATGGCACGTATTTAGTCAATCTTCCTAAGTCACTAAATCTGAAAAATAGCACACCTGTCACTGTCACCGTCTTAGCAAGCTCAGGGGCTGATTTATTAAGTGGTGAGTTAGTCGCCATAAATCCAGCATCTCAATCGAGCTCATCCATTATTTGGATTCTATTGATGCTAACTGGCTTACTCCTCGCCATTCTGTTGACTTGGTTGCTGATTCGACGCAATCCTTCTCTTTTAATCCTAATCAAAGACAAAATTTCTGCTGTTATGCGGAGGTATCGTAAATGAAAAACAATTATTTCTTTCTACTATTAACTACTCTGGTGGGTTTTTCCTTCAATGCGTTGGCTGGACCTGGTGGTCCAGGACATGATCATGGAGAATCTCAAACCCAATTTCAAGGGAGTAATGCGCCTAAGCGTTTTGCTGATGGCAGTGTTTATCTTCCGAAGCTAGGACAGCGTCAATTGGGTATTCGAACAACCGTAACTCAGCTTGGAGAATTTCCACGCTCGATTGAACTCAGTGGCAAGATCATTCATAACCCTAACTATGGGGGAAAGGTTCAGGCCATGATTGCGGGTCGTATCACACCGCCGACTAAAGGCTTTCCGATACCGGGCCAGTATGTGAAACAAGGTGAACTATTAGCTTACATCACTCCTGAAATTGGTCCTGTGCATTCACGATCATTGGCAGAAAGTCGTTTAAAACGACTTCAAGCGCTCTCTGACACAGTGCCCAGAAAAGTTTTAGAAGAAGCTCAAGCTGCCGTTGCCAATGAAGAGCTGCGTGCACCAGTGTCTGGCATGGTGGCAACGACTGGCGTGGTGAGCGGACAGGTCATTGAAGCGCGGCAATTGATCTTTGAAATTGTCAATCCGAATAAATTCATGGTTGAAGCAGTTGCTTATGATCCTACTCTGATTGATGATATTCAGTCCGCTAATTTAAGCATTGGCGATCAGGTGATTCCATTAAAACTTCAGGGAGCAGCAAAACGTCTGCGGGAGCAAGCATTGCCTATTACCTTTTTAGCAGATGATGAGGGTCTTTCTAAATTAGCGATCGGGCAAGTAGTGCGTGTTTATGTACAAACTAATAAAGCATTGAGGGGCTATCGAGTTCCTACGAGTGCGATAGTTCGTGATGGCTCTAACCAATCGGTTATTTGGTTTAAAGAGGGGCCGCAGCTCTTTCGTTCGATGGTCGTTAATCCAGAACCCTTAGATGGTAGTCATTCCTTGGTTCAAGACCTCCATGAAAACGATCGGGTAGTTTCTAAATCCGCATCGCTTCTGAATCAAATTCGCTAGGGAACCTATGTTTAAGTACATCCTTGACTTTAGTCTTAAAAATCGCCTGCTGATTATTCTCAGTGGACTGATTTTGACGGCCTATGGAATATATACACTCTCTAAAACTCCCGTTGACGTCTTTCCAGATCTTAATAAACCCACTGTAACGATCATGTCTGAAGCTGGTGGTATGGCCAGTGAAGAGGTTGAGCAGTTAATTTCTGCCCCATTAGAAGTGGTCATGAATGGACTGCCGGGAGTAGAAACCGTTCGCTCTGTTGCATCACCGGGACTGTCCATTATCTATGTAACATTTAATTGGTCAGTTGATCTTTACCGGGCGCGGCAAATGGTTGCTGAACGACTCTCTGGCGCTGAGTCATTGCTGCCAGCTGGGGTCGACCCCAAAATGGGGCCGATTAGCTCGATCATGGGTGAGATTTTACAAATTGCCATCCCATTAGATCCAAATAAGATTTCACCGATGGTGGTTCGTGAATACGCTGATTGGCTATTGCGCCCACGGCTCATGGCCATCCCTGGTGTTGCTCAAGTCATCAACATTGGCGGAGAAGTTCGACAGTACCAAGTCCTACCCGATACCCGCAGAATGGCTGAACTTGGTGTTTCACCAGAGCAACTTAGAAATTCTTTAGTTGGATTTTCAGCCAATACTTCTGGTGGCTTTTTGGATGTCAATGGTCGAGAATTTTTAATCCGCAACATTGGACGAACCTCACGTCTGGAAGATTTACAAAATCTGTCGATTGGTAATCGCTCTGGGCAACCAATCCTGTTACGGCAGTTTGCAACCGTTCGCTTTGGCGCTCAAGTCAAACGAGGTGACGCTGGCTTTAATGGACTTCCTGCCGTGATCTTAGGTGTTCAAAAGCAGCCTACCGCCGATACCTTAGTGTTAACCAAAGAGATCGAAGACGCTCTTAATGAAATTGCTAAAAATCTTCCAGCAGGCATGGAAAAACCTCAGATCACCTTTCGACAAGCGACCTTTATTGAGGCATCCATTACTACCCTCCAATACAAGTTAATTCTTGCGTCGTTTTGTGTCGGCATTATCTTGTATGCATTTTTAGGATCCATACGACCTGCGCTAATCGCTCTTACTTCAATTCCACTGTCTATTTTTCTAACTGGAATCGTTTTTGAACTGTTTGGTCAATCGATTAATACCATGACACTTGGTGGTATCGCAATTGCGATCGGGGGGCTAGTCGATGACGCGGTGGTCGATGTTGAAAATATTATTCGGCGCCTCATGCTGCGCTCTAAAAATGATTCGTCTGAGAAAGTATCGATCTTAGAGACTGTGCGTCTAGCCTCCATTGAGGTTCGTACAGGGATTATTTACGCCACCCTCATTACGATTATCGTATTTGTGCCACTCTTTGCCCTGCCAGGAATCGAAGGTCGCTTTTTTGTCCCGCTAGCGATTGCCTTTATTGTCTCGATTTTAGGATCTCTTTTTGTCTCCATCACCATTACGCCGGTACTAAGCTATTACCTCTTGCCTAATTTAGCCAGTAAAGCACAACACGAATCAAAACTTGTTGGTTTTTTGAAAAGGCATTATGAGCGATCACTAACCCTAGCACTTGCAAAGCCCAAGCGCATTATGCAACTAGCTGCTGGACTTGTGGTTATAGCTATCGCAAGTGTGCCGTTTTTCTCAACTTCATTTTTGCCTCCCTTTAATGAAGGCAGTTTAGTACTTTCAATGCGCCTAAACCCAGGTACGACCCTTGCCGAAACCTCCCAGATTGGTACTGCGGCTGAAAATCTCATTCGGCAAGTACCGGAGGTAAGCCATGTTGGGCGACGAAGTGGTCGGGCTGAGATGGATGAGCATGCTGAAGGTGTTTATTCGAGTGAAATTGATGTAGGTCTTATTCCCCTCTCCGAATGGAATCGTAGCTATGAAGCCATTACGCAAGACATTCGACAAAAACTTGTGGTGTTGCCTGTCTCATTAGCGATCGGCCAGCCGATTTCCCACCGAATCGATCATATGTTATCGGGAGTGCGAGCCCAAATTGCGATTCGGATTATCGGTGAGAATTTAGATGTCTTACGAGCCGAAGCTGAAAAATTACGAGATAAATTAGCTAGTGTTCGCGGGATTGCTGATTTAGAGATTGAGAAGCAAATCTTAGCCCCCCAAATCCGAATTGCGGTCCAATACGATCGTGCCTCGCAATACGGACTCTCTCCCGCACAGGTCAATCGCACCTTGCAAAACTTGATTGACGGGGAACGGGTATCGCAAGTGATTGAGGGTAATAAACGCTTTGCATTGGTGATTCGCCTGCCTGAAGCAGACCGTAGCTTAGAGAGCCTGCAGCGTATGCTAATTAGCACCCCTTCAGGATTTATTCCGCTGAGCCAAATTGCCACTATTGAAGAGGCCGATGGACCTAATCAAATTAGTCGAGATGCAGGTAAGCGTCGTATTTTGATTTCGGCGAATACTGCGGGTCGGGGATTATCAGATGTCGTGGGTGATATTCGTAAGGAGATTGCTTCTTTAGACTTGCCGCCTGGATACTTTGTGACGATTGGCGGGCAATTTACCGCCCAAGAGGAAGCGAGTAAATTAATTGCTCTTCTCTCCCTCGCTTCATTAGCGCTGATCTTTGGCATCCTCTATAGTCGTTACCGCTCAATCAGCATTTGTGCCATCGTGATGACTAATATTCCATTAGCCATGGTTGGCGGTGTATTTGGACTTTGGATATCTGGACAGCCTCTATCGATTGCGTCCTTAGTGGGCTTTGTGGCTCTTGCAGGAATTTCTATCCGAAATGATATTCTGAAAGTGAGTCACTATTTAAACTTAATGCTGTTTGAAGGGGAGAAATTTACCCAAGATATGATTATTCGTGGCTCATTAGAGCGCCTCTCGCCGGTTCTCATGACGGCCTCGGTCACTGCGTTTGCATTACTACCCCTACTTTTTGAAGCCTCTCAACCGGGTACCGAAATCTTGCATCCAGTCGCAGTTGTCATTTTCTTTGGATTAGTTAGCTCAACCTTGTTAGATGCATTCTTGACACCAATCTTGTTTTATCGCTTTGGTGAGAAAGAGGCTGAATTATTAATCCAGAATAAAAATCGTGACTTTAACTTTTAACTTTTATGGAGATCTTATGAAATTTACCCAATTTATTACCGTATTAATTGCCGCTGTTGGAATTAGTACCCCTACATTTGCAGGTCCTAATCATGATCTAACACCAAAGCATGGTGGGATTGTGGCTGAGTCGCGTGAGGTCACATTAGAACTAGTCATTCTGGGAGATAAAGTAAATCTTTATATAAACGATCATGGAAAAGTTCCGAATATGAAAGAACTTAAAGGGAAATTAACAGTTTTATCGGGCTCTGTTAAAACAGAATACAGTTTTGTACCAGTAGAACAATTCTTGACAGTGTCGGGTATTTCTAACTTATCCAAAGGTAGTATTTTGCTTGCAACCGTTACAGGTTATCAAGGTAAAACACTAAATGCACGTTTTACGTATAAGTAAATTGTTGCGTAGGAGCTAAAAGTAAAGATATAAGCATACGATTTACAATAGCACGATGATTAAAAAGCCACCACTGATCCTCTTGGTGGCTTTTTTGTTTTCATTAATTTTGCATCTTACACTTTTGCAACAATGGCTTCATCATAAGCATCCCTCACCCCCCAAGACTGATGATGTTGTGTTAATTCAGTTACATAAGGATGAGCCGCAACCCTCGATTGAAAAGAACCATCTTACATCTTTCAACCATCCACAAGGAGCTTACCTTGATGCGCCACCACCACCAAGCGCTGAGGATTGGGCATTTGCTACAAAGTACTCTCTTAAAAATAGTAAAGCCTATCGTTATATGTGGGGTCAGCAAGTTCGTAGCATGATGGGTACAGCATATGAAGGTGCCGATCAAGGGCAAGTTCGATTCTCGATAGAGATTGCGCCTAATGGCAGCATCACCCGAGTAGAAACTATTTGGAAAACCTCGGGTGTTGCCGAGGCGCTTGCTCGAAAGGCAATCTTTGCTATGCCATCACTACCACCAACGCCCACTGGCAAATCCTTGATCTTTGCGCGCACCATCACCTTTACACCCTATGCAATCGATGGCTCACCCATTTACAAGGATGATTGTTTACCAGATGCCCCACCCTCTAGTAATTTATTTACGTGGGACGGCAAATCAGAGCCGAGAGTTCCAAAAAATTCGCCCATTACCCAAATCGATCCAAAAGGTCTTGCAGATTGCATGAAGCAACTACCTCATGACAGCATCGAGGCAGAAGATGCTCATAACCAACGTCAGCTTAAGACATGGCGATCGAATAAATTAAATTAGTGAAAATGGGTATTCGTTGTTTTAAAAGACATGTTGTCACTAAATAAGTCATTAATCAGTTGGGGTTATTTGTAGCAATTCATCAAACGACTTTATATGTTTTATGTGTTTTTGTTGAGTCAATAATGTTGATTTTGGATCAATAACGAATGCTTTATCCACAAGATTTAGCATATTTAAATCATTTAGATTATCCCCAATTCCCCAAACTTCTTTAAAAAATGGTTTTGTTCTTTTCTTTAAAAACCGATTCGCGACATTTGATTTGCAAGCGAGGGTTATATCGGAAGAATTTTCAGGTAAAAAATCATTATTAATTCTTAGCTGGCCAGTACAAATATCATTTTGGAAATGAAGTAAATGCGCAATTGCAAAATCTGCAAAAATTCGACGGCGCATAATTTCAGCAGCAATAAAGTAGCTATCTGAAACAATTCCAACCATAAAACCTTGACGTTTCATTTCCTTAACAAACTCAACAACCCCAGAACGAATGGGAATATTCATAGCAACTTTTTCGAATTGATGGCGGTGTGTGAATTTAAAAATCTCAGCAATTTTTTTACTACGTGTATTTGCATCGTTTTGCTCTTGATCTAACAGGGCATTTAATGTCTCATGGGTATTTGTAAACTTGGCAAGCTCAAATACAAATCGATGTTTTGTAATTGTTCCGTCCATATCTAAAAGAACTACTTTCTCACGATCTTTTTGGCGAGGAATAATAAAATTAAATGAGGCAGAAGCTTGACGCTGTATTTCATACATTTCGCTGATTTGCTCAACATGTAATCGCCCAGCATCTTTTGAGTAAAAGTGAATAACGCGCGCTACCTCATTGGCCATAAAAGTGAGGTCATGGAGAGATTGACTTTCATGCTCAATAGAACCTATATCAACTTCCACTATGCGTGCGCCCTTTCGAAAAGCACCAAGGAGCAATCCAATATCCACTCCATAGCCATCTTCGAAATGAAGGTTTTTAAGAAGGCTTGCTTTTGCAGCCATAATTCCACCTAATGGCTGACTAATAAATGAGAGTTCTGGGAAAAACACCTTAATCATTGGTTTTGCAGTCAACTCTGTTACTCGGCCACCGCCCCTACCAAACTTAGCTTTTATAAAATCAGCAGAATCATTAATTAAGGGCTCTATCATTTGAGTGATAAGTTGCTCCCCTAAATTACTTAGATCACCATCTAAATATAGTATGAATTCGTTTTCAGCTACTCGAAGGCCATCCGCCATTGATGTCCCTTTGCCAAGCATGGTGCTTGTAATCACTTTAGCCCCTGCCAGGCGAGCTTTTTCGGCTGTTTGATCTGTAGAGCTGTCATCCACCACAATTACTTCGGCGGTCAATTTATTTTTTAGAGCAAAGCTGACTACATCGGCTATTCTTTTCTCCTCATTAAGGACTGGAATAATTATGCTAATCGATGCTGAGATTATTTTTTTTATTGATTTTGTACTAGTCGATGAATTGACTGACGGGTGCAAGATACGCTTTGCCTCAGTGTGAATGAGGAGCTTAAATTTTCGCCAAAGCCGCATTAGAAAAATTAACATTTATTCTCCTGCTTTGCTATATGAAACTTTAGTATACCTAGTAAAGATATTAATTTTAATTAACTCATAATTTATGCCTAAGGATCAAACCTTACGACGAAGTACTGACAGAATTGAGGCTGCTCATAATCGCTTTGACAAAGCTAGATTGCTAATGGCCAAAATTGCTGGCGAGCTACGTAAGGTAATTAGGAAATTGCTGTGTCGTTTTAAACGACAAAATTCACATACCGAACTTTGAGTCAATTCCCTTCTCCAGT
>SXGQ01306609.1_pt1 | contig 11491 bp, 12 predicted proteins | sample 3178371 | NCBI WGS metagenome assembly SXGQ01 (sample SAMN11356859, study PRJNA531348) | freshwater metagenome | isolation source: freshwater sample F1-20 | place: China: Fuxian Lake, Yuxi | collected 2017-12-25 | reverse complement strand
GCATTGGCCAACATTGGCGTCACATGGGGCACACCAAATTTTTTTGCCAATTTTGCACTTTTATCTAGAGCTTGCTGATCTATTTCAACATTGACAATGCGTCGATACTCAATAGGCACACGACTGATTATCAGCGCCATGTTGCCATACCAGCTGCCCAAAATGTATATGGTATCAAATTGGTTGCTGATTTTGGCCAAGTTCAATGCCAACCACAGTTTGCCGCGAATGAGATTGGTGTCAAAACTGTCAGGCACAGTGTCAGCATTGACTTCACGGACAATGTCATCCAGCAACATGCCTGACCATGGTCAGCGTTGGGCGGCCTTGCGCCTACGCTGTGCTCCTATGGTTACAACTTCACGTATCATGCTGTCTCTCAAGGCCTGTGCATTTTCATTCACTAGATCATGATTGATAAAAGCACGGTCAATGAGTTTTTTCACGCGAGCAATATCTTCTTGGCAGGTAACATTTTGCAGTGCTTCACGAACTTGGCTCACAAGCGATTTGACAAATCGCTTGGATTCAGGCAAAGCTGGAGCACCTAACCGTTTGATATATTCATTGGGCGTTAGAGAAGCTGCTGCCTTGGCAGGGTTGGCGCTGGCTGCAGCACTGGGCTTTACGGAATATGTGGTCTTGCCATATGCATTGGGCACAGCAAAACTGGCTGGTTTTGCTGGTGCTGGTTTCATGCCAGGCATCTGCATCACCGATTTGTAATCAAATCCTGGTAGTGTGCCGGTTTTGGCGGCTGGTTTGGCTGCTGGAGTTGCAGCTGGTGCCGTGGGTTGTGCAGCAACGGTGGGTGCGGCCGGTGCCGCTGACACAGGAGCTTGTCCTGCTTGCAGAGCATCAAGTTCTTTTTGGGTGTAATACCTAGTGGTTCCTGGTTTGATAATCTTAGGGAAGGCTCGGCCCACTGGCACTTTGTCAGCTGCCTGTGTTGCAGTGTATGGAATGCCCATTTGATCAAACACCTGTTTGACCACATCGGCTGGAACTTTGCTTTTAATCAGCAATGCTGCTACAGCGTCACTGTCAGTGGGTTCGCCAGCAGTTTGCCACTTCATTTGCAGCTTGTCTTTGGTGACATTGGTTGTGAGTTCATGGCCTGTGCGCTTGATAAATCCGCCCAGTTGCCCAGCTTTTTTATCCAACCAGTTTAGACCACGACCTATAGCACCAGGCCGAACTGGTTTGCCAGGGCCGCCGGGCAGGTCAGGCGATAGATAGCCTGGCATGGATCCTGGTACACCGCGCAGTTCTTTGACAATGGCTTCGCCAACTCTGTGCACATTTTCAAACACTGTGGCCACGCCGTGGTGTGTAAGGTGCACAGAACGACCCTGCGTCTTGCCCACGCTTTCGTTCAAAGCCCAGCTCATCACAGTGATTTTTTGATCAATCAGTTTTTCGGCTGGCAAGCGTCGTAGCTTGACCTTAGGCAACCAACTTTCTTTGACTGCTGGAGTCGCAGGGTAATTCAAAAAGTACACTACATTGTCTCTGATGTACCCAGTAAGCTCTTGCCCGTTGTGTACCACTTTGACTGTTTCCAATCCTGAACCAAGTCTGGGTTGCATACCGTCTGCGGGAAATACTCGTGCTCTAAGTGTTTCGCCGTCTGGCAAAGTCACTGTGCCACGTCCTGTGGCAGGATCAAATATCAAGGGATCCGACGGAAGATCCACGGCCATTGGAGTGTAGTTGGGTTTGGCGGTAGACTGACCAAACACTGTGTTAGCGGTGTCGGCAGCACCAGGACCGGCTTCTGCGCCACCAGCTGCCGGTGGTGCCGGAATGTCAGTATTGGCCGTGGGTTCGACTGTGACCGTTTTCTTTGTAGGCCCTTGCCAACCGTCCCACACATTGACTTTTTCACCTGTACTGGCAGGCACATTGAGTTCTTGGCCAACGTAGATTTTGTTTGGATCTGCAATTTGTGGATTGGCATCCCACAGTTGCTGTGCAGTGATGTTAAATTTTTGAGCTATTGACCCCAGTCCTTTGGCATCGGCTGCAGTCACTGTGTATCTTGTGACTTCACTGGCCGCCGAGGCTGCACCTTCTGCACCAGGCAGAGTTTGGCCAGCTCCCATGTCATATTCGGGTGCAGGTATTGGTGCTGGCTGACCAGCGCCCATTGCAAGCTCAGGAGCTACACCGCCAGCAGCAGCTTGCCCCGGCAAAGTTCCGGCTGCTTGCTGTGCCGCAAACTGAGCTGGAGTCAGGGTTGTTGTTGGATTGGCGGTCACAAAGTTATCGTAACTTAAATTCATACCTGCAGGTTGTTGAGCCGTTGTGGCAGCGGCTGCATCACCACCGCCTAAGGCGCCGGCAACTTGTTGACCTGCGTAGGCCAGTGCTGCTGCGCCTGCTCCTTTACCTAGCACAGTGCTGAGTCTGTCGCCTTGTATGGCTGAATCTAGGCCATAGGTCAAGCCAGCAATCACAGGCAGGCCCGCACCTCCTGTGGCTAGACCAGCAATGGCAACCAGGGCAGCCTTGGCAAAACCTGCTGTTTTGGGATATGCCTTGGCCAAGTTACGATAGGTCATGATGGCTTTCATGACCTTGCCTTTGTCGCCTCCCACCAGCTTGTTTAACGCATTGGTGGCCTGATTGTAATAAGTGTCCACTGCTTCCACAGGCACACTGTCTTGCACTGAACTCAAAATCTTGCTGGTCATGTCTGCAATCTTGCCAGCATATTTGGTGGTTATGTCTTTGCCACGGCCCAACATGGTGCGGTTGGCGCCTGTGTCCCGATTGGTCATGGTCTGTTCAACATTGCCAAACAGTGACAGGATCTGTTGTTTGCTTAGATCAAGTTCGCACAGTTGTTGACCAATTTGTCGCCACTCACGGTAACCAGGTTCTTCCAGCAACAAGGCTTCGTTAATCATCACACGCGATTTAGCTAGATCTGTGCGCACAGCTTCGGTCACAGGATTAGGGGAAAAAAGTTGATCTATGTACATATTATCGTTCTTCTATGTAATCTTGATTCTGATTGTTCCGGGCTCGGTGCCGTTGAAACAATTTAACTGCCATGTCGGCATGATCTAAGTTTTTGAATCGACTGGCCAGGCTGCGGCCGCCACGGCGGATTTCAAATCCATCGCGCTCGTTGCCATAGCATTCAAGATTGATTCCGTCTTCCATGGCGTAAGTCTTGACCGGTGCGCCTTCGCCCAAGGCGCCTGTGGGATTGATAAATTTGGCATAGGTCGAAGCATTGGCCATCAAATCACCAAGAGTTTCTGGCGGGTCAACTGACAACACAGAACCTGAATCTTCTTCCTCTCCAACTTCGTCTTCGGTGGGATCGTCGGTAGCCAGTTCATGTTTGGCCTTGTCACGCAGGTCCGCATCACCATGATGCTGTTTTTCCACTGCCTTGGCAGCCTGGTCTTCAAGACGTTCAAGATAGTCCACAAAGTCACGCTTGACTTTGCTGAGCATGTCTTCTTCCACACTCTGCATGGCTTCTTCAAGTTCAGTACGATCTTCGCCTACCATGTACCCGTCCATGGGATGAGCCTGATAGGGTTTTTTGGCCAGAGTGGGCGAAATATTTTTGGCTTTGAACAGAGCTGGCAACTGTGGCACACCCTGTTGCTGACGATTCAGTCCATGCCGCACCGACACCGGTGTCAACTTGCCTTCCACTGCGGCCAGGCGCTCCAATATTGATCTAATGTCTGATGTCATGCTCGTTGATCTTTCAAGAAACTGCGCAGCATCCAGCCGTGTTTGCCATGTGCATCTATGCGTTCGGCTATGAAGTTGGCTATGCCTTGTTGATTTTCTTGTTCTGCCTCACCAAAGCACTGATTTAACAGTTCCAACATCTGGCCATTGTTGGCCAGTAACTCTTCGATCATGAGTCTTGCTCGGGGAATTTTGGTCTGCCCTGATATTTGACTGAGCTCTTGAAAGCGCTCAAATGATCCTGGTGTGTAGTCGTCTAGAGTGCGAATGTATTCGGCTGTGCGGTCAATGGCATTGTCATAGACTTCTTGGTATATCTCGCCAAAAAACTCATGCAGTTGGGCAAAGTCTGGACCTTCCACATTCCAGTGAAACAGTTGGGCCTTGATCACAAATGCGTACTCAGTTGCCAGGAGAGTTTTCAAAGCGTCTGCGAGCATGTTTGTTCCTTTTGTATTCCTTGGGCGTGTTGGGTGTGGGATCAGACGCCGTTGTGTATTTACCAGTCAGCAGTGAACCACCACTTCTAGACTGAGTGCCCAGAGCAGTTTGCACCGGAGCAATTGAACCTGCACCAGTAGCTCCAACCGAAGCAGTTTCCATGATTTCACTGAATCTCATCTATGTTTGCTCCCTAATCTGCACCACACCGGTGGTGATACCTGTTCTGGATGCTGTGCCAGGGCCAGCCACGGTCTGCCAATTGCGAACCTTGACTGAGGCATATCCAGGATCTATCACTTCATAACGTATCTGATATTGTCCTGCAGCAGCCTTTATGGGTATGACTTCCTCAAGATAGTAATCTTCGCTCCAAATCCAGGTACGCTCAGTGAATAATTCGTCGTTGACCCATACTCGATATCTGGGATGTGGACCAGTCCAAGTCATGTTTACATCACATTGCACAGTGACATCATGGGTGTTCATATCTGTATTTAGCAAAAACTGCGTCTATAAATATTGTATGTTAAAATTGCAGCACATACGCAAGGTGCAGATTGAGCTTACAACCCGATGCAATGCTCGCTGCCCCATGTGCATGCGAAACTACCGGGGCTATGAGTTCAACAGCGGTTATCCTGACTGTGAGTTGACCTTGAGTCAGATACAACACATATTTCAACCAGAGTTTTTGCAGCAGTTGCAACAGGTCAATTTCAACGGCAATCTTGGTGATTTTGCCCTGGCTCGTGATGCGCTGGACATTGTGAAGTTTTTTGTCAAACATGACATTGAGGTTGACATCAACACCAACGGTTCTCTACGCACACCTGAATGGTGGGCTGGTCTGGCATTGCCGCGTGTGACTGTGGGTTTTGCACTGGATGGTTTGGCCGATACTCACAGCCTCTATCGGCAGGACACTGACTGGCACAGAGTCATCGCCAATGCACAGGCCTTGATTGCAGCCGGCGGCCAGGCTGTGTGGAGATTTATTCCGTTTGATCACAATCGGCATCAAGAAGCACAGTGTAAACAATTGGCCGAACTCATGGGTTTTGCCGGATTTGAAAACATCTACGACGGGCGTGACCGCACTCCTGTGTATTCACGACATGGTGATTTTTCACACCACATAGGTGCAGCCTATGAGAACACACCAGCCAAGGTTCACGACATGTTGCACAGTCATGTCACATGGTACAGTGCCAAAACAGTGAATCATGTCAAAGATGTGCCCAATGTCAATATTCAGTGTATTCATAAACGCGACCAAGAAATATATCTGGCTGCAGATGGATCAATCTACCCTTGTTGTTTTCTTGGATTCTATCCAGGGCAGATGCAACATCCTGGTAATCTAGAACTGGCAGAGCTTGTGCACGAAAACAATGCTTTGATTTGGCCTCTAGAACACTGTGTTAAATGGTTTGACCGTGTTGAACAGGCCTGGCAACATGCCAGTGTTTCGCAAGGCCGACCCTATCAGTGTGTCAGCACTTGTGCTAGACCTTAAAAAACTATGACTTCAGCAAAAATTGTTTACCTTGCTCGATATAGAGTACCGCATGCCATAATGAGCCTGCAGTTTGCCCATCATCTGCGTGGAGTAGATCGCACTTGCATTGCATCGCCAGTACCACGCGATGAACTGTGGCCCATATTTGAAAAGTACGGCATTGACACCTCAAACTTTGATTACGCTCCAGATTCAGAAATTTACCGACTGTATCCCCAAGTCAACAACTGGGTCATGCCCGGAGATTATCGCGGCTGGTGGTTGCGCCAACAGGCCATCAAGCTGGCTTTTCTTGATTATCTTGACTATGATCTCATGGTCATGCACGATCCTGATTGCATCTTGATTCGTGACTATTGGCCCATGCGTGACGGAGTGCTCAACTACATGGTGCTGGAAAACGAACGACACAGCTGGGGATACTACGAAACTATTCGCAATGCATTTGGTTTTGAACGACAGACACCACACTGTTTTATATCAGAATATGTGCCAGTGCTCAAACAAGATATCACCACCATGCGTGAATTTCTTGAACAACGTCATCAACGACACTGGTTGGATGCCTTGATTGACAACTGTCCTGGACAGCCCACAGTGCCTCCCTGGGGCAAGGGTGAAATGATCTTGTGGCTCAGTGAATATGAGCTGGTGGGCAATTGGACCATGAGTCGCAGAGCCATTACCACAGAACCACAGCGCAGATACATGTACGATGACATGAGTCGCATAGGTGATTTTGACCCCGACTATCATACCGCTGTGTGCGATGCTGTGCCCGACCTCAGTCGCAGTGTGCAGTTTGATTGGGATCGACAGGAATTGAAAGATTTTGATCGCTGGATGGATCTTATCAACCAGCGGCTTGATCAAGCCACGGGCATTGCAAAACACAGTATTGATCATGTTCAGTGTGCCGGCCAACCCGGACTTGAGTGGTTGCACAGATCAGCTGCTGCAGATCAACCACTGACCGATCTATATGGCAATACCTATCAAGCCTATCGATCATGACTGACTTGAGTGATTTAAAAGTTTATTCTCCAGGATTTCAGGCCATTGAGTGGGGTTTTGGCTATGATCAAATTGTGGATTTGCCAACTGCGTTGTCACAGTCATGCTCCATAGCGGTAATGCCAGTGTATTCAGATCGTCCAACCGAATTCAGTTATCAACCTGAATTTGATTCAGTGCCGCTGCATGAGTTTGATCTGGTGTTGTTTACCGACATTGAATGGCGCTCACAGGCAGAACTGTTGGCCTGGATCCAAACCACAGGTGTTGAAAATTGGCTGTTGCATGTGGCTGGATTGTGGTTGGACGAAATACCACATCCTCGCGTGATTTATCGACCAGCCTGGAGCTTTAATTTTTTGCGTTGGAATCCGCCACGTGAAGATTTTCCACAGCAACGACCATTTGCTTTTGAATGCTTGTTGGGCGCACGTCGCGAACATCGAGACTTTGTGATGTTGAGCCTGCAACAATCAGAGCTGCTACATGACAATGTTGTGACCTATCGCGACATTTTTGTGGGCCACTGGATTGAACAGATTCCGGCAAGAGTTGCGTCACTGTTTGCAAATCAAGACCTGCCCTATCCCTATGTAAGCCCGCATCTTGATCCGGCCTGGGAAGTCAAAGCTCAAATGGACAATTCAGTCAGCGGCCTAGTACCCTGGGAGATCTACAACCGCACATGGTTTTCGGTGGTATGCGAAACCTTGAGTTCGGGGCGTGTGTTTTTGAGTGCTGAAAAAATTGCCAAGTGTCTGCAAGCACGACGGCTATTTGTGGTGTTTGCCATGCAAAATTTTTTACAACACTATCGTGACTGGGGGTTTGAAACTTTTGGCGATGTCATAGACGAGAGTTACGACAGTGAATACAACGATATCACACGATGGCGCCAGGCATTTCAGCAGGTCCAATCACTGTGCAAACAAGATTTACCATTGCTATTGCCGAAACTCAAGCCCAGGCTTGATCACAATCACCATAGATTGTATCAGCTAGAACAAGAAGTGCGACACCGCATGCACGAATTGATTGCCGCTTACTTGAAGTAGGTCAACCAGTGCTGATAAAAACAATCAGCAATCAAGGCCTGGCCGGCTGAGCTTGAATGATAGCCAGGATCTGATCCCCGGAACGGGTTGTTACCACATATACTCTGCGGACTGTGTGCTGGATCAAGATTGATGTAGTAATCGGGCAGCATGGAGGGAAACACATCACGCCACTGAGTCACATGGTTAGGATCAAATGGCCACAGCAGATTTGGCAAAAACAAAAACCTAATACCACTGTGATACATCTGCATCACACCATCACGCATGATCCACTCGTCGCATTGTTTTTTCCAAGCATTGTCGTATATGGTATCAATCCAGGCACGTATGCCACGCTGTGCTTCACGACTGATACGAGCCATTCTATAAGGATGATCAAAATTTTCAGCCAGACTGAAAATGGTTTCACAGATCATGTTTGAAGGTTCACGCCCATAGTTCACATTGCGTATGCCATCTTTGGGGCGATAGCCGTTGCCACGTTCACGATCTTGCAGATGCCGCTCCAAGGGTGGGTTCTCGCCTGAACTGGGAGCCTGGCTCCAGTCATAGGGCGCAGAATTGGCTGGTATTTCCATCCGGTCCCAAAAAGTGGCCGACACCACTGCAAAGTCTGGTCGTTGCCTTATGATTTCATCTATCTGCAAACGTATGCCGCCATTGCTACAACCTTGGCGAGCTAGGTTAGTGAGATCTGCGTTGAGTTTTTGAGCCAACACTTCGCTCCAGGCTGTACCCGGCATGGTTTGGCTCACTGCTGAGAAACTACACCCTGCCACCATCAGTTTCATATCAGCTCCCTGTAACTGTTACTGTGTTCATGTTGATGGAATCCTGCAATGATGTCATGGTGCAAAGGCAATTCATCAGCAGTGTAGCTGTTGGGTGGTATGGTCAGATGCACAGTTCCAGACCCAGGTGTGGCAAAAGTTACCAGACGTGGATGCCATGCCACTGCGCGATGTACCAGCTGATGATGAATATGGCCATAATCTCCTGACTCACTGTGTGTGAGCACTAAATCAAATTGTCGGGCCAAACGCCAGCAAGCCTGCTCGGCTGATTCTTCAGTCCAGCGAGTAAATTGCTTTTGTTCGTTGTCATGCCAGTGGTCTTTAAAACCCAAGAACACAGTGTCGATGTTGCGGCGGCGCCAAAAAGCTGCCATTTCCGCACCTCTTGGGTCGGTGACAGTGTAGGTAAGGTAACCCACAGTCCATGTGTGCTCGGGATGATGATGAATATAACTGAGTCCAAAAATCACACAGTCATCGGGATGTGCCACAAGACACAGAGCTTTCATAGAAAAAATGCTCCTGAAATGCCGCGCTCGATCAAATAATCTTTGAACTTTAATTGCTGTGTGTGGGTGAGCCGGGGCCACGCATCACGATGCACACTGACTGTTAGACAACTGGGATCATGAGCTTGGCGAAATTTGTAGTCAAAATTTTCAACTTCCTCACGACCAACGTTGACCACTGAGAATGTTTTGTTTTTGCTGTACAACAAGTCCCACATGTTTTGTTTGCTCTCTACATAACCCGAATACAGCAAAAATTCTGTCAGTGTCCCTTGCTTCTGAAAGAATTCAGGAAACATTTCGCCTGTTCTAAAAGTGCATTCGGCAATCATGTACCGCACTGTGTTGTTGTGGAAAAAGAATGGAACACCACCTGGACCCAACTGCCGGTCGAGATCAATTTGCCAGAGATCGTTCACAATCTTTCTACTGGGCTCAAACACTGGATACACTGACACTTCGCCAACTTGCATTCGTCCTTCACTGTCGACCAACTGCTCGGGCACCACTTCACGAGTGATAATGGTCTTGGCATCCAGCACCATGCTCCAGGCATTGTAGCTCATGCTGGAGGCCAGCATTTTCAGGACCTGCTGACTGACCCATCCATTGTCAACAAATGTTGTACTGAACGCCGATCGTGGTATCACCAAAAGATGTTTGCCAAGAGGCCCCCACCAGGCAGGATCAATGTCAGGCAGCATGTTGTCGTTGCCGTTGAGTATGACATAGATATTGCGCACGCCAATTTGAGTGCAAAAGCGCCCCACACTTTCGGCCTGCACTCGCAACAGATTTAATTCTTGTGGAAATACCACAGTGATGATGTCAATCATGCACTTATGTATCAGGCAATCTGCACCACGTTGGTAATTACCGAATCTTGCCCGTATTGTGCCATGAGCAGTTGGCGAGCCATTTGGGGATTTTTGGCAAAAATGGCCACATCCATGCTGTTGGCATAGAGTGGGTTTTTTACTTTGACACGAGCTTGGTATACATGGAATCCCGGCGCCACAGATTCATGCAATGCATACTGTGGTCCACGATGACTGTTGGCATACTGATTCATGTTATGGGTCCGCCTTCTACCCAAGCATCGCAGGTACGTTTGGCTGCACACTTGAATTTCAAAAACTTGCAGTAACCCAAGGTGCCGGCATCTATGGTATCGTGCGGATCCGAACCAGGCTCTGACCCAATACCTTGGGCAATGCAGTCTTGCATTTGGTCTGTGATATCAAAAGCAGCACAGTTACCGCAGCGATTGTTTTTGACTGATTCAATGTCGTCGGTATTCCACTTGTCGGCCAACTCGGCCCAGTACTGTTCATTGGGTTCGTTGGGGTTGAGCGGGCCATAATGATACTCGTCTATGGCCTTTTGACGGTTCTTAAGATTGAGATCAATGCTTTGAGTAGCCGGAGGGCAGCCACGGTCAACTGCATCCAATAAATTGATGTATTCGCGAATGGTTTTCATTTTTTACGTCCTGACTTCATGTTGGCACACCAGTGATACATTTTGGCTCGTTCACCTGATGCGTTTTTGGCACGTTGGCGTAGATCAGTCACTGATCCTTTGCAACTGGCACCTGCACGTTTTACACGCCCTGGTCTACTCTTGCCTTTGACCTTGCCATCGGCAAAGTTTTCTTCTACTTTTTTATCTTCGGGCTGCCATTTTTGTGCCAAAGCAGCAACCAAGTCTTTGACTGTGCCCAAGTTATTCTTACGCATGAACTGAATAATTTTTACAGCATGTTCGCGATCTGGCCCACTGTCGGGCTTGCGAGCATTGCTGAGATCTGTGTTTAGACGCCGGAAAGCATCTTCTCTGTTGTATGTATAGGCCAGAGAGTAGCGGATTTTATCAGCATCTTTGTTGAGCTGAGATTTGTCTCGGGCAGTCAACAATTGTATCCATGGCAACAGGTAACCAGGGTGTGTGCTGATTCGACCACCAGTGCGTTCCTGTCCTCGCAGTTGACCAACATCAGCTGTGTTCCTGGTATCAAAGTTCCGCCAGGCTGTTTCGTCTCTGTAGAGCTGCGTGTCAATGCCGAGTCGCTTGGCAGCAATCAGCAGCTGACGTGCCTGTGCCAACTGATCAGGATCGGCATCGGGTGTGATATACACATGCAGGCCTGTGACTCCAGTGATGGGAATAGTGGCATCGCGGCTGAACACTCGATCTTCGGCTTCGTGCTCGCGATGATGCGACTGTTGAGGGTTGCGATTGAGCCAGTAGTCTATGGATCCTCCGGGATACCGTTGGTTGAACCATGTGCCATCTAGCACAAACAGCACACCAGTGCTGCCCACTGATCTGTGATATCCGCCTCGACGAGTTCTAGTGGTGCTCAAAAAATAAGGATAGCCTCGGGGAGCATACTCTTGTTCAACACTGCCTAGCACACTGCTGAGTTTAAAT
>SXGQ01283095.1_pt1 | contig 11492 bp, 9 predicted proteins | sample 3178371 | NCBI WGS metagenome assembly SXGQ01 (sample SAMN11356859, study PRJNA531348) | freshwater metagenome | isolation source: freshwater sample F1-20 | place: China: Fuxian Lake, Yuxi | collected 2017-12-25 | reverse complement strand
GTTGGCTGCACCGACGGCGTCGGCACCAAAGTGATGATCGCCGCCGAGCGCAAGGTGTACGACACCGTGGGCATCGACTGCGTGGCGATGAACGTGAACGACCTCATCGTGCAGGGGGCGGAGCCGCTCTTCTTCCTCGACTACCTCGGGCTCTCGCGCATCGCGCCGAAGGACACCGCGGCCATGATCGAGGGCGTGGCCAAGGGCTGCGAGCAGGCGGGGTGTGCGCTCATCGGCGGCGAGTGCGCCGAGATGCCGGACATCTATCGGCAGGGCGACTTCGACATCGCGGGCTTCTGCGTGGGCGTGGTCGACCACAAGCGGATCATCACCAGCAAGCTCGTGCGCAAGGGCGATGTGGTCATCGGCCTGGCCGCAAGCGGCGTGCACAGCAACGGCTACTCGCTCGTGCGCCGCATCGTGAAGGATGCGCGCCTGGACATGGACCGGGTGTATCCCGAGCTCGGCCGCAAGCCGCTCTGGAACGTGCTGCTCGAGCCGACGCGGATCTACGCGAAGCCGATCGTGAAGCTGCTTGGGGGCTACCGGCGCAAGATGGTCGTGAGCGGCATGGCGCACATCACCGGCGGCGGCCTGCCGGGCAACGCGTGCCGCGCACTGCCGAACCACCTCGACTGCGTGATCGATCGATCCGCCTGGACGCCGAATCCGATCTTCCCGTTCCTGCAGAAGCACGGCGGCATCGAGGACGAGGAGATGTTCCGCGTCTTCAACATGGGCATCGGCTACGTGCTGTTCGTGCGCCCCGACTTCGCGAAGGCGGTGGTCACGAAGCTCAAGCGCATGGGCGAGAAGCCCTCGGTCATCGGCACGATCGAGAAGGGCACGGGCGAGGTGCGCTGGAAGGAGTGAGCGGGTGGTTCACGCGCCGTCCCAGCGGCGCTGGTTCACGCGCCGTCCCAGCGGCGCTGGCGCTTCTTCTCGCCGTCGCGCTTCTTGGACTCCAGCCGGCGCTCGATCGAGCCACGCGTGGGCTTCGTCTTGCGTCGCACTTTCGGCGGGATGCTGGCGCGCAGCACCAGTTCGCGCAGGCGCTCGAGGCAGGCATCCTTGTTGGCCTTCTGCGATCGGTGCTCCTCGGCCGTGAACCGCAGCGTGTCGCCGTGCACCAGGTGCGATCCCGCAGCATCGCGCAGGCGATCGAGGGCACGCTCGTCGAGCCCATGGATGGAGGCGAGCTTCACCATGAGTTCCGCCCGCGAGTGCACCTTGTTGACGTTCTGCCCGCCCGGACCGCCACTGCGGCTGAACGAGAAGTCGAGGCCCGCCGGATCGATCCACGCTCTCGGCCCGCAGTCGAACGCGTTCCCCGGGCGCGTCGGGCGGCGGGGCGACGGAGCCCCGGGATCAGGACGCGGCAGCAGGGGGGCATTCTTGCAGGCCTGCGCTAGCCGTGCCCCGTGGAACCGATCGCCATCACGCTCGTCGCTGCCGTGCTCGCCCAGTCCAGCGCAGCGTTGCCAGCGCCGACCGGGGCGACCGTCAGCCAGTCCGCATCCGCCGCGACCGCTTCAACATCCGCAGCGCGTGGGACTGCGGCCACTGCTTCGGCGTCTGCCGCAGCCGCGCCCGCAGCGCCGGTGCTCGCGCCCGTCGAGTCCACGGGTGCGCCGCACTTCGACTTTGCCGCGCGCGCATGGTTCGCGCGCCTCAATGGCACGATCAATGCACCATCGTCGGCTGCGGCCGTCACCATCGAGGATGACTTCGACCTCGATGATTCGCAGGTCGTGCCGCTGCTCACGGCGACGGCGCGCTGGGATGCACTGGCTCTTGTCGTGAATGGCTTCTGGTCCTCGATCGATGGTTCCACCTCGGCACCGGCGGCCGGCCAGTTCGGCTCGGTGGCCTTCGGTGCGGGCGATGCGCTCTTGTCGAGTGCCGACGCGTGGGGCGTGGCGGGCGACGTCGTCATCACCCTCTACCGGCCGTATGCGGCCGATCGGCATCCTTGGACCGGTGATGACGCGCCGGCGGGCGCACAGCCACCCTTCGCGGACCTTCGCTTCAACGGTCTCGTGGGCGGCCATGCGGTCTCGTACGAGCAGTCTGTGACCGACCTGACGACCGCCGCGAGCGATTCGATCGATCTTTCGGTCATCACGCCGGTCATCGGCGGCGGCATCGAGCTCGACCTTGACCTGCGCCGCAACGTGGACTGGCTCGGTCACCTGCGCATTGCCGCCACCGCCGGTTGGGGCCCCGGGGTCGAGGCCGGCGATTCGCTCTGGTTCGTCCGGGCGGATCTCTCACTCGACGTGCTGCAAAACCTGGCCATCACCGGCGGCTATCGCCTGCTCAATTGGGATGCTGCGGGCAACGGTGACTCGATGAGCGGCAGCCTGCAGGGCCTGGTCGCGGGCCTCGAACTGCGGTTCTGAGCGAGGCTGCGCGTGACACGAAAGAAGACGACCCCCACGCCGCTCACGCCACTCGGGCGCGCGGCGATCCGTCGCTCGCTGCTCACGGTGCTTCCGGATCGGCTCTCGCGCGGGCGGCTCTCACGGGCGCACCTTGCGCAGCCGATCGTGCTGCGATCGGTGCCGGTCTTCCTGCCGGGAGCACCCGATGCGCTGCATGGCTTGCGCATCGCGCACCTGAGCGATTTCCATGTCGGTGGGCTCATTCCGGTCGAGCGTGCGCTCGAGGCCATCGAGCTGGCGCAGGTCGAGCAGCCGGACCTGGTCGCCTGCACCGGCGACGTGGTCGATCTTGAGCTTGCCGGGTGCGAGCCCGTCTTCAAGGCTCTTGGGCGCATGACGTCACGACTGGGCACCTTGATGGTGATGGGCAACCACGATCACCTGGAGCACGCGGAATCCGTGGCGCGCCTGGCGCGGCGCAGCGGCATCCGCGTCTTGCGCGACGAGGTGGCTCGCTTGCCGTCGGGGCCGATGGTGGCGGGGCTCGACTGGACCGTCGGGGTGCGCGATGCGCAGAAGCGCCTCAAGGCCATGCTCGATGGACGCGAGGAGCTTCCGCCGATCCTGCTGGCGCATCATCCGGCGGCCTTCCGTGCGGCGGTCCAGCATGGCATTCCGCTGACGCTCTCGGGCCACACCCATGGATTGCAGGTCGGCCTTACGCGCGGTGCGGGCGATCGGAGTCGGCCGGCCAAGGGCCGTGCCCTGCATGACGGGCTCTATCACCTCGGTGCGAGTTCGGTGTTCGTCACGCGCGGTGTGGGCAGTTGGTTCCCGCTGCGCGTGAACCGGCCGGCCGAGGTGGCGATCCTGGAGGTGCGGGTGCGCTGATGCGCGCTGGCCCGCGCGGTGCCGGCGCTCAGAGCCCGATCGCGCGTGCGATGAGCAGGCCGACGCAGAAGCTGCCGGCGGCTGCGATGATCTTGCGAAGCATGCGGTGAAGGTCGTGCTGCTGCATGGGTGCTCTCCTCAACGCACGCCCAGTCGTGCGGCCCCAACCGTCCGATTCGGCAGCTGGGCAGGCAAGCCACGCGAGGAGATTTTCCGTCACGCCGTCAGCGCAGCCGCTTCTCGAGGACCTCGAAGTAGAGGTCCGGCCGTCGCGGAAGCCCATTGCGGGGCTCGCCGTACGGGAACGGCTCGCGCTCCCCGGTGGGCAGGTAGCCGCGGCGCCCGTACCACGCCATGAGTTCCACGCGCTGGCCGATCACGGTCATCCGAGCGCGGTCGAGGCAAAGGTCCTCGAGGATCACGCGCTCGGCCTCGGCCAGGAGCTGCCGACCGAGTCCATCGCGCTGGCGCGTTGGCTCCACGGACACCATCCCGACGTAGCCGTACCCGGCGCCACGATCGATGCGCACGCAGGCCACCAGCACACCATCGAGGAACGCCAATCGGATGCGTGAGTCGTGTCCGTGCACGAGCTCGGCAATCTCGCGTTCGTCGGTGCGCTGGCCATCGAGCAGATCGGCTTCGGTGGTCCAGCCGGCACGGCTGGCCTGGCCGCGGTACGCACGCTCGACGAGCGCCACCACCTGCGGCACATCCGCGGGGACTGCGTCGCGGAAGACCGGCAGGACGCCCATGGCGCGTCAGGCGTAGTGGCGGCCGAAGCGGTTCGCGAGGAACGCGTCGAGGCCGATCTGTTCCTGGCGCACGAAGCCCTTGGTCGGCACGGTGCCTTCCTTGAGCATGTCCACCACGGCGCAGATGCCCGCGGCGGTCGTGACCTGGATGGCGGTCCAGTGGCGGCCGCCGATCTCGCGGCTGAGCACGGTGCGTGCCCACGTTCGGTCCATGAAGCGGCCGCCGCGCTGGCCGGTGGCGCTGACGAAGATCACGACCTGGTCGTCGTCGGTGCCCGGCACGGCGCGTTCAAGGATGGCCTTGAGTTCATCACGGTGCTCGATGAAGCGCAGGTCGTTCAGCAGGAAGCGCATCTGTTCGGCGTGGCCGGTGAAGCGGATGGTCTTGTAGTTCAGGTTGCGCACGGTGCCGCGGAGCGAGTCCGCCAGCGTGCCCAGGCCGCCCGAGGTGTTGAACGCCTCGTACTCGCAGCCGTCGATGTGCAGGCGTTCCACCTGCTCGAGCGGCGGAACCAGGCACATCTGCCCGTCGACGAGCGCCTCGCAGGGATTGCAGTACTCGTTGACCAAACCGTCGGTCGACCAGGTCAGGTTGTACTGGAGCACGTTGCTCGGGGTCCGCGGCAGCGCACCCACGCGCATGCGCACCGTGTCGACGCTGTCGAGTTCGCGCAGGAGCGAGTGCGCCACGATCGTGATGAACCCGGGTGCCAGGCCGCACTGCGGGATGAACGCCGACGAGGCGCCGTGGCTCAACTGCATCACCTTCTTGGTGACGGCGACGTCCTCGGTGAGGTCGAGGTAGTGGCATCGCGCGTCCTTCGCGGCCTGCGCGATGCCGACGTTGCAGTTGAACGGCGCGCAGCTCACGACGGCCCAAGCCCCCTTGAGGAAGGCAGCGAGCTCGGCGGGGCTGCCGAAGTCCACGCGCCGGCCATCGATGCGCTCGTCGCGCGCGACGGCCAGGGCGCTCGGTTCGTGTGCATCGCCGATGCGGACGGTGTAGTCACCGCACGAGGCGAGGAAGTGGGCGGTCATTCGGCCGATCTTGCCGGCTCCGAGGATGGCGACGTGGTGGGACATGGTCGTGGTGTCGAATGGTGGATTGCGTGGGCGGCACTCGGGTCAGGCGGGAATGGTCGCAAGCTCGCCGCGGACCTCGTCGATGAGGCTCGCCATGGTCTCGGGCCCGAAGTCGAAGCGCAGGCCAGCGGCCTCGAAGAGTTCCGGCAGCGGCCGGCTCGCACCGAGCGAGAGTGCGCGCTTGTAGGCGTCGAGGGCCGCACCGGCGTCGCGTCGTGCCTGCAGCCAGAGCTGCAGCGCCCCCAGCTGCGCGATGCCGTACTCGATGTAGTAGAAGGGGTTCTGGAAGAGGTGGCCTTGGCGCTGCCAGGCGGTCTCAAGCGCGCGCTCGCAGCCTGCCCAGGAGACGTCGGCGCCGAAGCGCTTGTTGAGGTGCAGCCAGTATGCGGTCCGGTCGGCGCGCGTGTGGGTCGGGTGGGTGTACGCCCAGTGCTGGAACGCGTCGATCGTGGCGATCCACGGCAGCAGCGTGGCCAGGCCTTCGAGCAGCTCGCGGCGATGGCGACCGGCATCCTGCTCGGAATAGAAGTGACCCAGGTGCGGGAACGTGAGCAGCTCCATGCTCATCGAGGCGACCTCGGCGAACTCGATCGGGCTGCCGCGATAGGCCAGCAACGGATCGTGCGAGCAGAGCATGCTGTGGAAGGCGTGCCCGGCCTCATGCACCATCGTGACGAGGTCGCGCTGCATGCCGGCTGCATTCATGAAGATGAACGGCTTTCGGCTGGCCTGGCGCTGGTACTGGTAGCCGCCGGGCTGCTTGCCCTGCCGACTCTCGAGGTCCAGGCACTCGCCCGATCGCATCGAGTCGAAGAGCGGGCCGAGACCACCGCCCATGTCATGGAAGACGCGGCTGCAGCGGTCCACGAGCTCGTCGGCGGTTTCGAAGGGCCGCAGGGCCGAGCGGCCGTGCACATCGACCTTGAGGTCCCACGGACGGAGCGTGTCGAGCTTCAGGGCGGTGCGGCGCTCCTCGTTGAGCTGGCGCATCAGCGGCACGCAGACCTGCTCGCACGCCGCGTGGAAGCGCTCGCAGTCGGCGGGCGTGTAGTCGAAGCGATGCATGCGCTGGTGCTGGTAGTCGCGGTACGTGTCGAAGCCCGCATTGAGCGCCATGCGGTGGCGCTGCGCGACGAGACGGTCATAGATGCCGTCGATCGCCTCGGCATCCTGCAGCCGGCGGTCGGCGACGGCGCGCCAGCTGGCCTCGCGCACGTCGCGGTCGGTCACCTCGAGGTAGCGCGCCATCTGCGGCAGCGTCTGCTTCTTGCCGTCGAACTCGACCGCCATGGCGCCGGAGATCTGGCTGTACTGCTGCTCGAGCTTGGTGCACTCGGTCTGGATCTCGACGTTCTCGGGACGGAAGAGCTTGACCTCTTGGCGGAGGCCCCGCAGCAGCACGCCGTAGCGCTGCTGGTCCAGGTCCTTGGTGAACGGGCAATCGACGATGCGGCGGTCGAGCTCGAAGCCGATGCGCTTGAGGTGCGGATCGACGTCCTGCACGAAGTCGAGGAACGCCTTGCGGCGCGGCTCGCTCTCGGTGTCGCAGGTCATCGCGATGTACAGGTTCGCCTCGGTCTCGGCGACCATCGCATCGAGGTCGCTGCGATCAAGCAGCAAGCGCTCGAGGCACCCGGCGCACTTGAGCGGGCGTTCGATGAGCGCCCGGTAGAGCGGCTCGAGCTGGGACCACGACGAGGCGTCGAGGCCGGCTGGGACGAAGGTTCTCGGTGCGGAGGCCGCGGTGCTGCAGGGGGTCGTCATGAGGTTCGATTCCGAAGCGGCGAAGGGTAGCAGCCCGGCCCGCGAACCCCGCGCGCGTTATGCGCAGGTGCGGCGAGGTGGAGGCGGGTTGCGGAGGCTCGGTCCCGGAGCCCCGACGTGCGTCGCGACTGACTTGACGGCCGCCCTGTGGCGCACGACCTGCGCAACGTGCTCGGCGTGGATCGGATCGTCGCAGACCAGGAAGAGGCTGCTCCCGCTCCCGCAGACGTGCACCGGCAACTGCGTGACCTCGGCGATCTCGTCCATCGCCCGGCGCACGGCCTCGCTGGATGCGCGCGCCGGCGCGGCGAGGTCGTTGAACGGCTCGTGCGTCCTCACGCGATTGCTTGCAGCCATCCCAAGCACGCGCGCGTGCTCGGGCTCGCCCGCGTCGGGCCGCAAGGCATCGAACAGGCGGTACACCGTCGGCGTCGGGCAGTGCGCTTCCGGGAAGCACAGCACCACGTGCGCCTTCGGCATGCCCTGACGCGGCTCCACACGTTCACCCACGCCCGAGACGATCGCTGAGCCGCCTTCCACGAGGAAGGCGACGTCGCTGCCGAGGCCTGCGGCGATCGAGCGGAGCGCTTCGTTGCCGAGCCGCAGCCCGAAGAGTTCGTCGAGTCCGCGGAGGAGAGCAGCCGCGTTGCTGCTGCCGCCGCCAAGGCCGCCGCCCACGGGGATGCGCTTTTCGACGCGCACGCGCACGGGCAGCTGCCGCCCCACGGCACGTTCGATCGCGGCGTGTGCCTTCCACGAGAGATCGCTGCGCAGCGGCCAATCGAGGTCCGGCGTGTGGGGCGCATCAGCTGCCCAGACGTTGGCGAAGAGCGAACTGCTTCCCGGGTCGCGGCGACGCAGGTAGATCGAGTCGCCCCAGCCAAGCGTGACCATCCATGACGACAGCGGGTGGAGTCCATCCGGGCGCGGTGCACCCACGCTCAACGCAAGGTTGAGCTTCGCGGGAGCGTGCACCAGCAGATCATCGTCCATGGGTCGGGGCATGGTAGGCCCTACACTTCACAGCCCATGCTCTGGCAACCACCGCTGCCCGAACGCTATCGAATCATGGAGGAGGGTGCGCTCGCCGCGGCCATCACGGCCCGGCGCGCCGAGCTCGGCACGCGCGTGCTCATCTTGGGTCACCACTACCAGCAGGATGCGGTCGTGCAGCACGCCGACCTCACGGGTGACAGTCTGAAGCTCTCGCAGATGGCCGCGGTCGAGGCGCGCCGGCGCGGCAGCGAAGCGCTCATCTTCTGTGGCGTGCACTTCATGGCCGAGACGGCTGACATCGTCACGGACGGAACGGTCAACGTGATTCTGCCGGACCTCGGCGCCGGCTGCAGCATGGCCGACATGGCCGCGTGGGATGACACGGTCGCGTGCTGGGAGGCGATCGCGGCGGTGCATGCCGGCGAGCGCGTGCGGGTGATCCCGATCACCTACGTCAACAGCTCGGCGGCGATCAAGGCCTTCGTCGGCCAGCATGGTGGCGCGTGCTGCACGAGCAGCAATGCGCACCTCGTCTTCGACTGGGCGCTGCGCGGCGGCGAGCGGTCGCTTGAGCCCGGCGAGCGCGTCAAGCTGCTCTTCCTTCCCGACCAGCATCTGGGCCGCAACACCGCGAAGTCGCGGGGTTTCGTGACCGAGGTCGATGCTGCAGCCGACCCGTCGCTCACGGCGCAGTGCGCGCTCTGGCAGCCGCGCAAGCCCGCCGGTGGGCTGACGGCCAAGCAGCTGCATGATGCCGATGTCGTGCTCTGGGCCGGTCACTGCAGCGTGCACAAGCTGTTCCGGCCCGAGCATGTCGCGTGGATCAGGGCGAACGAGCCCGGCATGAAGGTCATCGTGCACCCCGAGTGCTGCCAGGAGGTCGTGGACCTCGCCGACCTCAAGGGCTCGACCGAGTTCATCATCCAGGAGATCGAGGCCGCGCCGGCGGGTTCGCGGTTCGCCGTGGGGACCGAGATCCACCTCGTCAACCGCCTGGCGGCACGCGCGGCGAGTCGCGGCGTCGAGGTGCGGATCCTCTCCGACTGCCAGTGCCTGTGCACGACGATGTACCGCATCGACCAGCCGCACCTGCTCTGGGTGCTCGACGAGCTCGCGCAGGGCCGCGTGGTCAACCGGATCTCGGTGCATCCCGAGGCGCGAACCTTGGCGCGACTGGCGATCGACCGGATGCTTGCGCTGGTGCCCGCCGCCGCTCGGGCGCCGGTCGCGGTGGACTGATCGAACCCCGACGTCATCGCTCCGTACGATCCCGGCATGAGCAGGGGAGTCTTGTCATCGCGGCTGGTCCGCAGGTTGGCGATCGCGCTGGGCATCGTGACGGTGGTGGCCGTGGTGCTGGTCGCCTTGGTACCGAGCATCGTCAGCGCCACGATCCTGCCCGGCATCGTTCGCGACCAACTCGCGTCGCAGGTCCGTGGCACGGTGAACGTGGTCAGCGCGAGCGTGAGCTGGTCGGGGCCGCAGTTCGTGCACGTGCGCATCAGCGGCGAGCACGATTCGTTCGACGCCACGGTGAGCGTGCGCAACGGCCTCGTGGCCTTGGTGCGGGCGAGCGAACCGCTTGATGTGCTCGTCGGCGTGAGCGTGGAGACGGCCTCGCGCGACGACGGTTCGATCACGCTCACGGAGTTGATGCAGCCCTCCGCTCATTCGGTGCCGCCGACACGCCCGGCCTCTTCTGCGGCGGCGACGGACCCCTTCGCGCCGCCGTCCATCCTGCGAGGTGCGAAGGTCTCGATCGATCCCTTGCAGGTCGTCGTCAAGCCGCTCGGTGCGGGCAGCATGGTGCGTGTCGATGACGCCACGGCGACGATCGCCCTTGATGGCAGCGATGCTACCGTGAAGGCCAAGGGCTCCACCACGATCGATGCCGAGCGTGGATCGTTCGAGTTCGACGCCACGGTGCGCAACCTCGTCGGCCGCGATGGGACGCTGGCCCCGACGACGGCGGGTGTGGACCTTGCCGTGAAAGCCACCGCGCTGCCCATCTCGGCGGGAACGCAGGAGGTCGTGGTGCGATCGCTCGGCCTTACGGCGAAGGCCGAGAGCCTCGCCCGCGCGGTCGAGGTTCAGTTCGACGCTTCGCTCGAGGCGAAGGGCCACACGCCAAGCACGGCGAGCGGCCGCGTGCGCCTGAACGGACTGCTGACCCCTGCGGGATCGCTCTCCTCCAAGGCCACGGCCTCGGGGCAGATCGCGCTCGGTGCAGTCCCCACGGCCATCCTCGCGCCGTTCCTGCACGGGACCGGGCTCGAGGCCGCGCGCGACCTTGGTGACACGGTCATCGCGACGTTGGATTTCGACGGCCCCTCGGCCACGCTCGCGGCACGGAGCGATCGCTTCACGCTCACCGGCACGGCACGCCTCGACGACGTGGCCAATCAGGCCGTCGTGCAGGGCGTGGCACTTGACACGACGCTGGCCAGGCCGCTCCTGCGCGGCTTCGGTCTGCCGGTGAAGAACGATGTGCCGCTGTCGCTGCGCGTGGAGCGCGCGGTGGTGCCGATGGGTGATCGTCCGATCGAGAACATCCAGGCGATCGCGACGGTCGCCATGAAGGGCGTGGTGCTCGATGGCATCGAGCAGGCGAAGGATGGTCTCGCGCTCGGTGACGTCACGATTGGTTTGCGCACCTCGCGACTGGCCGATCGTGCGCAGGTGCAGCTCTCGCTGGCCAACGGCGTGGCGCAGGGATCGGCCTCCGCCTTCGTCGTGCCGAGCTTCGACGCCGGTGCGGTGAAGGGTGCCCGCGTGGAGCTTGAGCGATCGGCGATCACGGCGACGATCGGGAACGAGTGGCTCGATGGAACAGGTCTTGCGTTCCGCCGTCCCGCATCGACCACGATCACCATCGATCGAGCTGCGTTCGCTGCAGGGGCCGCGGGACTCGATCTTGCCAACGCCATGATCGACGCGACCATCGCCATCGAGCCCGTGTCGCTCGGCGGGGTCGTCGGCCCCGACGCGTGGCTCGATGTGGCGAGTACGACCGTCGGGATCCGCAGCGAGGCGCTCTCCAAGGGCATGCAGGCGACCTTCAGTGGTGGCGCGAGCGGCTTCGCGGCCAAGGCCGACGTGGCGCTCGCCGGGCTCGTGTCCACGGCGGGCGCGATCACGCCCGACTCAGTGCGTGCCAGCGGCTCGATCCAAGTCGACGCGATCGACCTTTCGCGCGTGCCTCATGTGCCTGAGCGCATGCAGCGGATGTCTGGGCTCGTGGGGCTCGGCCGCCCGGTCCTGTCGGCGCAGTTCGACGGCGACCGACGTTCGGTCGCGGCTCAGGTGGTGCTCAAGGGCCCCGCCGCTGACCTCTCCGCGCAAGGGCAGTGGTCGCCGGAACGGACCGTGGTCCGGAGCCTGAAGGGCTCGATCTCGGTGGCGGATGGGCTGCCGGAGTTGCTCGGCGTCGAGGGACTTCGGCTCTCGGCGCCGGCGAAGCTCGCCGTTGCCTGCGATGAACTCACCCTCCTCACGCCAGCGTCGGCTCCAAGCGCTGTTGAAGTCAAGGCACAGAAACTGCAACTAGGCATCGATCGCTTGGAGTTGAGTGCCTGTCCTGGCTTAGACAGCGGCATCGTGGTGGAGCGCCTCGCCATCG
>SXGQ01789784.1_pt1 | contig 11493 bp, 11 predicted proteins | sample 3178371 | NCBI WGS metagenome assembly SXGQ01 (sample SAMN11356859, study PRJNA531348) | freshwater metagenome | isolation source: freshwater sample F1-20 | place: China: Fuxian Lake, Yuxi | collected 2017-12-25 | reverse complement strand
GCCAATATACGTCCGTCTCTTTTCATGCACGATTGGACAACGTGTGGATGAAAAGGTTTCAAAAATTATCCGCTAAATTACTGACTTATGAGTAAGCTGTCTAGCCTCTGGGGTCCACTTTAATGCGACGATTCAAGTCAGCAGGCCAAGCGCAGCGATTTCTATCCATATTCAGCGAAATCGGGAACTTGTTTGCGCTATCACGTCACACAGTCTCAGCAGCAAATCATCGGGAACTGCTTAGAAGAAGCCTAGTCACATGGGCTGCTGTGACTCACGCTGCTGTCAGATGATCTCGGAGATCGAATCCTAACGATCTTGACTTGTTTTTGTTAACTTGACAATTCCATCAGGACTTACATGGAAACAGGTCTTGAGCAGTTCGGCGTCACAGCGGTCGACTCCGCACGAATACCGCATCAGGACATCACGGATGGCGTCTTTCGCGATCAGGGCATCGATGGGAGAAAGCATGAGGGGCACCTCGTTGGATCTGGAATCGGAAATTGCATCGGAATACGAATGGCCGGCTCTTATGGCGGCAGCGCCATCGTGACAGAGCCGCGCGCAATGGTCAATCGCGCCGGAACCCGACGCGATTCCAAAGCATGCGAATACAGGCTCCCATCAAGGCGCCGCAAGTACGGAACCGCGGCGGGTTCCATTGCCGCGTATCGAGAACATCGCGCAGGTGTTCGGCCGCACATACAGCCTCGGCAAAACCCAGATGCAGCGGCGCAAAACCGAGCGACATCCTCGCCGTGATTCTCATGCAGGCTGGCCATGGTCTCGCGTCCTCGCAGTGCGCCGTTCCGAGGAATCGGCTGTAATGTCCCATACCATGATTTCACGTGCACCTCGGCGCATCGGCCTGATTGGCCACGGACAGATTGGCCGGGCCGTTGCCGATGCAGTTTGCGCCGGGCGCGCCGGGGCTTGGGAATTGGCCGCGATCCTGACGCGCAACGGCGCAGCGGCGGCTTTGCACCATGGCACACCGGAGAGTTTTTTCGAGGTGCCGGTGGACCTGTATCTGGAATGCGCAGGGCCACAGGCATTGGCGCAGCTCGGCGAGGGCGCGCTTCAGCGGGCCGATGTCTGGAGTGTGAGTGGCGTGGCTCTGGCTGACGCGGCGGTGCGTGCGCGACTGGAGGCGGCGGGTACCCGGTACGGCCATCGGCTGCGGCTGGTTGCCGGTGCGGTAGGTGGCCTGGACGCGGTGCAGGCCCTGGCCGTGGATCCGGCGGCATGTGTCGATATCACCGTGGTGGCGCCCGGTGCTGGCGACTCCTTTGCCGCCAGTGCGCGCGACGCTGCGGCGCTGCGACCGCATGGCGTCAATGTTGCGGTTGCCGTCGCTTTCGCCGGTGCGGGGCTGGACCGCACCTTGGTGCATTTCAACAACGACCCCGATCTGTCATGCCATGCGATCAGCGTGCACGCACGCAGCGCATACGGATCCTTCGAATCGCGCCTGCTGCCCGCGACCGATGCGCAGCGCGGCCTGCATGTGGTCGCGGCGTCGCTGCTCGCTGCGCTGCGGCAAGCCGAACATGTGATCTGGTCTGGTTAGCGGGGCAGTTCAAGCCCGGCTTGCCGCGCCGCCTCGCGCGCCAACACACCTTGCGGGTCGGCCAGTTCGTCGAGCAGGGAAAAATGGTGGTGGCCTGGCAGGTCGATAACTCGCGGTGGCATGCCGGTGCGTCTGCCCCACACGGCACTGAAGTGCTCCTGGTGCCAATGGAATTGCTCGCTTTCGCGCCCGCCCACGGCAACAGTCAGGGCGCAGCCGGCGTGCCGCAGATTCTTTGCGGGCGACAAGGCCTGCGCTTCGGCCTGGTCCATGCGCAGATGGGCATTGACGTAACACAGGCGGACCGGTTCCAGGTCGTACAGTCCGCTGAGGGACAGGCCGGCCTTGACCATGTCTGCCGGGCGCCCAGGCGCAAACGATGGCCAGTCGGTGGTCAGCGCGGTGGCAACCAGGTGGCCGCCGGCGGAGTGCCCGGAGATCGTCAGTCGATCCGGGTCGGCGCCCCAGTCAGCGGCATTGGCATGCACGTGGGCAATGCCGGTTTTCACCTGGCGCACCAATTCGGTCATGCCAACCGACGGGCACAGCGCGTAATTCAGGACAACGACCGTGAAACCCGCGGGATTGAGACCCCGCGCAACAAAGGAGAACTCCTTGCTGCTCATCGAGTACCAGTAACCGCCATGGATGAAGATATGCACCGGCCCGCGCGGCGCGTCGGCGCGAAACACATCGTAATGCTCCTCGGGATGGTTGCCGAAGCGCACGTTCAGCTGGCATTCGCTGTTCTGGCGCAACGCCAGGCTGTCGGCGCGCCAACGGTCCAGATACTCGTCGGGATTCGGAATGCGGGTGCCGCTGGCCTTGTACTGGTCGTCCAGCTGGACCTGGTCGTAGCCGTGCCAGAGGGCTTCAGCCATGGGCGCGATAACCGGCAGCACCCGCGGCACATACGCGCCGCCAGTCCGTGTTGGCGGCACAAGGGCCAGAGCGCCCAACCCCTCGGCAGGACTGGTGCAGCTCAGGTGCCGGTCTTGGCCTTGATATCGGCGACTTCCTGGGCTGTGATGTTTTTCTTTTGGACATAGGTTTTGTTCTCCACCTGCCACCCGACAAAGGGGGTGGTCACGTCGCCGAACTTGTCGTGCGTCATGGCACCCGAGGCGCCCACATAACGCACGGTCCGCCCGTCGGCCAGCAACTGCACGGCTTTCTTGTAGTCATCCACGGTGGCGGAGATGGGCGTGCCATTCGGGTCGGTCACGCGGGCCATCGCTGCCGCGATGGCCTTGCCACTCTTGTAGTCCTTGGCGGCCCTCATCGCCAGCGAGATCAGGGCCGCCGCGTCGTAGCCGGTATCGCGGCCCGGCCCGACACCTTTGCCGGCCTCAAACCCATAACGCTTCTCATACGATTCGTAAAAGGCCGCACGGCTGTTTGGCTGGGGCGCACCCGGGGTCACGAACCAGGCTTCCTTTAGGTACTGTTCGCCGATCTGCTCGATCAGCTTGGCGTCGTTCAAGCCCAGCGGAAACATGAACTTCTGCGTGCCCCCCAAGGCGATCCAGTCGCGCAGGATCTTGCTGCCGTCGATCACCGTCGCGACGAGGAAGGCGCTTTGCGGTTTGCCCTCCAGCGCCTTGTTCACCTCGGCGCGATAACTTGGCTGCTCGGCGTTGTAGGTGACCTGCGCGCTGATCGTGCCACCAAGCCCCTTGAAGGTGGCCACAAACTGCTTCGACAGGTTGTTGCCCCAGTCGTTGTTCAGGTTGACAATGGCGATGTTGCGGTGCCCGGCATCCCACGCCATTTTGGCGATCGCCACTGCCTGCAGCGCATCGGACGGCTGTACCCGGAAGAACAGGCCATTGAGCTTGCCTTCACGCGCCATGTCGCTGAAGGTCGGTGAAGACGAGGCCGACGGCACCATCAGCACACCCTTTTCGACCGTCACCGAGGACAGGATCGGCCCGGTGACGCCAGAGGTGATCGGCCCGACGATGGCGGGAACACCGTCGACATCGACCAGGCGCCGTGCCGCGTCGACCCCAACCGATGGTTGTGTCTGGTCATCCCGTACGATGTATTCCAGCTTGTTGCAGCCGGCTGCCCTCCAGCCAGCCGCATTCATGTGCTCGACCGCCAGGGCCGCGGCGTTGCTGATGGGCGGACCGAACGTGGCATAGGAGCCGGTCAACGACAACGTGGCTCCGATCTTGGCCGGACAGGCCATGGCCGGTGCGGTGAGCGCGCCGACGGAGAGGCCGGCAAGAAAAATTCGGGAGAGCATGTGCATAGGTCCGTCCTCGTTGAAAAAAGCCTGCATTCAATGGTGCGGAGCGTCAGACGCGTCCGCCGTCTCCGTCAAGGCAATGGCGGTGTTCACCATTATGGTGTGCCCGGCCAGGGTTTGTCCTCGAGCGAATTCTGATTGCGCCGCATGATGCTGCCGTGGCGGCCAGTGGCGTCGTTTTCGAGTTCGTAACAGTCTCCGACCGGCCCGCTTCGGCGCGCGCAAATGGCTGCGAGTTTAGCGCGGTCGTCATCGGCGAGCGCGATATCGAACACCTTCTGGTTGCGCGCAAGAGTGCGCGTCGATGTCGCGCCAACGATGCACCCGGCGATTCCGGGCTGGTCCAGCGTCCAACGCAGCGCAACTTCCCCGGGGCCCACGCCCAGGCGCTCGCCAATCGCATGCAGCGCGCGCAGCAATTCCTGGAACAACTGCCAACCGCCGAAGTCTTCGATGATCAGCTTGTATTTCTTGTGCGAGCGGTTGGCAAAGGGTTCGCCGGCCTCGGGCTTGCCAATCCAGTCGGTGGCGATGAAGCCACCCAGCAGATGGCCGTAGGTGACGACCGCGATACCGTGGTCGCGGCAAAAGGGCAATTGCGCCCGCTGCGCGCGATCGTCGACCAGGGAGCACTGCAACTGGTTGACGACCACTGGCACGCCACCATCGACCAGCGCCTTGAGCTGCGGTGTCGTGAAGTTCGTGACGCCGATGTGGCGGATCTTGCCCTGGCGTTGCAGATCCTTGAGTACCAGCCCGGTCTCGACAGCGCCCGGGACGTTCCAGTTCCACCAGAAAAACTGGACCAGATCGAGCGTGTCGACACCCAGGCGCTGCAAGGAACGGTTGATCACCCGCACCGTGTCGGCCGGACGCAGCGTTGCCAATGCGTCCCAGTCCGGCACGTATTTGGTATGGATCTGGATCTTGCGGCCGAGTTCGGGGTGCTGGCGCCGAAAGTCGCCGATCATCTGCTCGACACCCAGGTAGTGGTCGGCACAGTCGAAGCTGGTGATGCCGGCTTCGACGAAACTGGCCATGTCCCGAATCGCCTGCGCCCGCTCGATACCCTCACTGTGGCCACTGGAGAGATGCCAGCCGCCCTTGAGCAGGCGTGAAATGCTGTATCCGGGCAGTATTTCCAGCCGTTCGACGCGCTTCGGAGTACGTTCGTCCGACGCATTGCGGTCCGATCGCCTTGGGAGCGGCCCGGCGCCGCTCATGCCGCCGCCTTCCACAGTCGCATCCGCGGGAAAAAGCTGTCACTCGTGACCAGGTCGAACAGGCGGTTGATGTCCTGCTCGATCGCCCTGCGCACGGCTGGCGGGTCATGCGCGCGCAAGGCGTCCAGCGCCAGGCGGTGGAATTCCACGCCACGCCCCTGGCTGGCGTCGAAGAACTCGGCCGATTGGCGGATATACGGCCCGAGCTGCAGCCAGAGGCTCTCGATCATTGGTGGCAACACAGTGGAGCCCGACAGGTGGTACAGCGAGAAATGGAAGTCATGGTTATGGCGGACACTGATCTCCACCCGATTCGCATCGTCCGCCTGAGTTTCCTGATCGTCGATATCGATCAGCCGCTCGGCGGCAAGTCCCTCGACGGCGCGGCGTGCGCGGCGCAGGTCCTCCAGGCGTTCACGATCCAGCACCGGCACGCGCGTGGTCCGGTTGGGCAAGGCTTCCAGCGCCCTTTCTGCACACAGCTGACGAGTGGCGTCGCGCACCGACTGCGCACTGGTGCCGAAGGCGGCCGAAAGCTCGGCGATCGTCATGGGCTGCCCTGGCGCAAACTGGCCCCGCATCAGCCGCGCACGCAGATCGCTGTAGACGCGGTCATGCACGGCCACCCGGTCAATAGGGGCGACGTCGAAGTTCGCCACCCCCAACACTGAAGTCGGTTTCACTAAAGTCGCTGCAATCATGGTTTGATCAAATGCCTGCTTTCACACATTGATCGTCAGCTATTATATCTTCACACCATATGCCGTCAAACACCACAAGCGCCGAGTTGACCATGAAAGCCAGTCGCGATGCTTGAGCTCAAAGGCGTTTGCAAGTCGTTTGGTGGCTTGCGCGCGGTCGACGATGTGACTTTGAGTTTGACCCGTGGCGCAATCACCGGCTTGATCGGCCCCAATGGCGCCGGCAAGACAAGCCTGTTCAACACGATTGCGGGTGCGCTCGCGCCAAGCAGCGGTTCGATCGTTTTCGACGGGCGGGAGATTGCAGGAAAAGCGCCGCACCAGATCTACCGAAGTGGTATCGCACGAACATTCCAGATTCCCAGACCTTTCGGAGCCTTGTCGGTGCTTGAGAACGTCATGCTGGCGCCGCTGGGTCAATCCGGTGAAAAGTGGTGGAATACCTTGCTCCGGCCCGGCCGCGTCGCGCAAGAAGAGCGTGCCAACCGCGACAAGGCGGTTGCAATCCTCGACTTCCTCGACTTGACGCGGTTGGCCGACGAGCCGGCGCGCAATCTGTCGGGCGGCCAGCTCAAGCTGCTCGAGCTCGGGCGCACCCTGATGTCCGACCCCAAGCTGATATTGCTCGACGAGCCGGGTGCCGGCGTCAACCCGACCCTGCTCGGGCAAATCATCGAGCGCATCGTGGAGCTGAATCGACGCGGCATCAGCTTCCTCATCATCGAGCACAACATGCACATGGTCATGAACCTGTGCCACCCGGTGGTGGTGATGGCGTCCGGGCGCCTGCTGATGCAGGGCAGCCCACAGGAGGTACGCAACGATTCGCGCGTACTCGACGCCTACCTGGGCGGGAGCAGCTGATGCAGGTCGCGCCGCATCTCGAGGTGGTGGACCTGGTCGCCGGTTATGTGCCGGATGTGCCGATCCTGCGCGGCGTCAGCATGCATGTGCTGGTTGGCGAGATCGTTACCGTGCTGGGCCCCAACGGTGCCGGAAAGTCGACCTTGATCAAGGCCGTGGCGGGCCTGGTGCCTACCCGATCGGGTGCCATTCGCGTGCGTGGCGAGAACATCGTCGGTCTGGCAACCCACAAACTCGTCGGTACCGGGGTGGCCTACGTGCCGCAGGTCAACAACATCTTTACGCGGCTGTCGGTGCAGGAAAACCTGGAGCTTGGTGGCATGGCCAGCCCACGCGAGATGGCGCAGCGCATCGGCGAAATTTATGCGTTGTTCCCGGACCTGGCGCGTCAACGCCGACTGCCTGCCGGCAAGCTGTCGGGCGGGCAGCGCCAGATGGTGGCCGTGGCACGCGCCTTGATGGCCCGCCCCCATTGCATCATGCTCGACGAGCCCTCGGCGGGCCTGTCACCCAAGCTGACCGAGATGGTGTTTCAGAAGTTGCTCGATATCCGGGCGTTGGGGGTCACCGTGCTGATCGTCGAGCAAAACGCCCGGGCGGCGCTGGCAATCTCGGACCGCGGCTATGTGCTGGCCGAGGGTCAGCCAAGGTTCACCGGCACGGCGAGTGAGCTGTTGCTGAGCCCCAAAGTCGGCGAGCTGTACCTTGGCTCCAGATCCAGGCTCGCGTCATGATGCAGGTGCTTGTCGACGGCTTGGTCGCCGCGTCCTTCATCACCCTGGGCGTGGTTGGCCTGAGCATGGTCTTCAACATTCTCAACTTTCCCACTTTCGCGCAGGGGGACCACATTGCCACCGGAGCCTATTTCGCCCTGGGCCTGGTCGCCCTGATCGGCACCGCTGGCTCCATCTTCGGCCTGGGCTTCGGCTGGCCATTGATCCTGGCGCTGATCTGCGCGACAGTCTTGAATGCAGTGGTGGCGCTCGCGCTGGACCGCGCCATTTTTTCGCCGCTGCGGCGACAGAATGCTTCACGCATCAGCCTGATCATGGCCTCGTTCGGCGTGGCCCTGATGTTGCGCCATCTGGTCATCGTGTTTGCCGGGCATGATCCGAAGTACTACACCTTCGCGATCGAGCCGGCACTCAACCTCGGTGGCATGCGGATCACCCGCAACGAACTGATTTCGGTCTGTGTCACGGTGTTGATGGTGCTTGGCTTGCACCTGTTCCTGTCGCGGACATGGCTGGGCAAGTCGATGCGCGCGGTGTCTGAAAACCCGTCACTGGCGAAGGTCAACGGCATCGACGTCGGTCGCGTGATCCGCTGGACCTGGATCATCGGTGCCGCCCTGGCGGCCGTGGCCGGAGTCCTGCTGGGACTGGTCGTGCAAATCCACCCGTTCATGGGTTTCGAGTTGCTGCTGCCGATGTTTGCCGCCTTGATCGTCGGCGGCATGACCAACATCTACGGCGCGGCCCTTGGCGCCATCCTGATCGGATTGGCCGAGGGCTTGACCGTGCATTTCCTGGCACCCGAATACCGGCAGGCCGTGTCGTTCATCGCCGTCTTCATCGTGCTGACCGTGCGCCCCAATGGCATCCTGGGGGAGAAAGCCTGATGGACCTGCTTTCTTACGCGGTGTTCTTCAGCGTCACCGCAGGCATTTTTGCAGTCGCCACGCTCGGGCTGAACCTGCAATGGGGCTTCACCGGGATCATGAACGTCGGTATCGTCGGCTTCTTTGGCGTCGGTGCCTATGCTGCGGCCTTCATCACCGGGCCAGACTACCGCGATGCGTTTGGCGGCTTTAACCAGCACCCCGTGCTCGGTTATCTTGGCGCCATGCTGGTGTCTGGTGCGATCGCCTTCATCGTCGGCATGCCGACGATTCGCCTGAAACATGACTTCCTGGCCATCGTCACGTTTGGCATTGCCGTATGCATACAACTGCTGACCATGAACTGGAAAGTGGTCACCCGGGGCTTCGACGGTTTGCACAGTCTGCCCAAACCGTTTGCGGCTTTGGCTGGTTCGCCATTTCGCGCCAACCTGCTGTACCTGGTCATGGTGTTGCTCATTGTTTCCATCATCACCTTTGCGCTCGAGCGCATGGTCCGCTCGCCCTGGGGCCGCATGCTGCGCGCCGTGCGCGAAGACGAACAGGCTGCAGCCGCACTGGGCAAAGACGCCTTCGCCATCCGCTTGCAGAGTTTTGTGCTGGGCTCGATGCTGATGGGCCTGTCTGGTGCGCTGTACGCCAATTTCCTTGGCTTCATCAGCCCACAGGATCTGTTGCCTATCTTCACCTTCCAGGTGTTCGTGATGCTGGTGGTCGGCGGCAGTGGCAACAACTACGGTGCGCTGCTCGGAACCGTGATCATCTGGGCGTTGTGGACCGTGACCGAGTCGGTGCTCAGCGCCGTCTTGCCGCCCGGCTTGCGCCAGCAGGTGTCGGCGATCCGGGTCGTCATGGTTGGCGCCATCCTGGTTGCGATGCTGCTGTACCGACCGCAAGGCCTGCTCCCGGAGCGGCGCAATGCTTCACGCGAGGCGCGACTCAAGCGCTGATTTCCCACCACTATTACCAGGAGCGCCCCCATGGCCAACGACGAGTTCGAGCTTTACGACCTGCGGGTCGAGGTGGTGGCCCCTCCGGGCGCACGCATCATGTGCAACGCGAAGGTTGGCGACTGGTTCGAGGTGCGTGGCGAGGTGCTGCATTTCCCCGATGGGCAGGGCTTCTCGATGTACTCGCTGGCCTCGATCATTCCGCTGCTGCCGGCCAAGCAGCGCGCGACCGATCCGCATGACTGGATGAGCACCGATGCCGAATCGGCCTGTCCGGACCCCCATTGCCCGTCGCGCTTTCGCATCACCCGGCTGGCCAAGCGGACCTTCCGGCATGCCGACACGACGCTCGTGCCGCTGCCACCTGCTTGACCGGTTTCCGGCAGCGCCACGTGCTGCCGGTGCCCGCTTTCCGGGGATTGGTCGAACCCACCTCTGCGGCCCCTCCGGTGTCGCCGCGGCCCCTCGCAGACGCCGCGAAGTGGCCCGAAGGCTACAGCGACGCCAGCGTGACCTTTGCCTGCCGACGCGGCTAGACCCCGTGCGGCTACATCGAGAAGACCTGGCCTGAGGCAACGCTGCGCCAGTTCGATGACCAGGGGGTGGGGTACCAGGAGGTCATCAACGGCAATGCCCATGCCATGATCGGCAGCGAGCCCCTGCCGTCATTCAAGGTGCTGCAAAACGCGGACAAGCTGTTCAAGCCCAACCCGGAGGTTTTCGAGGGTGGTTTCGAAGGCATGGGCCTGAAGAAAGGCAATCCGGCCACGGTCAAGTTCTTCAACGACTGGATCGCCAGGAACCAGGCCTGGCTCAAGGAACGCCACACCTATTGGTTCAAGAATCGGCGCACCCGACCAGCCCGAGGCGATGGCAGTTTTCGCGCGCGAGCAGCAGGGCGTGAACTGGTTGTTCTGCGCCTGCTCCTGGTCGGTGAGGAACATGTCCTTGCGGTCCGGAACACCTTCCAGGACCCGCGTCAGACAGACCCCGCAGACACCCTGTTCGCACGAAGTGTCGACCATGATGCCGGCGTCGGCCAAGGCCTCGACCACGGTCTTGTCCTTTGCAACGGCGACTAGCCTGCCGCTGCGCGCGAGCTGCACCTCGAAGCTGCCGTCAGACGCATGCGAGACCGCATTGTCGGCAAAGAACTCGAAGTGGATCGCAGACACAGGCCAGCCCTGCGCACGGGCTTCGGCAACGACATGGTCGATGAATCCCTTGGGCCCGCAGACATACAGGTGGGATCCCGCCGGGCAGGCCTTCAGCTCGCGAGCGATCTGCAGCCGCTGCGCGTCTGGACCATCGTCGAAATGCAGGTGAACATGGGCGGCAAGCCGGGAATCGGACAACCGCTGCAGGAATGCCGCGCGTGCCCGGCTACGGTTGCAGTAATGCAAGGTGAACGGCGAACGGCTCTTGCCCAGGTATTCGGCCATGCAAAGCAGCGGGGTGATGCCGATACCGCCGGCAAGCAGGAGACTGTATGGAGCATCCTGCTGGAGCGGAAAATGGTTGCGCGGCTCGCTGATGCGCAGAATTTGCCCAACCGTTACCTGGTCGTGCATGGCAATCGAGCCACCTCGCGAGCTAGGGTCGCGCAACACCGCGATGCAGTAGCGGCGCCGATCATGCGGACTGCCGTACAGCGAATAAGAACGCACCAGATCCTCGCGGATCTGCACCAGCAGATGGGCTCCGGCACTGAAGGCAGGCAAGGGAGCCCCACCGGGATCCACCAGTTCGTAACTGGAGGTGTCTTCGGATTCCAGGGTCTTGCTGGCCACACGAAGGTCCATCCAGCGGGTTTAGGGCGGGGCATTCACGGCAACGGTTTCCGTGGCGGAACAATTCGCAACGAGCCGGGGCTGCGGCGCTGCGTGGAGGCAGGCAACTGCGACAGAGCGACTGGGACAGAAACAGGACTCGGCTTGGGCAAGACGGCAAACTCGATCAGTAGCAACCCTTGGAGCGTAGTGACGGTGGGCGAAGTCCGAAGCACCAGTTTCAATATTCCAGATAAAGAATTGATACGCGGAACCCTAGAATCGATCATCGTAGCCACCTTCGGTCCGCTCCATGACACAGACCAGCTCCAAACCGGATTCCCCCATCCGTCGCTCACCGATCTACGAAGAAACGCTGGACGACAAGCAGTTCGCGAGGTTCTGTCGCAGTAGTGGAGCCTGGCCGAAAAGAGTTGCGTTGCTGACCTGGTGATCAAGCGGCAAGGCTGTAGAACTGGTTGGCTGCCGACATGGTTTGGCCGCCGGGACAGTGCATCTGCCCCTTCTTGATCATGTG
>SXGQ01499846.1_pt1 | contig 11494 bp, 7 predicted proteins | sample 3178371 | NCBI WGS metagenome assembly SXGQ01 (sample SAMN11356859, study PRJNA531348) | freshwater metagenome | isolation source: freshwater sample F1-20 | place: China: Fuxian Lake, Yuxi | collected 2017-12-25 | reverse complement strand
GTCTCGCTTGATATGCTGTTCGCGAGTTTGCAAAGCCATGCGTAATGCAACACTACCTTGAGCATCAATCGAGACACCGATGATGCGGCCCGGGATTTGTCGTTTATATTCTTCTTTGGTTGCAAAGAAAGCTGCATGTGGTCCTCCATATCCCATTGGGACTCCGAATCGCTGCGCAGAACCAAACACAATGTCTGCCCCGCATTCGCCGGGAGGAACCAGCAATGTAAGTGATAGCAAATCGGTTGCGCATGCTACAAGAGCTCCATGTTCATGAGCTTTGGCGCATATCTGGGTTATGTCATTGATTGATCCATCTGCTGCAGGATATTGGAGGACAACCCCGAATACTGATCCATCTGTTGGAATCTCATTGATGTCTCCAATCACGATATTTATACCAAGTGGCTCTGATCGTGTTTGAAGAAGCTCTATGGTTTGGGGGAAGCAATTATGTGATATGAATAATGTATTCGCATTGGACTCAATTGCTTTTTTTGTTTTTGCCGCATGCATCAAATGCATTGATTCAGCAGCTGCCGTGGCTTCATCAAGAAGAGAAGCATTGGCGATTTCCATTCCTGTGAGGTCTATGACCATTGTCTGGAAATTGAGAAGTGATTCCAATCTACCTTGAGCTATCTCAGCTTGATATGGGGTGTACTGCGTATACCAACCTGGATTTTCCAAGATATTGCGAAGTATCACAGTAGGTGTGACTGTCCCATAATATCCCACACCGATATATGAACGTTTACGTGTATTGGAAGATGCAATTTCTTTCAATCTGGATAATACCTGCTGCTCCGTCATTGGTGCAGGCAGATTGAGCTCGCTAGCCAAACGGATGGAACCGGGAATGGTATTATCAATCAGTTCATCAATGCTCGTTGCACCAATGGCATCGAGCATGTGTTGAATGTCATTCGGGCGAGGTGCAATATGGCGATCCTCAAATTTGTCGATATGCAGCAAAGCTTGATTCATGTGTGTATGATGTTTGTTGAGTATTCTTGTGATGATTGTAGAACACAAAAATACATATCATAAGTTCAACAAAAAAGCCGACCCTTGGGAGTCGGCTCTATCCTTCATCATGTAATTGGGATCAATGCTGAACGATCAATGTCTGCTTCAGTTCAAAGTTGCCAGATCGCAAGGAATACACAAACAATCCTGAAGGGAGATGCCGCGTGTCAACTTCAATTGATTCAGTCCCCGGAAGGATGCGATATTCAGTAATCAAGCGACCTTCAGGGGTATATATTCCCAATATGCCCTCTGTTCCAGAAAGTATGCCTCCAAATGGTATGATGGTGGATTCATTTGCCGGGCTCGGATAATGCATCCCAAGAGAGATCCTTTGTGAAGTATCGTCCCCAACCGATGTGGATAACTTTTTGAATATTGGCAATTGTTGAAATGGCCTGGGCAGAGCAGCCGGCACATACAGTTGCTCACTTGCTCCATACCATTGTCCTAAAAGAGAGGCATATACTTGTCTGAAATCATGCTCCATCGGAATATTACCCGGACCCTGGAGAGCTGTCAAATTTGGATCAGATCCAATGAATCCTCCGTTTACGCCGGATCCAATAACAAATAAAGGTGCTGCAGAACCATGATCGGTTCCTGAACCATTGGAAATAGCCCTTCTACCGAATTCACTGATTGTCATCATGCAAATACGTTTATCTAGTCCGAATGCTTCCAGGTCTCGCTGAAAAGCCAATACGGCATCCGCAAATTGTTTGTGAAGATTCGCATGTTGTGTCAATTGATTCGAATGAGTGTCATAACCACCAAGATTAACAATGTACATCTGAGTTTTCAAACCGCCTGCGATGATGCGAGCTATACCGGCCAAACCGGAAGCGAGCACATTGTTGGTTGGATACGTCACCATGTTCTTAGTTTGTTTCGATCCTGCTTCAATGATGCGAGTCGTAAAAATATTCGTTTGTTTTATGACTTCACGAACATATGCTTCTTCAATTCCAACATGTGTTGTTGGAATAGGCTCTTCATCAGGTTGATCAGGAACATAATTCAGATTTGAAATTGCTATCCCCATATTATTTTTTTTGCCGATGAGTGTTGAACTCAAGAATGTTCCCAATTCTATCGCGAAAGGATCGGTTGGCAATACATCAGGATAATCCGGGTACAATTCTTCAAGAAATTTGGCATACCAACCGCTTGTATCAAAAACATCTGCATCAGTTCCCGATAGCCAAATGTCTGTAGAACGGAAATGTGAAAAATTCTGATTTGGATATCCGACATTCTGAATGATCGACACTTTCTGTTCTTCATAGAGTGTTTTTAATCCTACAAGAGATGGATGCAAGCCCATGGTTGCATTACCGGGTAGTTTCAATACATCAGTGTCTTTAATAAACAATGAGCCATCAGTTCGAAGTTTATAATATTCTGAATTTGTATACGGGACAATGGTATTTAATCCATCATTGCCACCGGCCAGACGTATGATCACTGTGATAGTATCATTATTGATAGCAGCAAGCTTCATGAATTCAGAGCCCGGAGGTGCTTGTGCAAATGCGCGTAAGCGAGGAAATCCAAGAGACATGGGAAGGAGCATTCCCGTGGCGGCAAGTTGTTGGACAAATGTTCTACGTTTCATGATTTACCCCGCGATATCAATGCAATTGATGCATGGGTTGCACAACCAACATGCGTAAAAGACTTTTTATTCGGTCCACCGGCTTGAAAGCCGGATCATCTATATTCCATTCATAGATTTTCGCTCCCATCAACAAAGCTTCTAAATAGGCGGAATATTCTTTTTCGGTTGGTTTGCGATTCAACATGAAAAGGACTAAATCCATGCATAATGTTTCGGGATCATTAGGTTCAGGAAAAGTCCGAGCAAATGCAAGGGAATCAAACACATAAAATTGTGTCAATGCACCATTGTCACGAATCATGATTTTACCATCAATTACATCCAGCATGAATTTATGACGAAGTGAAACGGTTGAAGTGCTGACCCATGAGCGTCCACCCGGCCAACCTTTTACATTCGGAGGATTAAACAGAATTTCTCCCATGCTTGTCATTCTGTTCGATAAATCTCTGTTTGTGACAGAAGAAACATCCATGCGAAAATCCGGTACTTTGGAAATATTCATCGACCGAATTGATCCAATGAGGAATGACGCAGGGCTTTTATACATTGCACCGATATTTTCTGAATCAAAGAAGTGTGCACTGCGAAGCAATGTTTCAAGCACGGGTTTGATTTCCCAGTCTTTGCGGAATATTGCTGCCATTTCATCGATTATGGTACGATCAGGAATATCATAGACGAAGGCCTTGTAGAGTCTTTCGCAAATGAATCGAGAGATTTGCAAACTTCTTTTTTCAAAAAGTATATTGATGATGTCTGAAGCTTTCCAATTGCCAGTTACATCCATGAAAGTCTTTGTTCCGGAATCCCATCTGGAAGGAATGAAATTGCTTTTCAGTCCCGCATAATATGGTCTGGCAGTAGCATTGGGATTGGTGCTGCCGGCGATTGTCCATCCACTCAAAGCTCTGGCTGCTTCACGGACATCATCTTCAGTATAATTGGGTGCATTATTCCAATCTGTAGGACCACAAGTAAACAGCTCCATGAGCTCTCTTGCATAATTTTCATTGATTTGATTTGTGTTTGATGTTTTTTGATTCAATCTACCATCAAGATAAATCAACATTGCCGGATCAATCGTGATATCATTAATGAGTGTTTTGAAATTGCCAAGACAATGCTTGCGCAATAATACTTGTTGATTGAACATCCATTCTGAAAAATTCACGACATCGATTTCAGTCGTAAGAATGCCCGACCAAAACATCGTCATTTTTTCTTGTACGCTGATTGGAGAAATCGCAAGTGTTTTGATATACCAACGTGTGATGAGTTCTCTTCTGATGATTGTTTGGGTTTGAAAATCCTGATCTTTCAAACCGGGGATATCGCTATTTGCCGGAATTGCTCTTATTTGTGGTTCAGACTTGCACCAAGGTTCTATTTCTTTGGAATCGATCGGATGTGGGGTACATAACATTGCAATTGTTTGGTCTATACCTAATGTTAATGCCTGACGAATTTCCTTGTCTGTTGGGCCAATCATTGTTCTGCGTAAAAGATGAGCCGCCCTCTCATAATCCCAGGGTTGAGAGTCTGATGGAATGAATGGCTCCAGACCTGCAGAGACTCTTTTCATATGTGAAATATGTGCATCTTGGCTGAGTCCTGAAAAATCTTCTTCATGTTTGGTTTTCAGACTGAAAAACTCTCTTCTTTTCATGATGCTTCCCGAAATGCGAATCAATGAAGAAATAATATTTGAAATCAATCAAAGTTACAGATTCATCACCACAAGATTGATGCAATGATCGTGAGAATTAGCCCAATAATCAAAGGTATAGCGGTTCTCTTGACGATTTCAAGCGGTGAAACTCCAATTAATGCAGCTGCAAAAATCATCACAGCTGCCGCCGGTGACATTGTTCTTCCGAAGGCTGATCCCAATGCACCCAATGCTCCAAGGTCTATGGCGTTTTTCATGTCGATGCCGCTCATAGTTGGTAATACGCCATTTGAAAATGCAACACTAGGCGCGGTGCCTGAACCTGAAACAACAGCCATAGCCCAAACGGATAGAGATCCGGCTATATGGGCAAATGGTCCGGCATGAAGGATGAAGGATATGATGGATTGCATGAAACCAATGGCTTCAAGTCCGGCTATAAAACAATTTGCTGTGATGATTAATGAAATCACATGTGCATAGCCGAATCCCAATCCTTTGAAAAACTCATTTGTTAAAGTTGATATGCGCTTTGTATTGAACATGATAAGCAGAAAACCGAAAAATACCATTGCATGTGCAACCGGTAATCCTTGAGGATATACTTCCAAAAGTGGTGCGAAAAATCCATTTCCTGGTCTGATGAGCAATAAGGTCAAGATAGGCAAGGGAGGCATGATTGCTTTGAATAATGTTGGTTGCAAATCCTCTTCATGCTGATTGCTATGGTATTCAATCTGATTGGTAGGTGGTTTCAAGTAGGAGATTGCAACAAATATCACGACAGCTATGGTAAATGCCATGATTTCATATTGTGCCAGGGTATCCATCACTTGTGTGAGCGGAGCTCCCGTACCCACTTGTATGGACACTACTTCGGGTTCTCCGGGATTAAACAAATCACCTCCGCCTGAGGATCCAAGCACCAATGCGGATGCTGCAATCAATGGATGAAAACCCGCGGCGGTCAAAATGGGAACAAGAATGGGTCCAACAGCTGCTGCTGCCGCTGTTTGACTAGGAATTGCAATATTGGTGAGAAGTCCGACAATGCAACTTCCGGGTAGCAAAAACCAAGACAATTTCTTTATAGGTGCTATGATATAATGAACCATCGCCTTATCGCACCCTGTCATGCGCAGCAAAAAAGCATAGCCCATGGATGCGCAAATCGGTGCAATAGTCTTTCCTTCACCCATGGATTTCTGAAATTCATTGAATATTGCAAAAACATCACCGGAAATGAAGCCGAGTGCAATACCTGCAATGAATAACACAAAACGAACATCAATTCCTTTAACGAGCGCAAACCCGGCAAGGACTATGATAAATATGCCGATGGATTCAATCATGCTATGGTACGAGTAATTATATATTAATCCAATGAAGCAAACCAAACTGCTTTGTGATAGTGATTCACAGAATATAGTATCTTTTGCATAGAATGGACTTAAAAAAATGCGTCAGGGTATTTCTCATAAGTAATACCACAGCATATACATTGCTTTGTGACACTGCAGTGAATCGATGTATTATTATTGCGCTAAGTAATAATTAATGCAATTTTGAACTTCGAATTTTCTAAAATTTGATTGTGATTGATAATGATAGACTCACTTGTTGTGTTCTTACAGGCCCTTCCCATAGAGGGAATTCTCCTAGCAGCATTTCTTTTGACTTGCATTGAGAATATTTTTCCTCCCTCCCCAAGTGATGTTTTACTCGTGTTCATCGGGACGCTGATCGATGGGGACATACTCAGATTCATGATCATATTGGGATCTGCAACTGCAGGAAGTACAGTTGGATTTTATGTCATGTTTTTGATTGGTTCAAAGATGGGACATGTTTTCACGGATCGCCCTAGTTTTCTTTTTATGAAAAGAACCACTATTCTCAAAGCAGAGGAGTGGTTCAGAAAATATGGGCTCAGCTTGATAGTTGCCAATCGCTTCTTGTCCGGGACCAGGGCTGTTATTTCATTCGTTGCCGGAGCATCTAATGTCAATAGTGCAAGCGCCATTGGTTTATCTGCGATCAGCGCTCTGGTTTGGAATGGTGTTTTATTGTATGCAGGAAATATGCTCGGGGAACATTGGCGAAATATCGGTACTTATCTCGAGGCATATGGAAGAGCAATCACACCAATATTGCTATTTGTTGTATTGGTTGCCACAGGTTATTGGTGGATGAAGAAACAACAAAAACAACGTGGTGATTAAGCATTAAGCCAATAGTCGAGTAGGTGTTCTTGCTCACCCGAAATTGTGTCTGATATCTTCAATGTAAACAACATTGCCGGAATCAGATGCACGCTCGTTTCATACATCCGACCATCGCATTGCGCAATAAGCTGAGCAGGTTGCTTGCTGCCATGTGATTGCAATGCATTGATGAGCATTGTTCTGGTATTTACTCTTTTGCCATTGACTGCTATAATTTCATCATCGATTCCGATTCCTGCTTTGTCTGCGGGTGAATCCTTTTCTACTTCTCGAACGAATAATCTTCCATGATCCTCTGAAATCACGCAGCCGAAGAACACTTGAGGATTTTTGGGGTGAAATGGACGATAATCCCCATACCATTCCTGAGGTGTATGAGCTTGGTGTTCTTTCCACTCCAAGCCTATATGATCAAAAATGGATTGATATGGTAATTCTTCCACACCATTATGCCATGCATCAAATTCTTGTTTGATTGATACATTGCATGTTGTTTCAATGATTGCAATGACATCATCTTCAGTGAATCCTCTCTGACCATCTATTTTGTATTGTTCCCACATTGCCCTAAGAGCATGTTCAAGTTTATGCTTACCTCCGGACTTAACTATTATCAGTATGTCGAGCAATAATGCAACGATTCCACCTTTTGTGTAATAGGAAGGGAATTGATTGTGTTGATCAGGGCTCATGGTATAGAGCTTTGTCCAGGCAAGAAAGGAACTATCTTTCAATGACATTGAAAATCGCCCCTGTACTCTGGCCAATTTTCCAAGATGTGCTTGGGCAAGAACAGAGAGGTATTCATCTCTTGAATAAAATCCGCTTCGATAGGAAAGTAAATCATCATAGTATGATGTCCAACCTTCAGCAAGCCATAGCATTCTTGTATAATTTTCTTGCTCATAATTAAAAGGTCCGAGTTCGATTGGTCGAATTCTTTTTACATTCCATGTATGGAAAAATTCATGAACCAATAAAGCCATCATTCCTTGCGCTGAAGATCTATCCAAAAATGCGGATGGATCAACCGCGCTGACATTGCAACGTAAATGTTCCAAGCCACCTCGCAGACCTTCTCCAATCATCAGGAAAAATACATATCGATCATAGGGAAGGTCTCCCCAAAATTGATATTGAATCTCGACAGCTCTTTTGATTTCACCTTTGATCCATTCCATATCTACGGATTCATTTCCAATGAGCACTATTTCATGTTTTGATCCTGCAATGTCGAAGTATGTTGAGCGGTGGTTCCCAATTTCTATCGGAGAATCAATCAAGATATGATAATTCAGGGCGCCGAATATAGTGGGCTGTTGATTGTTATCAGGAGTAATAGGAGAGAGAGCCGTCGATATATTGTTCCATTCGGTATGTCGGGTATCTATCTTGACATGATGAATTTCTTCCATTCTGCCTTCCACATACATAAGGCATGCAACCGGCATGATGAATGCATGATTGCGATTGACATGAGAGGTCCGGACTCCTCTGTCATTGGCATAATACTCATAGGCAATCACAATATCGGATTGTGTAGGGTTGTGAATTTCCATCACATGCTTTGCAAGCCATTTCCACTCTAGCGGAGTGCCATTCACATCGTGGATTCTTATCGCATGTTGATGTGCATTCATATCCCGTACTTTATAGCTACCGGGTATCCAGACAGGGCTTTTCGCAATAATTGTGGTGGATGTATTCTTTGCAATGATCATGCGAATTGAAATGCAATGTCTGGTTGCATGTTCAAATGAAATTTCATAAGTAATATCGGCTTTCGATCCGATTAACTGTGCATCGGTTTGTTCTATGATGAATGGAGTTTGCATTGAGGTATACACATGTGGTCAAAAAAAAGGACGCTCCTAATGGGGCGCCCTTTGAAATATTCAATACATATCAATCCAAGTTTTCAGCTATATCCTTTTGCCACTCTTTATACAGTGCGCGCCAGGCCTTCTTGTTCGGCTGATCTTCTTTGTTGATTGGGCTGCCCGGAGGAACAACTTTATAATCATCGGGAACGATATATGGTTCAATCGGTTCTTCAGCTGATTTGAGCAATTTGCCGATTTCACGATCATCCAAACGTCTCCATGAACCGGGATGAAAATTCTTGACAGACAAATGGCCAATAGCTGTTCTTTCGAAAGCCAATGTTTCCAAACCATATTCTTTCAATGCTGTGCGAATGTCGGTTGGTGTTGAAGTGCGAACATCAAATCTCAACCAACAATTACGAGTATTTACTTTTTCAAGTTCTACAGTGACATGTTCTTCTGTTTGGGTGCGTACAAAATCTAAAATTCGTTCAACTTCTTCAATTGATTGCAAAGGTCTATGTACTTTCACCCTGTAGGTTTTCGCGATATGTTGAAGTTCGGCTCCATAAGAGCGTTTGCAACTAATATCATTTGTATAAATGATCATTCCACTTGAAGCTATTTCAAGACAACCCAATGGGGCAAACCAACCAAATTTGTTTTTCATCAATCGATAAATGGACGGCACAGACATTTCATTTGAGCCTGAAAAATGTCTGCCTTTATGCACGGCTATATACATTTTATCAAGATTCTGATTGACGGGAATACCGTTGACCTCAAACATATCCCTGTTTATGCGAACTCGTGCATTGGGGTTGGTAACGATTTCTCCATTGACTGAAACCAAACCCTCCCTAATCGCTCTTAGGCAGATGCGTGGGGAACCATAATCACATTTTGAAATTGCTTTTACCAATGTGATTGGGCGATTCATGGGATTACGATAATAGTCACCACCACCGCCGCCGCCGCCGCGATAATCCTGTTGATAGCGATTATCTCCGAAATTACGTGGGCGCATGGTTCTCTGTTCGCCATAACCTCCTCTATCATCGAATTGGCGAGGTCTGCGTTCATAATTTTCATAGCCCCCGCCGCCTTGACGGCCGTACTGTGGGCGATCTCCATATTCACGACGTGGCCTATAATCGGAACGCTGATCATAAGAACGGCGATTGTCATAACCACCACCGCCACCGCCACGATTATCAAAATTGCCGCGTGATTCATATCCACCTTGACGACCGTATTGTGGGCGATCACCATATTCCCTTCGGGGTCTGTAATCTTGGCGATAGCCACCTGAGCCACCTTCAGGGCCACGGCTATATCTATTTTGATATTCACGATTTGGTCTGTCAGAGCCATAATTGCTTTGACGATAATTGTCTTGTGACCTATAGGGTCTTTGTTGCTGATCGCGTCTTTCATAGCGATTGTCACCATAAGAAGGACGACGATAATCCCCACGATCTTGATATTCGGGCCTTGAACCATACTGGCTCTGACCTCTAGCATAATCACCGGATGGCCTTTCTTCATCTGTACTTCTTCCGGGGGAGCGTGGTGTTCTTGGCTTGCGCTCTCTGTCTTGATTGCCAAATTCCTGGGAGTCTTCATTTACGGATTTGCGACTGCCATCATAGGAGTACATTGGCTGTTGTGATTCGGAATTATCATTAAAAGAATGATCATCCGAATCTGGTGTTGGATAACTCATAAAACTCTCACTTGCCTCTTGGGCAAAAAAACCGCGCTATCCCTGCGCTAATAAAAAATAATGCAGTTTGGCTTTCTGCATCCCACAAAGGGTCTTGAAGTGTGGCAAGGAGGATACAGCCTTGTCATCTTTTCCATCAAGACTAACGATCAATTAATTCTTTTTCTTTTCTAACGAAAGAACTCTTTTACCTTTCGCTTTATTCCATGTGGTAATAAATGGAATAACAAAGAGCGCATCTGTTTCAGTTTCCATAGAGCATATTCTTTGTTTGTCATCACTCTTCTGTAATTTGTGTCCGGCTCTATTCCAAGCTTTCTAACGGTATTGAGGGCTTCCACTTCCCAGACTCCTTTTATCACTGTATTGCTTGCATGAAGCAAAGTATGATTAGAAGCATAGAAACCATCAAGTGTATCAGTTCTCTTTGTTCCAATTTCTTCAAAATCCCAAGCAGATTCACCTTCTTTGAGCATACTGCTTAGGGCATCTTTTTTCCATACCGAAAAGACCACGGAAGATCTATAAATTGAGCCCGGTGAAATATATGATACTGCATCATCTATTTTCCGATCACCTTTAGGTGTGGGATTCAATCTTAGATAATTCCAATGTTCTGAAATACACCGTTCTATAAGAGATTCAACTGCGGAAGAGTTAACTTCTTTAGTCAAAAACAAGTCTTCTATGTAGAGCAATACATACTGTTCATGGATAGTATCCAGAGCAATGTGAAGATTATCAGACCAAGATTTGTCTAATCCGGTCACTATCGAGGAGACATTGGGGAATTCGGCTTCTTCAGTATTCGATAGTAAATAAATAGGATACGGGCAATTCGTCCAAAATCTTCTGAACAAGGTTATACATGGTCCCCACAAATCTTTGTATTTATCACATGATACGATGAGTACAGCGCAATTTCCTGGCTCATCGGGGTGCTTCATGTGTTGCTCTTTCATAAAATCGCTACAAATCTACAAAAAACAATGAAAATCACAGGTTTTTTCGATTACGTGAAAGGGTAAAATCAATTGAAGCCAAAATTTGTTGGAAATCTTGCCCCCAGTTATATGTATTCTTGAATGATTCCATGCCATGTGCAGCCATTGCGGGGATATCTGAGCTCAACATGGAGTCGATAAGTGCAGCAATGTGCTCAGGTGTTTCGCATGGTCCGTATATACCCGCACCTGTTTGGTCCAACAAGCGTTTCATTGGTCGTAAGCCGGAACTGATAATTGGTTTTCCACAGGCCATATAATCAAAAGCCTTATTGGGCAATGTGTATTGGCGGAATTGCTGTTCTGCATAAGGCAAAATTCCAATATCTGTTTTACCATACAGTTCGACAAGGTCTTTTGCCGTATAGGATCCTGTGAATTCAATACGATC
>SXGQ01119174.1_pt1 | contig 11494 bp, 9 predicted proteins | sample 3178371 | NCBI WGS metagenome assembly SXGQ01 (sample SAMN11356859, study PRJNA531348) | freshwater metagenome | isolation source: freshwater sample F1-20 | place: China: Fuxian Lake, Yuxi | collected 2017-12-25 | reverse complement strand
ACTTTCCAACGGCTGGAGACGCAAACAGATTCGAGCCAAACACACAGCTGCGAAAACGAACATCGTTTCGCGTGTGCGCCGTCGGGACCATGTCCTGCGCGAGTTTGCAAGCCGAGCCGGAGTCCGCGTAGGCGAGGCGCAGCATGTTTGAGCGCCAGGACATGCGTCCCGCGGCGCTCGCATAAATCACTCCGTCTTCGTTTGAGCGCAAATACATGCGTCCCGCGGCGCTCGCATAAATCACTCCGTCTTCGTTTGAGCGCACATACATGCGTCCCGCGGCGCTCGCATAAATCACTCCGTCTTCGTTTGAGCGCACATACATGCGTCCCGCGGCGCTCGCATAAATCATTCCGTCTTCGTGTGAGCTCTCCCGCGGCGCTCGCATAAATCATTCCGTCTTCGTGTGAGCTCTCCCGCGGCGCTCGCATAAATCACTCCGTCTTCGTTTGAGCGCACATACATGCGTCCCGCGGCGCTCGTACAAATCATTCTGTCTTCGTTCGAGCCCACCCGCGGAAATTCAGCGCGCGTGCATCAATTGAACAACTTGTTCCGGCGAAAGTTCTTCTGGACGCATATTTGGTTCGATACCCGTGGGCCATGTTCCGCTGCGACCGAGTATCGATCCGAGTTGTTTGCGCCGCTTGGTGAACAATGTTTGCATAAATGCGCTGAGTGCGGCGACATCGAATATCGGAGGTTGTTCAAGTTGTTCAATCGCGATCATGGAACTTGTCACTTCGGGCGATGGCCAAAAACATGATGGAGGAAGTTCCGCAAAGATTTCGGTGCGAGTGAGCAAATGCGACAGGATCGACAGCGGTCCGTAATCACCCGATCGCGGCGAGGCGATCAATCGCTGCGCAACTTCGCGTTGGATAGTTGCATATTGTCCAATGCAATCGCGGCGTGTCGTCATGAGCAGAATGATCAATGGGGTCGCAGCTTGATAAGGCAGATTCGCGACAAGTCGGAATGGCTTTCCCCCAAAGCGACGATCGATTTCCGCCATCAATTCAGCCGAAAGTTTATGTTTTCCATCGAGGCAATCCGCAACAATCAACGAGACTTGTTCTGGAGCGCGGGCGATCACGCGGTCGTTCAGAATCGCCGCCATATCACGATCGATTTCGCACGCAACAATTTTCGCGCCGACTTCGACAAGTGCTTCGGTCAGTGCGCCAGTTCCAGGACCGACTTCGAGCACGCAGTCACCGTGTTTCACGCCAGCGCGCGCGATGATTCGGCGAATTTGATTGTGATCATGCAGAAAGTTCTGACCAAAACGATGCCTCGGATGAATGCCCCGCACATCAAGCATCGCGCGAATTTCACTGAGAGTCTGCACGATGTCGCTTAAAACCACTCGCGTCGATTGACGATATAGGTTCGGCAAAATTCTTCGTCGCTCTTGGTGAGATAGGTGATGCCTTCGACGATGCCGATGATTGCCATCACGACCGCGCCCGAACCAGGAAGGCAGAGGCAAGCAGTGATCACAGAACCAACAATCGTCACCCCCAACATAATGATTCCAGACAACTGATATCCAAGCACAAACTTGTGAATTCCCAACGCTCCAAGCAGGATTCCAAGCACGCCGGCCGCAACCTTCTTGCTCTTTGCGGTTTCAAGTTGAGCCGCAGTGAAAGCCGAGGGAGTGGCATTAGAAAATTGCGGGGGAGTTTGATTCTGCGGAGTTTCATCCATAGTCATTTCCTTTAAGACAGAGTCTATCTCGCGACTGCCTCCGCTCGAATCTCTCGAAGCACGGAGACTTTGATCTCGCCAGGGAAGGTCATCTCATCTTCGACACGCTTGGCAATCGCTGTGGCAATCATATGAGTTGTCGCATCATCGGCTTTACGAGCGTCGACGATGACGCGAACTTCTCGTCCCGCCTGCACTGCGAAAGCTTCAGTGACAGACGGTTGCTCGCGCGCAATCGCTTCGAGTTGTTCGAGGCGTTTGATGTAAAGCTCCATCGATTCGCGTCGCGCTCCGGGTCGTGCGCCAGAGAGCGCGTCGGCCGCCATCACAATTGGGGTGTACGGAGTTGTCGGTGGAATATCCGAATGATGTCCACCAATCGCATTCAAGACAGCATCAGTTTTTTCGCCGTGACGCGCCGCGAATTCCATACCGATTGCAGGATGCCCACCTTCAATCTCATGATCCATCGCTTTGCCGATGTCATGCAGAAATCCTGCGCGACGAGCGATTGCGCCGTTGAGCCCAAGTTGATCCGCGATAAGTTGGGACAGAAATGCAACCTCCAGAGAATGTCGCAGCACGTTCTGACCAAAACTGGTGCGGAAGTGCAACTTGCCCATCGCCTCGATGATCTTGGGATTCAATCCGCGAATATCCGCTTCGAGCGCGGCTTCAGTTCCGTGCTGAATGATTCGTTGATGGATGTCCTTGCGAACTTGCTCGACAACTTCTTCGACGCGCGATGGATGAACTCGACCATCTGCAACTAACTTCTGCAGTGTCTCCGCCGCGATGGCTTGACGCACACGATCGAAGCAAGAAACGCTGATCACGCCCGGCGTGTCATCGATGAGAATGTCAACGCCCGTCAACTTTTCAATCGCACGAATGTTGCGCCCTTCGCGCCCAATGATGCGCCCCTTCATTTCTTCGCTGGGTATCTTGACGCTTCGAATAGTCGAATCTGACACGGTTTCCGCGGCATAACGCTGGATTGCCATCAGCGTGATTTCTCGCGCGCGCTCGCCTGCCTTCGCCTCTGCTTCGGCGATAATTTTGTGTTCGACCACTGCCGCTTGGCGCAGGCTGTTGTTTCGGACATCTTCCAAGAAAATCTCTCGCGCTTGTTCGACAGTCAGTCCAGCAATTTGGGAGAGTCGTCGCTGGATCGATTCGCGCTCCTGCGTGACGGTGCTGAGCGCTTGGGTCAACTCTGTTTGGCGCGCGTTGTTCGCCTTGTCTTGTTGGTCGAGCCGAACCTCGCGGTCATTGATGTGCTCGAGTTTGCGCTCGAGTGTTTCCTGAATTTTCTGAGTTCGGACTTGACTCTCCTGCATACTTTGCAATGCAAGCTTCACTTCGCGGTCGACTTCGCTTCGTCGCTCTGCCGCTTGTTTCTGAGCGGCAAGCTGAATGTCTTTCGCACGATTGCTTGCCGTGGACTCTGCGCCTCGGATCACTTCTTCGGCTTGCTGTTTGGCTCTTCGAAGACTTCGGCCTGTATAAAAGCCGATTGCGATGCCGCCGCAAACGAGTCCGAGAAACAACGCGGCTGCAATAATCAGCAATTCTACAAATGTCAGGTTGATCAAATCAGTCTGTCCTGTCATAACGGGGACCCCTTTCAAAGGGCGTAATCCCAAATCGACAATGACAGTCGGATGCAGGCAGGAAATCAGGCGCAGTATGAATCGTTCAGTTTCGAAAATCCTGTTTGAAAAAGTTCAGATCACAAATGAGGAGTCAGTCGAGAATCAGCGCGTCAGATCTATACGAACCCTTGCGAGTTCGTCGGGGGAGTGCCCCGAAATTCCTACCTCACCGACTGCTGTCGGGGAGAGCGGGTGAAAAAGTGCCAACGGCGGAGTGCCGCGGCGTAGGTAGGATATTCCCCAGACGGGGGTAGCGTCAACGGCAGTTATCATCAATATTCAATGAGTGGACCGTTTATGCGCATTCTGCAGGTTCTCCCTTTGAACCCAATCGCGCTTCGGTTGGTTCAAGGCGGATCTTGTCGCACCCGTCATTTGTTGATTCGCTCCGGATATTTGGCGCTTATGGTGATGGTCTTGTTGATCGCCCTCATTGGTTCGGGAACGACTCTTCGCGAATTGTCGCAGAGCGGCGCGCGGGCATTCTCGATCGTCAGTTACGGGCAGGTCTTTCTGATTTGCATTCTGGCGCCGATTTTTATGGGTGGCGCGATTGCGCAGGAATCGAATCCGCAAACATGGGATGTGATGTTGACATCTCCGCTCAGTTCATTGCAGATCGTGCTTGGCAATTTATTTGGCCGATTGTTTTTCGTCCTTGCACTCTTGATGAGCACTTTCCCGCTTTTCGCCGTGACACAACTCTTCGGCGGCGTGCCAGGCTCTGCGATCATCGAAAGTTATGCAATATCAGCATCGAGCGCGCTGATAATGGGAACAATCGCAATCACATTGAGTGTGACGCGCACGGGCGGTCGTCGATCTGTGTTCGTGTTCTATTCCGCAATCATTTTTTTTCTGTTCGTAACATATGTGTTGGACCTTGCACTGCAAACGCCAATCGCAGTGGGAAGCGATGCGGTCTTCACAACATGGATGACTCCACTCAATCCATTCTTGACATTGCGAGTGCTGATGGAGTCGAATGTGTATGTCCCAAGGAATTTCGCTGGCACTGGATATTTATGGCCACAGCGTATGTGGCTTGGTTCGCCAGTCGCATCGCAATTATGGTTCTTCATTCTTCTTTCGGTTTTCTTGATCGGATATTCAACACTGCGAGTTCGCATTCTTGGTGGCGCATTGATCAGTGGTGGCGCGAAAGGACTGGGTGGCGATTCCGGTCGCGACCCACGGCGCGTTGGATCAAGTCCAATTGCATGGCGAGAGCTTCATTTGCGTGGTCAAACATTGAAAGCAAAAGTCATTCGGTGGGTGTTCATTTCTGTGTCCATCTCGGTTGGAGTGGCGATCGTCTTGCTCGCGCGTTCGGGAACTCTGGACGCTTCTGGGACTCGCTTGGCGCTCGCCGCTGTCCTGTGCGCGGAGATATTGGTCGTCGTTCTTACCGCGCTCAATTTGAGCGCGACCGCGGTCAGTCGCGAACGCGAAGATAAATCGCTTGACATTCTTCTGACGACACCGATTCAGCCAGGTGCATATATCACTGGAAAACTGCGAGGTTTAGTGCAGTATTTGCTTCCGCTGATCGCGGTGCCGTGCATAACGCTCGGCGTTGCTTCTTTATATGTCATCACCAACGGATTTGGAAGCGGCGTGAGTTTGATGGTTTCGGAAGCGGTTGGAACTGTCAAAGTGTCGGTTCCAATTGTGCTACCTGAAGTCGCCCTCGCACTTCCGATCGTGTTGACTTCGTTCACCGCTCTTTGCGTGATGATTGGATTGCAGTGGTCGGTCAAGAGCAAGGGAACAATCGGATCAGTCGTTGGAGCGACTGGTGTCGTGATAGTTGTTGGTGGATCGATTGGATTGTGCGGTTGGTCTATCGGCGGTTCAATTCCATACGCAGGAGCGATACTCAATGCCGCAAGTCCACTGAATCTTGTTCTTGCAGCGATCGAGCCTGGCACGATGATTCCTGGAAGTTTGGATTCTGTCGCCGGCAGATGCTGGTCCCTTCTTGGCGGATCAATCTTGGCATCTTTGTCTTATTGCGCGATCGTGTATGGCTTGCACTCTTCGATCAAGTCCAGTTTCATGATGACCGTGCGCCGAATGACTGGTACATCATGACAAGTGACGAATCCACGCGATTGTGGATTGTCCTTACGAGTGGATTTTTCTCGCTTCTCTTTGTTTTCTTTTCGCTGCGAAGATTTCGCCGCCGCGCGATATTGCGTGCGATGCCGACGACGCCGATCGGCGGTGTCTTTGTGGGAGATGTGGAGATCAAAGGAAAGGCCGCTGCTCGCAATCCTGTGATTGGTTATCTCTGCGAATCACCTTGTGTTTGTTTTTCATGGTCAATCTCCGAGCATTGGACTCGACAACGCACGGTGACAAGCACCGACAGCAAGGGCAAAACGACAACGAAGGTTGTGACCGATCATGGCTCGGATGTTGTTGCAGATAGTCTTGATCAAACTGCCCTTGAAGTCGAAGACGACACTGGGAGAATTCTCGTTCACTGGGAAGGCGCAAAAGTCGAGCAAGAAACGCTTTTTTATCAAGTCGTGAATGAGGGAGAGCCACTTTATTACGGCAAAGGTCCCGTCGGTTCTGTCTCTGGTTCCAACGGTGTTCGAACATTCTCAGAGTATGGAATTCGCATTGGCACCCCTTTGTTTGTAGTGGGATACGCACGCCAGAGAGAGGACATTGTTGATGTGGAGATTGCAAATGGTGGGCGAAAGGGGACTGCGACCGAAGGCGCCGAAGCGCGATTGTTTCTGATCTCAACACGCAACGAGGCCGAAGTCACAAGCGGTCACGGAATTGCTGGATGGTTCTATGCAATCATTGGATTTCTCGCTGTCGCTTGCTTGTTGATCATCGATGCTGCCGACGACAACGGGCACCTTGGACGAAAGTTTCCGTGGTACTTCGCGATTGGCTTCGCAAGTTTTTGTATGGTCTTTGCGCTCGCGTGGTTTGTCTGGATGTTCAATGAATTGATCGATTTACGCAATCGCGTTGTTCGCGCTGCGTCCAACATCGATGTGCAGTTGAAACGGCGCGCGGATTTGATTCGAGGGCTAGTCGAGTGCGCAGTTGCGATTCGTGATCACGAGGGGAGATTGCAAAAAGCGATCGCATTTCTGCGCGCGCAAGCAACTCTGGAAAATCGCAAGTCAGCGCACGGAAACGCCAAAGTTGCATTGCCGATGATTGACGCAATCATCGAGGCATATCCAAATCTCAAATCCGGCGAGGTCTTTCTGCGTCTGCAAGTGGCGCTGAGCGATGCTGAACAGCGCATCGCCTTGGCGCGTGATGAATTCAACGGGACTGCTGCGGGATATAACACAAGAATTAGTGAATTCCCAAGCAGAATCGTGGCAACTTTCGCATTGATGCACCGCGCAAATTTCTTCGAAGCAACGACCTTTGAACGCATCGTGCCGACTGTGCGAACAATCGTTTGAGAGCCTTTATGTGTCTCGTTGTTGAAGGTTGGGGGGACTCTCGCTAGAATCAGAATTCGCCAACAGGACAAGCACAAAAGGAGATTCAACGCCGTGAGCACTCTCGATCCGTTCAACGCAAAGTCCACAATTCGCACCGCAAACGGAGATCGAACGATCTGGAAACTGAGCGCGTTGAAGTCGGTGGGCAACATCGATCGACTGCCATATTCCATTCGCGTCCTCTTGGAGAGCGTTCTGCGAAATCTTGATGGCCGAATCTATACAGAGGATCATGTGCGCGCTCTTGCGCAGTACGACCCGGCGAAACCGAGCGATGAAGAAATTCCATTTATGCCAGGTCGAGTGGTCTTGCAGGATTTTACTGGTGTTCCTTGCGTCGTTGATCTTGCTGCGATGCGTGGAGCGATGAAGCGAATGGGCGGAGATCCCAAGCGCGTCAATCCACTGGTGCCTTGCGATCTCGTCATTGATCATTCAGTGCAGGTCGATGCGTATGGCAGTGGCGTTGCGCTGACAATCAATAACGAGAAGGAATTCGAGCGCAATATGGAGCGCTATGAGTTCTTGAAATGGGGGCAAGGCGCATTCAGCAATTTTCGCGTTGTGCCGCCTGGAACTGGCATTGTTCATCAGGTCAACTTGGAATATCTCGCGAAAGTCGTTTGGGAAAAAGATGGCGTTCTCTATCCAGACAGTCTTGTCGGAACAGACAGCCACACCACGATGATCAATGGATTGGGCGTGCTTGGTTGGGGCGTTGGAGGAATCGAAGCAGAGGCCGTGATGCTTGGACAGCCTATTTATATGCTGATTCCAGAGGTTGTCGGAGTTCGGCTGACTGGAAAACTTCCAGAAGGAACCACCGCAACCGATCTTGTTCTGCGAGTGACCGAACTACTGCGCAAGCACGGCGTGGTGAACAAGTTTGTTGAAGTCTTTGGATCGGGGCTCGCGGATATGCCTCTTGCAAATCGCGCGACGATTGCAAATATGGCGCCAGAGTATGGGGCGACCTGTGGTTTTTTCCCTGTCGATGAACAGACGCTCGCATATTTGCGGCTTTCTGGTCGCGAAGAATCGCTTGTGCAAACAGTCGAGGCGTATGCGCGCGAGCAGGGACTCTGGCGCGATGACACGCGCGCGATCGCATACTCGTCAGTTGTCGAACTTGATCAGTCGACAATCACTCCAAGTCTCGCAGGTCCATCGCGTCCGCAAGATCGAGTCGAACTTGGCGCGATGCAGAAAACTTGGAAAAATGTTCTGCCAAAGTTGAAGTCCGGCGCAAAGGGAGCGCCTGTAGCAACGGCAACGATGCTCGCTGATGATGGCGTTGCAGTAATGAACGACGGACAAGAATTTATTCTCAAGAATGGCGCGGTTGTGATCGCAGCGATCACCAGTTGCACGAACACAAGCAATCCAAGCGTGATGATTGGTGCTGGATTACTCGCCAAAAAAGCTCGCGCGCTTGGTCTCCAACGCAAGCCGTGGGTCAAGAGCTCTCTCGCTCCTGGTTCGAAAGTTGTCACGGAATATCTGAAGAAGTCAGGATCGATGCAAGCGCTTGAAGAACTTGGATTCAATGTTGTTGGTTATGGTTGCACCACTTGCATCGGCAACAGCGGTCCACTTCCCGAAGCAATTGATGGCGCAATCAAAGCGAATGAGATGGTTGTCGCAAGCGTGCTCTCTGGAAATCGAAACTTCGAAGCGCGCGTTCATCCAGATGTGAAGGCAAATTATCTCGCGAGCCCGCCGCTTGTTGTTGCGTACGCAATCGCGGGAACAGTTGATATCGATCTGATGGTTGAGCCGCTCGGCACATCCAAAGATGGCAAGCCTGTCTATCTGCGCGACATTTGGCCGTCGCAAGCGGAAGTTGCTGCGTCCGTTGCGCACAGCGTGACGAATGAACAATTTCGAACGCAGTATGCGGGAGTGTTTGCAGGCAGCGATGAGTGGCAAGAAATCGCAACGACGCGTGGCGATATGTATCAGTGGAACGAGAAGAGCACATACATCCAAGAACCCCCATTTTTTACCACGATGACTCTCGCAGAACCCGGTGCGATTCAAGGCATTCGTGGCGCGCGGTGCTTGGTCAAGGTGGGTGACAGCGTGACGACAGATCACATCTCTCCCGCAGGAAACATCAAGACTGATGGTCCCGCCGGCAAATTTCTTTCCGCCAATGGTGTTCCCGTTTCGATGTTCAATAGTTATGGCAGTCGCCGCGGAAACGATCGCGTGATGACGCGCGGAACATTCGCCAATACCCGCATTCAGAATCAGCTTGCTGCGGGAACGATGGGCGGCGTGACGATGGATTTCACCGACGGAAAAGTGAAGCCGATCTTCGATGCCGCGGAAAATTACGCAAAGTCAAAGACGCCACTTGTTGTGCTCGCGGGCAAGGATTATGGAATGGGTTCTTCGCGTGATTGGGCTGCGAAGGGCGTTTATCTCTTGGGAGTTCGCGCTGCGATCGTTGAAAGTTTCGAGCGGATTCATCGATCGAATCTTGTTGGAATGGGCGTGATGCCGCTGACATTCAAGAACGGCGAAACCGCCGCGTTGCTTGGATTGACAGGCGAGGAAACATTCGACATCGATATCCCCGCAGATGTGAAGCCTCGACAACAGATCACCGTGCACGCGCGCCGAGCATCTGGAGAGAAAATCACATTCCAGACGATTTGCAGAATTGATACACCGGTTGAAGTTGACTACTACCGCAATGGTGGGATTCTTCACACGGTGTTGCGAAGAATGGCTGCTTCGAAATAGAACGAAACACCCACCGAAACAGCCACGGAAATGCATAAGAGAGCAGCCGTGAAAAGTTCTCTCGGGGCTCAAACAGTCCTCGGCGACCGACACGATCCAGTTTGCGAAATTTATTCACAAGCGCCGTCGGTCGCCTGCGGAACTCGCCCGAGAGAACTTTCCAACGGCTCGAGACGCAAACAGATTCGAGCCAAGCACACCGCTGCGAAAACGAACATCGTTTCGCGTGTGCGCCGTCGGGACCATGTCCTGCGCGAGTTTGCAAACCGAGCCGGAGTCCGCGTAGGCGAGGCGCAGCATGTTTGAGCGCCAGGATATGTGTCCCGCGGCGCTCGCATAATCCATTTTTCTGTTTGAGCTCGGGGGCGAATCATTCCGCTGCTCACCGCTGAATTCAACGGTCTCTGCTGAAATGGCAACAACCCGCCGAAATTCAGTCATATTTCCACGAAGTGCCCTGCGAAATCGTATGGTCGCCATATGCCAACTTTCTCTGCGCTGAAAAATTTTCTTCGGCACACAATTCATTCTCTTGCACTTGCCGAACGACAGATTCTTGGAAGTCGCAAAGGGCGTTCATTCATTCTGCCAACACCTGACGCATCATCTATATGGTGTCATCGATGCGGCGCACAGCAAAATCGAATTCACAATTTTCAAGATTATGATGAGCAGATCATCTGCAAAAAATGCATCGGCACTTGTCTCGCGCGTGATCGAACAGTTCGCCTTGGAAGATATGACGGTCAATGGCGTGATGCAATTCTCGCAGTGAAGCACGGAGGTGATCGCACGCTTGCATACGAACTTGGAAGACTTCTTGCGCAACAGTGGCAACAAACAATCACAACTGAATCGTTCATCTGCGAAAATGCGATTGTCATCCCAGTGCCGATGCCTTTGGCGCGCAGAGTTGAACGGGGGATCGATCACGCAAGTGAAATTGCTTTGGGAGTTTCAAAGACGCTCGGCTATCCGATGATTCGATGTCTTGAACATGATGCGGGTCCAGTTCAAGCACTGATGACGCGCGCAGATCGGCAATCACGCGCTCAGCGGATTCACTGGAAAGGGATTCAAAAGCGAAAATTTCGCACGACTGCCACGCTCGATTTATCGTCAAGCAAAACTATTTTCGTGGTGGATGATGTGTTGACGACAGGTTCTACAGCTGCTCAGGTCTGCGCGGCGATCCGAAATCGACTCGGGCAAGTCAAAATTGTTATGTTGGTTGTGGCGACGACATAACTGCAAAAAATGCCTATAAAACAAGCCGTTTATCAGCGTTTTCCATCTCGATTCGCGCCGCATAATTTCGCTCAAACTATGGTTCTCGGACCCTGCGCAACCATTGAATTCCCAATTCTGCCTACAAACCTAATCGATCCTCGCAAGATGCTTGCAGCAGGGTTGACAAATCCTGAGTTTCCATTACACTTGCCGACCCTGCTCATTTGAGCGAGGCCTGATTCTGCTTGTTTTTCAGCCGAATCTTGACATCTTTGACAATTGAGCAGTTGGATCGCCGCGAGGATGTGGCCACCTTCACAAGCTTTCATAGAGCGAATGAAGTGTGGAAAAGTTTCTCCCGCCACAGCGGGAGATGCTGAACATCCTCTGTGATGTCCAAGTGAATGGTCATTTCCGAAGACTTTCCCGGAGCTGAAACCAGTGGGGTAAAACCCAAAGGTCATAGGCAAAGGGCAAGGATGTTTGGTCAAATCCAGCAATAGCCAATTGTTGGCGTCGGTTCGGACCGACGAAGTCGACCGACCTGTTGCCTCAAGTGCTTGCACTTGACAGCAATGGGTCGCCAGGCAACCTTCTCTGAAGATTCGGACGCAAGTCCGTAAAAATTAATTGAAGAGTTTGATCCTGGCTCAGATT
>SXGQ01783864.1_pt1 | contig 11496 bp, 10 predicted proteins | sample 3178371 | NCBI WGS metagenome assembly SXGQ01 (sample SAMN11356859, study PRJNA531348) | freshwater metagenome | isolation source: freshwater sample F1-20 | place: China: Fuxian Lake, Yuxi | collected 2017-12-25 | reverse complement strand
CTGCCCATGGGAGATCATTGGTGGCAGAGCACCGAGTGCGTTTTGTTTACCTGGATACTTCTTAAAGTAAATATTAAAAAACGCTAAAAATCTATGCCAAGCAATTCCCATATTTAGATTTAAACCAACCACGATAAACCAAATCATGGAGGTAGCGATCTTAATAAAGGCAATAATTTGAATTAAGTTTTCTATATCAGCAATTGAATAAGTACTAAAGAATAAAACCGCTGGATATGAGATAGCAAAGTGCCAACTCCAATTATCAACCCCAAGCAACGCACCCTCTAACCCACGCAGTGCAATTACACAAAATACAATTACTAATATGGTCGCCTCAACATAATAGGCTTTCCAATTACCTGAACCATAAAATCTAGAGGCTCTTTGTTTTTTAAAAACTCTAGTTGCCTGTCTAATTCCAATCAAGGCGACAATGCCAATCCCAGTTAAGGCAGCAATACTTTCGGCAAATAATTCATAACCAACAAAGTGACCAATTACTGGCAACACCCAGGCAGGGTCTAGTAATTGACCATATGCGGTAATTAATGTGCCAAGGAGGGCGAAAAAACCAATCATCACAAACCAATGTGCAATACCTGTCACGGTAAAGTTAAGCATCTTTGTGTGTGTGAAAACCTCACGCAACATATTTTTAAATCTAATTTTTTTATAATTAAACCTAGAGGAATCCTGTTGGCCCAATGATATCTTCTTGTAAAGCCCATATGCGCGCGCTGCAAAAATGGCTATAGCACTTAGTGTCAAGATATAAGCAAGTGCAATTAACATAGAGTTTTACACTCGAGCCTAAAGTAATATCGGAATCTCAAACTAAAGGGAATCTTTGAAAAAAGTAATATCACTTAACCCCTTATCATCAATATAAATGTCTCCTGAAGGCTTGCCAAAGAACAAATCATGAAATCTAATATTCCATTGGCTAAGCTGCTTTAGTGTTAAATCTCGCCACATTCTCTTGGCAGCTTCAACATTATTTTTACTAGACCCCATACCCCTGGCAGTATGAAAGATGATTATATTACCTGTGTCATATAATTCATTAATTTTTTCAATTCTATGCATAATTGGAGTAGCATCAACATAATTACCGTCAACTGTATTGCATATAGTCCCATCTATGTCAAAAACAAAAGTAGCCACTTATTAGTGCCCCCACTTTTCTATATTAAAAATTTTAAATAAACTCACTTTAATCCATAATAAATAGCTTTGACTAAGTTTTGACTAGATATAATATTTTCGTTTGCTACCCAGTTTAAATTCATGGCTCCAGCTAAGTTCCCTAAGTAACCAAGTACAATCAAATCCTCGATTACAAGCGAAAATAGTGAAAGCACAGCAAAAACTGAATCGCCCGCACCTGTTCGGTCTGCAATGTTTCCAGAGAAAAAAGACGGAATCTTATAGGTGGAATCTCCATTTGTGATCACTAACCCGTTAGCACCATCTGTAATAACCACAATTCTTGCTTTCATATTTTTATGAATGATCTTTGCAGCTTCTACTAAGTCCATACCTTTTTGCTTAAACTCTAATTCCACTTCTTCACCATTCATAACAATTAGCGATGCAGAACTATATTTACCGATTGTACTAAAGCCCTTATTTCCAGCGTTTTTTTGAACATTTAGTGCAAAATTTTTAAAGCTGCCACTCATGAATTTTCTTGCATTTGGAGTAATAAGCCCATGCCCGAAATCCAAAGCTACCAACAAGTCTGAGTTCTTAGAGGCAGATTTAAGTGATTGTATAATAGCTTCTTCATGGATGCCTGAGATTAACTTATCTTCCATCTCATAAATTTCATACATAAAAGTATTTGTCTTTTGATTTACATATCTAGTTTTAACGATTGGAGTATAATCCTCAACTACAATTAGGTTATCAAATGCACTAGAAGTGCTGGGTCTCGTTATTGAGCTAGTTACCGAAATAACACCCAAATTCTTTGAAGCAACAAATGTCTCAAAAGTTGAAACTAAGGGACAAATTCCACCCAACACATTCTTTCTATAAACTTCTCTTTCGGCCACAATCGGGTGCTTACCTGATTTTCCAAGACTTTCAGTGTAGACAAATTCATCATAAATAACTTCACCGATTATAGTAATATTTTTATCCTTAAGCTCAGTTAGAATTTTCTCAATGGGTTTAGAATTTAAATATCCCTTTACATGTTCTACTATATCTCTGGTTTTGTTAGTATCAATGGTTAATGAATTAATTAGTGTAGACGAGCTATTAAGTTGTGATGTTGTGTAATATACCAAGCCCCCAGATTTGACCGTTGCTTCTTCTTCTATGTCTAAGTTACCAGCCATATCTAGTGAAATTTCACTAGGGTCAGGCGCATAATCTTTTCCTTTGAAATAATATGCGGGCTTAACAGATTCAATGATACTTACGGCCGACGAAGCTTTTGATTCAACTATATAATCGATAAATTCAATGCTTGCCAAAATATTCATTCGATCTTGTATCGTGTTCACGGGCCTTCCAGGCCCTTTGTCAACGTAATTGTCAGACGTTACAGAAACTACTAAAACATCGACCAAATTTGAGGCTTCGGCAAAGTGACGAATATGCCCAGAATGTAGCACATCAAATACTCCATGACACAAACCAATAGTTATATCGGGGTTTTTATTTTTTATCTCTAAAATTAATGAATTCGTATCTTTAATTTTTTGAGAAATTTTAAGTTTCATAATAGCCATTAATACTTGAGGCAAAGTAATGACAAATTGAAAGATGTATATCTTCGACTGGGCCATACTCATTAATCTTTGAAGGTACATGACAACTAATGGATGAGATATTTTTTAAAAACCCACCATCAAAACCCAAAAGAGATGCCGTCTTCGCACCAATTTTATTTGAGTAATTCACTGCATTAACTAGATTAATTGAATTACCAGAAGCGGAGATACACAAAACTAGATCACCTGCAGTAAGTTTACTCTGAAGCTGAACTACAAAAATGTTTTCGAAAGATACATCGTTACCAACAGAGGTAATTATTGATACGTTATCTACTAGGCTAAAAGCCTTTAGATTTAGGCCTCGTCTATAGGCTATATTATTTAAATCCGTAGCAAAGTGTGAGGCTGTTGAGGCACTTCCACCATTACCCAAAATATAAATACTTCCTTTGTTTGTGACCACATTTTGAATTACATTTAATAACCCCATGATTGAAGCTTCATTTATTTTAGAATACAACTCTGCGACTCTATCGCGATAGGAGTAAAAAGAGATACCATTTCCAGCCATACTCTATTATATTGATCCCTTGAACTATAAGGGGTGGTAGCTTGAAAAAATGTCTAATTATAGGTGCAGGTTTTGCGGGTTGTTCAATGTCTCACCAACTTCAATTACAGGGCGGATGGGAGATAACAATAGTTGAAACCGGTAATCAATTAGGCGCAGGAGTACGAACCCACTGGTGGGGTGGCCATCCTTATACATTTGGACCTAGACACTTTTTAACACAGAATGAGGACGTATTCAAATACCTGAACTCTTATCTCCCAATGAGACTATGTTCTGAGCATGAATTCATTTCGTATGTAGAATCAGACTCAAATTTTTATAATTTTCCTATTAACACAGTTGATATACCAAGAATGCCCGAGTCTGATACCATTTTTGCTGAATTAAATTCTTTTCAGGGGCAGACGAGGTCTAATAACTTAGAAGAATACTGGATCAATTCAGTTGGGCCAACATTGTATTCAAAGTTTATTGAGAGATATTCAAAGAAAATGTGGCAGGTTGAATCAAATAAAGATCTAGATACTTTTGAGTGGTCACCAAAAGGCACTCCTCTAAAGTCTGGTCCTAGAGCTGCATGGGATTCAGCAATTTCGGCTTACCCTAGGGCTCACAACGGTTACAATGATTATTTTGATATTGCCACATCCGAAGCAAAAGTAGTATTTTCAACCAAAATTGAAAGTTATAATCTAGAAAAAAAAGAAGTTTTTTACAATGGAGAATGGCAAAAATATGATGTAATTGTTAGTACGATCTCGCCGGATCAACTTTTTGAATGTTCACATGGGGAATTACCATTTGTCGGGCGGGATATACATAAATTTGTGCTTCCAATCGAGCATGCATTTCCTGAAAATGTGTACTTTATTTATTACGTTAATAATGAGCCTTTTACTAGAATGGTTGAGTACAAGAAATTCACCTTACATGAATCTAATTCAACTCTGTTGGCACTTGAGATACCATCTAAAAATGGCAAACACTACCCATTGCCAATGAAAAAGTGGCAAGCCGTTGCAGACAAATATCTAACGAATCTTCCTGACGGTGTCTTTTCAATAGGTAGAGCAGGCTCTTACAGGTATGAGGTGGATATTGATGATTGCATTGAGCAAGCTATGCAAACCGTTTCTAAGATGCGTTAGTTAACACTAAGTCGTAAAAAAGGAATAGTCACCAGAATATCCTAGTTCATCAAAAATTGTCAACCACTCATCCACACTTAGAATTGTTTTAGCAACTAAATTCCACCGTTCTAGTTCGGATTTTTCTTTTATATTTCTATATCCATTAACTTTTATAAAAAACTTTCCTTTCCCTACACGCATAATTTCCGATATACTTTTTTTTACTCCTTCCTCATCTAAATTATGGATAGTTGCAATTGCAATAACTAAATCAAAGTATTTATCAGGGTAAGGCAAGTTATCGCAAGAACCAATTTTTATAAAGTCTTTCACTTCTGGCATTGCATTTTCAAAGCAGTACTCTGAAATATCTATTCCGCGCACTTCAGATTTAGGAAGAGCATCTTTGAAATCTTTGATCATAAATCCTTTACCGCAACCTACATCAAGTATTTTAGAATCTTGGCTTAGCTCATAATAATTAATAAAATCCCGTACTACTTTAACAAAGTACTTAGGATCGTAGTGATACCCTCCCAAACCTAATCGTCTTGGACCGTCGAAATAATCTTTACCAAACTGCCGGGCAATAATTCGCTCTTCTGGCGTCACCAGCTCCCTAATACTTAAAAGGCTGGCTCGACTTGATTTTGGATAGTTTTGCATTAGATCAATTTCAGGCATCGCTTATGATCTCCCTAATTCTACTTATGATGTGAGATTTACTCATTTTGATTATTTCAAGAATTTCTTCTTGTGATCCTACTTCTGTGATAAATCTATGCGGGACATTAATAGAGTGAACTTTAGCAGGTGAATCTATTTCATTCAGAACTATTAAGGTTTTTTCAAGTAAACTTCCCACACTATAATTTTCTTCAACAGTAATCATTATTTTACAGTTTTTGGCTTCTCTAGAAAATTCAAGTTTTGGGAATGGCTTAATTCGCTCCACAATTCCAAAAGTTATCAAATTGTCTAAACCTAATTCTTCCACGACTGTTTCAACTAATTTGGCAATTGGCCCATGAGTTAAAATCAGTATTTTCCCCCCTGGATTCTTAAACCTTATTGGCGTCCATTTGAGAGTTAAGACGGCATCCATCTTTAAATTAAGTTCACCATTTTTTCCCAACCTGATGTAAGTCGGTCCTAACTCAGTCTTAATCGCTTCCTCTAAACTCGGCCCGACCATTACTGGCGAACTCGGAGTATATATCGAGACATCGGGTAACGAAGACATTACTGCTACGTCTTCTAACGAATGATGAGTTGGGCCTAATGCACCGTAACTTAATCCGGCACCAACACCAACTAGCAACGCTTTTCTACGATTAATGCACAAGTCATTTCTAATTTGCTCAAAAGGTCTAAATATTAAAAATGGGATAATTGTGTAAAATACCGGAATAAAACCTTCTTTAGCTAGGCCAGAAACTACTCCGACTGAGTTTTGCTCCGCAATACCCATATTAAAGTATCTCTCTGGGAATTCTTTCTTAAAATCTTCAAAAACTCCGAACCCGATATCTCCCACCAACAATATTATTTTGTCATTACCTCTACACAATTCAGTTAGTTTATTTACAAAGGCATTTCTCATACTTAGGAAAGCTCTTTCATGGCTTCCAATAATTCACTTTCACTTGGGGCCCTGTAGTGCCACTTAGCTGAATTCTCCATGAACGAGACTCCCTTTCCTTTGACTGTATTAGCAATAATAACTAAAGGTTTATCAAACTTTAGTGGAGCACAAACTGATGAATATATCTCACCATAGTTATGTCCATCTATTTCTCTTACTTCAAAATTGAAACTTATGAATTTTTCAGATAAAGGTTCAATAGATAAGATATCATTTGTTTTATCCAGTGATTCCATTTTATTGTTATCAACTATTACGATTAAGTTTTTAAGTTTTTGTTGCGCAATAAACAGGAGAGATTCCCAAACCGAGCCCTCGTTACACTCTCCATCACCTAAAATACAAAAAACCCTCCAGTTTTTATTTGATATTCGACCTGCAAGCGCTAGCCCAGCGGCACAAGCCAAGCCATGGCCAAGGGAACCCGTGCTTAATTCTATTGCAGGTATTTTAAAATCTTCGACATGGCCAGCAAGTCTGGAGCCGCCTAAAGTGTAAGTGTCAAGTTCTCCTTCATCCAACACTCCTATTTCTTCAAGCACTGCGTACAGAGCTAAACTACAGTGCCCTTTGCTTAAAATGAATCGATCCCTTGATTCCCACCTGGGGTTTTGCAAGTTAATATTTAAGATTTCTTTGTAAAGAACTAAAATTAAGTCTAAAGAGCTAAATGACCCACCAATATGTCCCCCTCTACCGAAGGCAACAGCCAAAATTCTCCTTCTTAATTTCTTCGCAGATATCTCCAAATCCTTGACTAGCTTATAATCTAAAGTTACGGGGCTCAAAGTTTAATCTCCAATTATTTTTAACCAATTTACATTATAGTGTTTAGGATCGTCCGTTAGTTGTCCCATTCTATACTTCTCAATTATTTCAAAAATTGCATCATCAATTGAATACTTTGGTATGAACCCAAGGCTAAGAATTTTGTCACTATTTAATCTGTATGACCTGGGATCATTACTTGGCACGGTCGTAATTGGCGCACCTGTAATTTTATTAAGCCTCTGCCCTAACTCCTTAATTGATATATTCTCGAATCCAACATTAAATATACCGTTATATTCGTTTAAGATAAAAAATTTATAAACAGAAATTAGATCTTTCATGTGTATATGAGGTCTAATTTGATCTCCTCCAAAAAGAGTTATTTGATTTTTATCCAACGCAGAGAATGTCAAAGAGTTAACCGCTAAATCCAATCTTTGCCGAGCTGATATGCCCGCAACAGTTGCAGGCCTTAAAATTACCACCCTAAGTTGATCTAAAAAAGATAGAGCAATTCTCTCTTTAACCATCTTTACTTTGTTATAGACGGATATCGGCAAGAGTGGAATATCCTCTGTGACTTTTGGTTCATTACTGACTCCATATACGCTACCAGATGATGCCAAAATAAAATTCTTAACTGAGTTAGATATGGCCCACTGAAATACTTTCAAAGTCCCTAAGCATCCTATTTCCCAAGATAAAGCAGGATTTAGCTCAGCGCTGGGATCATTTGCAATAGATGCTAAATGGATAATTGTGTCGATTTCTCCTAGATTTTTAGGAAGATTTAATTCTCTTATATCAATTTTATGTTTAACTAAATTTTGGTGATCCTGAAGATTATCTCCAAACCAAAAAGTATCAACAATATGAACTTTAAAACCATCATCTAGTAGCGATTTAGTCAATTCGGTTCCAACATACCCAGCCCCGCCTGTTATAAGTACTGAGACCATGATAGATTGTATCCTATGAATGGCAATTTTAAAGTTCGCGTAGATGCAAATTTAAATTGGCATGTTTAGGGTTTAGTCATTAAACTTCATAAATTCATCTGTAGTTTTGTCAAATCGGTACTTAACTCTTTAATGAACATTGGCAAATTAGTAAAAGTAAGTTATCTGAATAAATCATGTTTTTCAGCAAACTTATTCTTTCAGAATATACCCTGAATCAGTTTCAGGAGTGTCATTAAATTAGATATTTACAAATCGAAGTTTAAATGATGGGCAAAGGAGATTTACTATGAACGAGAACCGTCTTTATCTGAGGATGAAGTTAAAAAATTTTGGAATTAAATTGAGTCAGAAATTTAAAAACTATTTTTTACGAATTGTCCTACGACAATTAAATTTGGTTTTTGGGAAAGTTAGATTACCTCCAACCAAAGAGCAATTTACAAATTTTAAACACAGTGGATTATTCTCTAGCTCAAAAAAGGTAGATATTTTCTATGCCTACCAGAGAATGAAAGTTGCAGATAATTTTGATTCCCAAGGATTTTACTTTAAATCCACACAAATTCGCAGTGAGGTTATGGAATACATCTATGATGCACTTGATTTAAGCTACTCTGCTTGGACACCTAAGTTTATTTCTCATGGGTATAGCACAGCAGTAGGGCACAGAGCGCTTCTAGGTTCATTACTTGACGCTCAGAATTTTGGCTTGATACCTACTTCACACAGAACGATATTCACCGATTATTCAGATTCTGCAGACCAATTGGAAATCCTGTTCTCTGGTAGTAAGAATCTTGAAATAGTAAAACTTTCGCAAGGTTTTAGAGCGTTTGAGAACCCTGATTTTTGGCACTTAGCAGAGCGCGTGAAGGTAATTAAGACTCAGAAATCTTTTATGTCAGATATTGAACTGACAGAGCAAGTAAATTCATTGAGAATAAAATCGAATTCAAAAACCTACCTACCCATGAGCGATGAGTATTTGAATAAATCTCAGTGCTTAATCTCGGAATATGGGTTGCCTAAAAATGCACAGTTCGTGGCATTGCACCTAAGAAATAAATCGAAATATACCTCAGACGATACTCGAGTCGTGAGTAATAATAATTATGAATCAGCCATAAAAAAAATAGTAGAGAAAGGTTATTGGGTAATTCAATTTGGGACTGATAAAATAGAAAAAGTCATTGAACATCCTAAAGTTATAAGCATCCCAAACTCAAGCTCAGTCAATGTATTGCTTACGCCATTTATAATTTCTCATTGTAAATTCTTTATAAACACATGTTCAGGCCCAACTCATTTAGCACCGCTTTTTAATACCCCAGTACTTCAGACAAATGTAATTGCCTTAGGTAAAAACACTTGCACTCTAACTAGGGAATCTATTCATTTACCAAAAAAATGGAGAATCAATGGCTCGCCAATGTCATTCTCTCAATTATTAGATTCTACAGAAGGCTACTCAGACACTGGACTTAAAAATCTGAAAAGTAAGGGAATCGAATTAATCGAGAACTCATCAAGAGAAATTTATGAGGCTACCAATAATATGTTAACTATGCTTGAATCTGGCGAGACTCCTGACAGACCAAAAATAATCGAGGAAATACGGGAATACTATAAATCTCCAGTTCATGGTCAAATTGCGCAATCTTTTTTAAACGAACACGGAAAATGGTTTCTGAAATAACAACTATTGCGGGCTATTATTAGTCACAGTTCGAACCATGAAAGTCTAGATTTTTCAAGAATTAATCCTTTGCAAATGAAAAAATAGCCAATTTTCACGATAGTTTTACCTGCGATACAGATATTATGAATTCACACCCTTAGTTATATACTCATTAGTTTACTCTATTTATGATATGGTTAAGGATGTGCATTTTAATACAATTGAAGAGTTACCAAAACCAGAGCCCAAACCAAACCGCGATTTCTATATATTTGAGCGTAAATTACGGTTAAGTCTCTACCCAGAGTGTAATTTGAATTATTTGAAATATCTTGAATCTCATAAACGTAGCACAGTTGTCGAATACTTGCCAATAAAGTTAGATATTGAGAATTTGAGTAGGTGCAATTTTAGGTGCGTTATGTGTCAGGTGAGCGAATGGCCAAAAGGCCAAAGAGCTAGAGATTTGGACTTTCATGAGTTTACCCATATTATCGATAAAAATACTGGGCTAGTTGAAATTAAACTGCAAGGAATGGGCGAGCCAACACTCGCGCGGGATGATTTATATAAAATGATTCGATATGCTCGCGACAGGCATATTTGGGTAAGAACGGTGACAAATGGATCACTCCTCCATCTCAATGAAAACTCTAAAAAAATTTTAGAGTCTGGGGTAAATGAAATCCAGATAAGTATTGATGGCGCAGATAAGCAAACTTTTGAGTCTATTAGGGTAGGTTCTAAGTTCGACCGCGTAGTTGAAAATGTAACTAATTTAAATTTATTAGCTAAAACTATGGGACGTGATGTTACCAAAATGTGGACAGTAGTGCAAGATAAAAATATTCAACAGTTAGAAAGTTTGGTACACCTTGCGCATCAAATGAAATTTACTAGCATGGTCTTTAGTTTGGATATTTCTGACTGGGGTAATGAGAATTGGACAGAGAAAAACAAGGCAAAGTCAGTAGATAATATGTTTGATATCGAATATGCAAATCATCTATATTCTTTAGGCACCAAGTATGGGATAGATGTTGCTTTTTGGAATATAAATCAAAAATATGATGTTTCTGACCCATCTTCAATTTGTGAATGGCCATTCGAACGGTCTTATATTTCTTCGGATAGTAGAGTTGTACCATGCTGTATGGTTGCTGATCCAGATACCTTCGAGTTGGCAGCGGATCAAAGTATTGAGACTAAAAGATGGAGTTTTTTGGAAGTATGGAACTCCAAGCAATATCAAAATTTTCGTAAAAGCCATTTAAGTGGGGATTTTGAACAGTTACCAAAAATTTGTCAAGGCTGTTACAAAAACTAATTTGTCATCCAGTTAACGCCGCAAACTTGATCCGGCTTTGAGTTACGGCTTGATTCAGTATCTCACCGAATCTCCGGGGGTGTCCTTACACTCACAATTAATGGGCCGCGTGCCCTAATAGTGAAGAATTTTTTAATTAAGTATTTTGTAGATAACTATTTATTAGGTTATTTGCTGGCATTACGAACTGTATTAGGCCTAATAGTTTTCTCTTTACCTATTCTATGGCCAGGTTTATTAATCATGTCCGGAATCACTTATCCACAACACTTATCCACTTTGTGGAGAATTACAAGAGTGTAATTAGTGCCAGCGGGTGGCTAGTGAAAATCCCACGCCCACAAAGCCAAAGCCGACCACCATATTCCAAGCGCCAATACCTGGGATTGGGTAGGCAGTTGAGCTGATGTAGAAGATTACGATCCAAATTAGGCCAATTAGGAAGTTCGCCAGCATTACTGGAGCTAGCCACTTCGGGCTTCCAATCTTGGCTGGCTCAAGGGTTGGTGCTGCTTCCGCAGCTACCTTCCGCTTCCTCTTTACCTTATCGCGTATTTTTGGCTTCGGCATGGTGGCAGATTACTACACAATTGGCTCATGAGCACCCACCAGCGAAAAATCCTAGTTTTAGATAATTATGACTCCTTTGTCTTTAACTTAGTTCAATACCTGCAGCAATT
>SXGQ01633320.1_pt1 | contig 11497 bp, 12 predicted proteins | sample 3178371 | NCBI WGS metagenome assembly SXGQ01 (sample SAMN11356859, study PRJNA531348) | freshwater metagenome | isolation source: freshwater sample F1-20 | place: China: Fuxian Lake, Yuxi | collected 2017-12-25 | reverse complement strand
GGACCGTCTCACCGTGTCGCGTGCGCGCAAGATCCAGCGGTTCCTTTCGCAGCCGTTCTTCGTGGCCAAGGTGTTCACCGGTATCGAAGGTGAATTCGTGCCGGTGGACGAAACCGTGGCGTCGTTCGAAGCGATTCTGCGCGGCGATCTCGACAACCTGCCCGAGCAGGCGTTCCTCAACGTGGGTGGCATCGAGCAGGTGTACGCCAAGGCCAAGGCTCTGCAGGAGAACGCATAATGGATTCCGCCGCCATGCGCGTGGAAGTGGTGTCACCGGAGCGTGTGCTCTTTTCGGGTGATGCCACCCAGGTGATCACCCGCACGCTGGGTGGTGGCGAGATCGCGTTCCTCAACGGGCACGCGCCGTTCCTCGGTGCGCTCGACTACTGCCACACGCGCATCTATCTCGCCGACGGCAAGGTGGAAGACGTGGCCATTCACGGTGGGTTCGTGGAAGTGAGCAACAACAAGGTTTCGTTGTTGACTGACTTGGCCGAGCTCGGTGGCGAGATCGATCGCGCTCGCGCGTTGCGGGCCAAGGAAGCCGCTGAGGAGCGCATGCGTGGCGAACACGATGCCGAAGCAGTGGCTTCACTCAGCCGAGCGCATGCTCGCTTGGCCGCCTCGGGTGGCCTGACCGGCACCGCCGCCGGCGCACACTGACGCAACCCGTCTACGGATTCGGGTCGTCGCCCGAAAACGGTGTGACAGGGGTGAGTTACCCTTGGTTGATGCTTGCGTACGTCGGCACCAAGCGAAAATTTCTCGGAGATGCTCCTCGGATCGAGGACATAGTTCGCTCCGAAGTCAAGAGGACTCTCGGGATCAACGTCGGAGAGTCCGAGTATCGGGCCTGGCGCAACTCGCTGGGAAACGCCATGTCCCATGTCATGCTCGACCCGGGCATTCCCGATGATGCGGCAGTTGCCGTCGAGTACCGGCTGAATGGCCGCAAGTTCCGAATCGACTTCCTGGTCGGAGGAGCCGACAGTGAGGCCCGCGAATCCCTCGTGGTGATCGAACTCAAGCAGTGGGAAGAGATCCTCGACTCCGAACTACCGAGTCACGTGCGCACGTTCGTCGGTGGGGCCATTCGCGAAGAGCGCCATCCCTCGTATCAAGCATGGAGCTATGCCACACATCTCCAGCAATACAACGAGTACGTGTATTCGAATGACGTGCAGGTCGCGTCCTGCGCCTATGTCCATAACTGTCAGACCGACCGGGTATTGCGGTCGTCCAAATTCCGAGAAGACCTTTCGGCCTCCCCGGTCTTCATCAAAGGGGAGATCGAGGGAGTGCAGAAGTTGATTCGCTCACGGGTCATAGCTGGGTTGGGAACTGACCTTCTCGACCGAGTGGACAAAGCTCCGATCCGGCCCTCTCGCCAACTCGCCGAGGCGATCGGGTCGATGTTGGACGGCAATCAAGAATTCGTATTGCTCGACGAGCAGAAGACAATTCTCGAGACGATCGTCAACCGCGCCACCCGCGGGATGGTCGATGGCAAGCAAATTTTGGTGATCAAGGGAGGACCGGGAACCGGCAAGTCGGTGATCGCCATCAATGCTTTGTCGAGATTGTCGGCTTTACGGATGAACGTTCGCTACGTGACGCCGAATGCAGCCCCTCGGACTGTCTTCGAAACCAAGTTGAAGGGCGCACTCCCTGGGGTGACGATTGACTCGCTGTTCAGCGGTTCGGGTGGCTTCGTAGGGATTGAGCCGGATTTGTATGACGTTCTCATCGTCGACGAAGCCCACCGCCTCAAGCTCCGGACGCAGTACGCCAAGGGTGGAGAGAACCAGATCAAGGAGATCATCGAATCGGCTCGAACGGTCGTCTTCTTCATCGACGAGGCTCAAAAGGTGACGTGGCAGGACATTGGGGAGATAGCCGCCATCGAGGAGTATGCAGCAAGAGTTGATGCTGGTGTCGATCATCTTGAACTGGTGTCACAGTTCCGATGTGGGGGCTCAGACGACTATCTCGACTGGCTCGATTCGGCTTTGGGAATCCGGCTCGATCGCGGAGCGAGCTTCTCTAGGGAGCGCTTCGATTTCCGTGTGATTCGGGACCCGAACCAGCTCCGAAACCTGGTGAGAGAAAGAAATCAGGCAAACAACAAGTCTCGGATCGTCGCCGGATATTGCTGGGACTGGAAGAGCCAGAAGGACCCAAGACTTGCCGACATCGTGATTCCGGAATTCGATTTTCAGGCCACGTGGAATCTTGCCTCGCAGGAAGGGCGCTGGATCGTCGAGCCGGATTCCTTTGACCAGATCGGATGCATCCATACGTGTCAGGGTCTGGAACTCGATTACGTCGGCGTGATCATTGGTCCCGATCTTGCGGTCGATGGAGGAGAACTCGTCACCGTCCCGGAGGAACGGGCCATGACCGATCGCTCTCTTCGCGGCTACAAGAAGGAGCGAGGTATCGACCCTGAGGCAGCCGACCGAAAAGCCGATGAGCTGATTCGCAACACCTATCGAACCCTCATGAGTCGAGGGATGAAAGGATGTTACGTGTACTGCACGGACGATCGAGTTGCGGATTACATCGACAACCTTCTCTCAGGAGACGAGTGAGATTCATGGTCAGTGAAGTAAGTGACATCGAGGCATTGACGCACGAGATTCGGGCCTTTGCTCAGGCTCGCGACTGGGAGAAGTACCACACCCCCAAAAACTTGGTGATGGCCGTGGCAGGCGAGGCTGGTGAATTGGCTGCCGAGCTGCAATGGTTTACGCCTCAAGAGGCGGATCCACAGGCGCTCTCAGCCGAAAAGCGCCGGTCGATCATGCTTGAGATTGCCGATGTGCAGATTTACCTTCTTCGCTTGGCTGATGTACTGGACGTCGATGTGGCCTCGGCTGTGAGAGAAAAGCTGGCAATCAACGAGTCGAGGTTCTGAGCGATGACTAGAAGTTCCTTTCCGTTTCGCACGGCGCTCATCACCGGAGCCTCGGCCGGGATCGGGGAGGCTATGGCCCGCAGTCTCGGTGATGCTGGGGTCGCGTGCGTGTTGGTGGCGCGGCGTGACGATCGCTTGCAAGAGATTGCGACGAAGTACGCGAACTTCGAGGTGCTGACCGCTGATCTCTTCAGCGATGAGGGCGTTCGAGAGGTGGAGGAGCGGATCCTCGAAGCGAGCCGACCGATCGATCTGGTGGTGAACAACGCTGGCTTTGGCAGCTCGGGCTACTTCGACGAGATCGATCCCGATCGTCTCGATCAGGAGATCGGTTTGAACATTCGGGCTCTCACTCGTTTGTCGCATGCGGCGATGCGCGCGATGCGTGAACGACGCAAGGGTTGGATTCTGAACGTGTCGAGCGTGGCCGGATTCCAGGCCGGGCCGATGTTGAGCGTGTATTCGGCGACCAAGGCCTACGTGACCAACTTCTCCGAAGGGTTGCACGAAGAGGCGAAGCGTCACGGAGTGATGGTGACAGCACTGTGCCCGGGGCTCACGCGCACCGAGTTCCAGAGCGTGAGCAACACGACCGAGTTCCAGAGCAACTTTCCGGCGTTCGCGTGGTGCACGCCGGAGATGGTGGCGAAAACTGGACTCGAGGATTGTGCGAAGGGGAGGGCAATCAGTGTGCCGGGCGGGATATACAAGGGCCTAGTGGTGGGCAGTGGGCTGCTACCCAGAGGCGTGAAGCGCTGGGTGTACTCGACGGCAATGAAGCGAAGATAAAGAGCGCGCGATTTGGTGACTGACGTCGTCTCAAGCGTTCTTCCCCAACCTTGTTGCAGGAACCCAAGTCGTCAGAAATCTCTTGGGCGGAATCTCCTCACTAACCGACAGCTCTTTGTTCTAGGTCAAGGTCAAGTGGTCGGACACCTGCTGCAAGAAGACAAGTTTCGGTCTCGTCGAGAGTGGGGTCCGGAGGGATGAAGATGATAAAGCCATCACGACCTCGAGTAAGTAGTACTCGGTAAGCATTCCGTCTAATCGCGTCATTGTCTTGGAGAGGAAATTGGGATCTGACCTTTCGGATGACCCAGGAGTTGTTTGACCAACGCATGTCAGTCGACCAACAAACAAGTGGCATGTCGAGTTCAAGTCCCTGACAACCAAACTCGGTCACGACCTCGTGCAGCGCGCAACACGACTGCGGGTGCCCGAGAGGTTCGTTGTACCACCGGGCGAGTTTGACCCGTTTTGTAGCCGGAAACGACGAATCTATTCCGTACTTAGGAAGGTGGCCTTGACTGCGGGCCGAGGCGAGCAGGCCGTATCGCTTTTCAGGTTGACCCTCGTAAAGGGATCGAAGATACGACTTCGCATCTTCAAGATTGCGGGTGAGGTACATCGGGAAAGTCGAAGCATGGATACCGGTGGCGAGGCGGGCAGCTCTGGCCAGGTCTCCTTCCAGGAGAGCTGCGACCCACGAGTGAAGATAATCAGCTCGCTTGGATCGCAAGCTTGTGGTCAGATCAAGAATGTGGTGTGTGGTTGTAGGGGCTTCTGGAAACGCGCTGGCAAGTCTTGGTGGACAATGAACCCGCCACTTGGTCTTGCCGTCTTCATCTCGAATCGCATCGTGCCATTGACCAATACCTGACTCTTCACCTTTGTTGATCTCTTGGCCGTCACCAACCAATCCAACGAGGCATGCCCAGCCGGGCAATCTCTCAGCAACTTTGACTAATAGATCGGGCTCCGAGTGTCGGATCCCATGTTTGAACTCCATGTAGGCAACGTCCCAGGCCCGTTGAGCTTCATCGAAGACAATGACATGTTCGTTTGGGATCTTTGAACTGAGACCGTACGTCTTAATGAAGGCGTGGAGATCCCTAACGAAGACCTTGCTCTTCAGAGCGTCTCGTAAGACCTCGACCAACGGTCCATTTCCGGAGAGAAAAGTTGCTTCCGTTGGCCTCGACATCTTTGCGGTCCGCTCATAAACCAAACTGAGGCCAGCAAGAGTCTTGCCTGAGCCTGGCACTCCAGCTACGAAGGCCAAGATTCTTTGATTCAAAGTAGCCGCTTGTTCAGCCAGTGATCCAAGTAGTTCAACAGCCTGAGGAATCTCTGTCGCAAGGGCTCGTTTGATGTGTGGCAGAGGTTCATTCTGAAAGATTCGCCGCGCAGCTGCAATCAGGAATGGCAGAGGCTGATACTTGCCCTCCGTCCAAGAATTGATATCTATCTGACCGATTGATTGCAGATCGAGGAGCGTCTTAGCCAGAGAGTCAGAATTGACTACAGGAGTTCCGTCGATATCCGCAGGGGTTGTGGTGGTTGGCAGAACAAGAACCGGTTTCACCGGCCGATCATGAGACTCCGAGTGGTACTCGGCGAGGTCGCGAGAATAGGCGTTTACTTGGTCAATTGCCGCACGATCTGCGACTGGGTTCTGCTTGAATTCAAGAACTACGACGCTCCCGCCGGCGAGAACAATGACGTCGGGGCGCCGGCCTCCTTCAAGGGGTAGCTCGTATTCAAAAGCCACTCCCCAATTGGTTATGGAGGGCTGAGCAATCACTAAGTCTCGAAACGTGGCCCTTAGTACATGGTCGCATTGAGTCCAAGCGGCAAGTTGTGAATTCGAGGGTGGGCTGCCGAGAAGGTCTTGGTGGTGCGTGTGCATCGCAACCTGCCATAACTCAGATGACGTGCTGAGATAGGAAGCAACTGTTCCAGCCCATCCCCACATCTGGCGCGTAGTACTCGACAATTCAAACTCCTTGGCGCATCCCGGGTGAGCTTAGGTGATTGACGCAACCAACTTGTCGGGGACGTTTCGAACTTGTAAATCAGTGTGATAAGTGCCATAAATCGGGAATTGCCGACATGATCCCGTGAGTCGTGCTCCATTTCTTGAATCAAGTGGGCGTGGGTTGCCTGACTCATTGACATGTAATTGGTTAACTGGAAGGGGTAATTCGGTAGGCCAACTTCGTATCCTTCACCCCATGTCCTCCGAATTCGAACGTCCGGCCCCCGACCTCGCCAAGATTCTCACCGCGTGGGAGGAATGGGAGCGTGGCGAGCAGAACCCGGGCAAGGTGCTCACCAATATGAAGACGGCCGGTCTGGCCGAAGTCCTGCGTGAACTCACCGAGTCGGGCTGGAAGCCGTCGGTTCACCAGTAGCCCGGCGTGAGTTCGCCCCGCCGCCCGGGTGGGCAGCAGAAAATCCCCACACCGTCGAGCCGCCGTTCGGCTGAGCACCCGGTGTGGCACGGGGAATCCGCCGACTTCTCTTTGCGTTCGGTGATCAGTCGACTCGCTGATCACCAATCCACCTTGGGTTCACATCCGGCCCCGCGAACCGACGAACGCGTCTCGGCCGTCCTCGTGGCCCTTGCTGATGGTCCTCATGGTGCTGAGGTTCTCCTCACTCGCCGTACCGAGCGACTCACCAATCACAAGGGCGAGATCAGTTTCCCCGGTGGGCGCGTGGATGCCGATGAAGCGATCGTGGAGGCGGCAGTACGGGAGGCCCACGAGGAGGTCGGTCTCACGTTGCATCATCTGAACGTGGTGGGGCAGCTGAGCCCGCTCTCCACCTTCGTGAGCCGCAGTTACATCGTGCCGGTGGTGGCCACGGTGAACGGCCGTCCGCCGTTGAATCTCAATCCACACGAAGTGGATCGAGCACTGTGGGTGCCGTTGGCCGAGCTTGTTCGGCCCGACACCTTCAGTTGGGAGTGGTGGTCATTCGGCGACTTCCAGCCGGGCAACGAACACCCGATGTTCTTTTTCCACCTCGACGACGAAACCGTGTGGGGTGCCACGGCGCGCATGTTGCACGAACTCCTAGCCGTGGCCCACGGTGTAAATCCCTTGGATCTCCCCAACTGGTAGACGAGGATGATCCGGTGATCGCACTGCGCGCCGTGGAGCCCACCGATGTCGACTGGATCTTCGACGCCTGTCAGGACGAAGCGATTCAGCGCTGGACGCGCGTTCCCCGGCCGTATCTGCAGTCGCACGCCGAGGAGTTCGTGGCTGGTGCAACGGCTGAGCTCTTCCGCTGGGTGATCACCAGCGAAGGCCGGCCCATCGGCCTGATCGGTGTGCACTCGATCGACGCTGCCACCGGCGTGGCCGAGATCGGCTACTGGGTTGCGCCGTGGGGTCGGGGGCAACGTGCGGTGAGCACGGCGATCGGGCTCGTGATCGACGAGTTGCGAGCGAATACCAAGGCCACGGGTGTTTCGGCGATCATCGCCGAAGGCAATGCGGCATCGCGGCGTTCTGCCGAGCGAGCGGGCCTCACGGTGTCTGCGCATCGACCCGATGGTTGTCACGACGGTGATGCACCCACCATGGCTCTCGTGTATCGACTCGACTTCAGCCACCCATCGTCCTGACCGACAGGTAGAACACCCCGCGCCACAGATGGCACCGTGTGCGCTCCCACAGTGGCCTTCGATCGCAGAGCGTCTTCATGTCGATGCTGAAGAGATCGTCGAGGGTCTTGCGACGCCATTCGTTCCACCATTGCCCGTAGCGCCACGAACCCGGTCGGCAGTATTGGGCGAGCGGCCGGGCGGCGCACGAGTAGCGGCGATCGAGAAGCTTGTAGTTGCGGTAGCCGAAGTCGTGCCGCCGACACGCGGGGGAGAAGTCGAACGATCGCCCCGAGTTGCCCACGAACGGTGCCGAACACAGATCGGTCGACCAATCGAGTGATCGATCACTGGCCGATGGCGACCTAGCCAACTGATCGAAGTCGTCGAGGCTCGTGGCGAAGAGGATCCGTTCCACTCGCGCCGCGTCTTGCTCGGGTGATGGGCTGATCGGGGCGGCGTGCACACTCGACACCGCAACGAGGATCGCCAGGCCGATGCCCATCGCGCCTCCTCAGGTAGTGGCCAACCCCTCGTTGGCTCCCCAGTGGGTGCGGGTGGTCGCCCTCAGCGGAACCTCAGTCGGGGTAGGTGGCGTTGATCTGGTTGATCAGAAGCGCCATCTCCACTGCACCCACCGCGGCTTCGTCGCCCTTGTTGTCGTGGCCCGGGCCCGAACGATCGAGGGCCTGCTGATTGGTGTCCACGGTGAGCACGCCGAACATGATCGGCACACCCGTCTCGAGTTGTGCGTTCTGGATGCCGCGCGCGCACTCGCCGGCCACGAAGTCGAAGTGGGCTGTTTCGCCACGGATCACCGCACCGAGGGTGATCACCGCGTCGTAGTTGCCCGAACCGGCCATGGTGATGGCGGCCAGTGGAACTTCGAATGCACCTGGCACCCACACCACGTCCACGTTGGCATCGGCCACCTTGCAACGTGTGAGGCCACGTCGCGCACCATCGAGCAACGCAGTGGTGATGTGATCGTTGAAGCGTCCGCACACCACCCCGATGCGCAGAGCCGAGCCGTCGAAGAACTCGGGCATGGTCTGGCTGCTCTGGATGCGGGTCATGACGTGGTCCTCTCGGAAGTAGCGGGCAGATCGATGAGATGCCCCATGCGATCGCGCTTGGTCTGCAGGTACTTGATGTTCTCGGGTGTGGGCACGGTGGTGAGGCCTACGCGCTCCACCACTTCCAGGCCGTAACCGGCGAGGCCGCCGTACTTGGCCGGGTTGTTGGTGAGCAGGCGCAGTTTGCGTACGCCGAGGTCCACCAAGATCTGCGCGCCGATGCCGTATTCGCGGCTGTCGATCGGCAGGCCGAGCTCGGTGTTGGCGTCGACGGTGTCGAGCCCGTCGTCCTGCAGCGAATAGGCACGGATCTTGTGGCCGATGCCGATACCCCGACCCTCGTGGCCGCGCAGATACACCACCACACCACGGCCGTCGCGCGCGATGAGCTCCATGGCCGCGTGCAACTGCGGGCCGCAATCGCAACGCCGGCTCGAGAACACGTCGCCGGTGAGGCATTCGCTGTGCACGCGCACGAGCGTGGCATCGCCGCTCTCTACGTCGCCGATGCTGAACGCCAAGTGCTCGGTGTCGTCCAAGTGACTCCGGAACGCGGTGCAGGTGAACGTGCCCCAGTCGGTGGGCACTTGGGCTTGGCCGATGCGGGTCACCAACTTCTCGTGCCGGCGCCGGTACTTGATGAGCTCGGCGATGCTCGAGAGCAGCAGGTTGTGCTCCTTGCAGAACTCGATGAGGCGCGGCAAGCGCGACATCGAGCCGTCGTCGTTCACGATTTCGCAGATGATGCCGGCTGGCTGGAGCCCGGCCATGCGGGCCAGATCCACCGCGGCCTCGGTGTGGCCGGCGCGCTTCAACACGCCACCTTCACGTGCCCGCAACGGGAAGATGTGGCCGGGGCGGGCGAACGCCGAAAACCCGGTGCCGGGGTCGGCGAGTGCACGCAACGTGGCGGCGCGATCGGAAGCCGAAATGCCGGTGGTGGTGCCTTCGATGAGATCCACGCTCACCGTGAACGCCGTGCGATGGCTCTCGGTGTTGTGCTCCACCATGAGCGGCAGACGCAACTCGTCGCAACGCTCACCACTCAGTGGTGCCACCACCACACCCGAGGTGTGGCGCACGATGAAGGCGATCTTCTCGGGGGTCGCGAATTCGGCGGCCATGATGAGGTCGCCTTCGGTCTCGCGATCTTCGTCGTCGACCATCACCACCATCTCGCCGCGGGCGATGGCGGCCACGATGTCTTCGATCGGGGCGAAGGGGCTGTTGCTCATGATGGGTTCTCCTGCTGGGGGTCGAGAATCACTTCGATGTCGTTGCCGAGTTGGCGCACCGACACGAGTCGGCCGCGCCAGATGTCGGCCATGGTGGCGCCACGGTCGTCGGCCAAGGTCGGCCGGGCCCGGCTGCCCAGGAACCCGGCGGCCATATAGATGACGTAGCGATCGACCAAGCCCTGCTGGTGGAAGTCGGCGGCCACGGTGGCGCCACCTTCCACGAGCACCTGCAACACACCTTCGTCGCCGAGTTGGGCCAACAGTTCCTTGATCGGGCCCGACCACTCGGTGCACGGGTGCACCTGGGCGCCCTTGGGCGCCGAGCCGAGCACGATGCGACGCGGTGAGGGCCCGTCCACCAGGCGCGTGGTGAGGCTCGGATCGTCGGTGCGCACAGTGCCCGCACCCACCACGATGGCGTCGCTCTCGGCGCGCAGTTGGTGAGCGGCCGTGCGGGCTTCGTCACCGGTGATCCACTGGCTCGAACCATCGGCTGCGGCGCTGCGACCATCGAGTGTGCTCGCCATCTTCAACACCACGTACGGTCGACCCGTGCGCCGATGATGGATGTAGGGGCGGAGTTGTTCGTGCACTTCGGCGGCGAGCACACCGCTCGTCACTTCGATACCCGCGGCACGGAGTTGTGCGAATCCCCGGCCAGCCACTTGCGCATCGGGATCTTCGATCGCACTCACCACGCGGGCCACGCCGGCGGCGATGAGCGCATCGGTGCACGGGGGAGTGCGACCATGATGACTGCACGGTTCGAGCGTGGTGAACACCGTCGCTCCGGCAAGGTCGGCACCGGCCGCCCGCGCCGCGTCGAGGGCCACGATCTCGGCGTGACGCTTCCCGGGGGCTTCGGTGGCGCCTTCGAACACGCGGCCGTCGGCGGCCACGATCAGACAACCCACCCACGGGTTGGGCGACGTGACGAGACGCGCCGAAGCGGCAAGAGCCATGGCCCTGCGCATCTGGATCTCGTCGCTCATGTTCGCCGTTCGGTCGGGACCGTGTGCGGGGACGAGAGAACGCACGACGACACCGAGCACGCGGCCCGGCATCGTGACGCGCCCGTGCTCCCATCCGGACTCTGACCGTCGGCCCTGGAGTTCCACCAGATCGGCCCCGGTCCGGTGATTGCTCACTGGGCCGGGGTTCGCGGACTGTTACCGCCGGTTGGGACTTTCACCCAAACCCCGCACGGGGGTCGTTTTCAGTTGTGGCGCAAATGCTAGGCCGACTTCTGCAGCAAACCCCAAGCCGCTTCCACATGCCGCCACTCGGTGGTCCGGGACCCGATGGAGAAGCGCAGAACGCTGCGTCCATCCAGCACCGTGCGGGTGAAGAGCACCTCACCGGTGGCATTGACGGCCTCGATGAGGGCATCGGTGCGGGCATCGCCATCGGCCGGCGAATCGCCCACCAGCCGCAGGCACAACAGGTTCAGCGGATGCGGAGCCACGATGACGAACCGATCATCGGCGGCCACGAGCGTGGCGAGGCGCTGCGTGAACTCCACGTGGCGACGCACGAACTGCTGGAAGTGCGCCGTGCCCTCGGTGCGCAAGGCGAACCACAACTTGAGCGAACGGAATCGCCGGCCGAGCGGAATCTGCCAGTCGCGGTAGTCGATGGCCGCACCCGATTGCGCAGCGGCCGAGCGCAAGTACTCGGGCAGGATGCTGAGGGCACCGAGCAACGACTGGCGGTCGCTCACCCAGAAGAGATCGCAGTCGAAGTTCACGCCCATCCACTTGTGCGGATTGGTGCAATATGAATCGGCGAACTCGAGGCCGTCGTTGACCCACCGGAACTCGGGGGCGAGCGCGGCGATGCCGTGCATGGCGCCGTCGACGTGCAACCAGAG
>SXGQ01294143.1_pt1 | contig 11498 bp, 6 predicted proteins | sample 3178371 | NCBI WGS metagenome assembly SXGQ01 (sample SAMN11356859, study PRJNA531348) | freshwater metagenome | isolation source: freshwater sample F1-20 | place: China: Fuxian Lake, Yuxi | collected 2017-12-25 | reverse complement strand
TGAAGACATGTCGCCTCACTTGGGTTCTTATGGAGAAAAGGTGGCTAAAACGCCTGTATTGGACCAATTAGCCAAAGAAGCTGTTCGCTATACTCAAGTATATTCTACCGCCGGAGTTTGTGCGCCTAGTCGGTGTGCGCTCATTACCGGGAATTACCAAACCGCCATCGGTGGACATAACATGCGGACCTTAGGTCTTTCTGCGAACGCATTAGATGATTATCCCAAAGGCCTAAAACCCTATTCGGCCGTCATCCCAGCAGGCGTAAAATGCTTTTCCGAATACCTCCGAATGGCCGGTTATTATTGCACCAATAACGCGAAACAAGATTACCAATTTGATGCACCCGTAACGGCTTGGGATGAAAGTAGTAAGAAAGCGCATTGGCGAAAACGCCCAGATAAATCTCAGCCCTTCTTCTCCGTTTTTAACATCGAAACGACGCATGAATCCCAAGTTTGGGTTCGAGAAAAACAAGCCCTTTTGGTTAATCCAAAAGATGTCATGGTGCCGCCATTTTATCCAGATGATTCGGTGAGCCGAAAAACCATGGCGCGTTTTTTGACGAATGTGATAGTGATGGACCAACAAGTCGGCGAGATTATAAAACAATTAAAGGAGGATGGTTTGTATGAAGAAAGCATCATCTTTTTTTACAGTGATCATGGAGATGGAATGCCTTTTGTGAAGCGTGAATTAAGCCAACGAGGCCTAAAGGTTCCATTGCTGATTAAGGCACCTAACTTGCCTAAAGGAAAAGTAGATAATCAGTTGATTAGTTTTGTTGACTTTGGACCCACGGTCCTTTCCTTAGCCGGAGTAACATTGCCTAAAACGCTTCATGGACAACCATTTTTGGGTGGTCAAAAAGCAAAAGCAAAACGTCAATATATTTATGCGGCCCGTGATCGAATGGATTCCGAATATGACCGAGTACGTGCCGTCAGTGATGGCCGATTTAAGTACATTCGGAATTATATGCCCGAAAAATCATACTATCAAAACATTAAATACCGACTTCAAAATCCGTTGATGTTACATATGTTAGCACTAAAAAATGCGGGAAAATTGAATGAAACTCAAATGAAGTGGTTTAGTCCAACCAAAGCTTTAGAGGAGTTATTTGACACCCAAAATGATCCACACGAGTTCAATAACTTAGCGAATAATCCGACCTATAAAGATAAATTAATCGAACTTAGAGGGAAGCATTTAGCCTGGATAAAACAATATGGAGACTTGGGTGCAAAACCGGAATTAGAGATGATTAAGGAATGGTGGAATGGCCAAGATAAGCCTCCTGTAACGGAGAAAAGCAGTGTGTCGATCGCGAATGGTACGGTCCAATTATCATGCCCAACCGCCGGTGCATCCATTGGTTTTAGAAAGAATTCAAAAGAGACGTGGCAAGTTTATACAAAGCCATTTTCATTAAATAATGGGGATTCGCTTTATGTCATGAGTCATCGAATTGGCTTTGTACCTACCGAAATACGAATGAAAAACTAGCTGCCCGCCGACTTTTGATTCGCTTTCCTTCCCCAGTCGGGAAGGTCGATATGGAGGTTGTCGTGCTTGTCCAACATCTCCTTTTTTAAGAGGTTTCGCATCCTTAAAATTTGACTTTGTCGGCTTTTTTCTTGAGCCAAATTATGCTTTTCCCAAGGATCAGATTTTAGGTTAAATAGTTGGGTTGTCAACACCCCATCCACATTATATACAATCAATTTGTAGCCATCCTTCGTTTTCAAACTCCTGCTCCAATGTCCATAGACATTATAAATTTGTTCTCTTACAGACTTCGTTGGATTGCGGATAATGGCCTGTAAACTTTTTGCCTCTACGGTTTTGGGTGCTTTGATTTTCAAATAATCATAAATCGTAGGTGTAATATCACTCAGATATACAAAGGAATTATTTCGAACATTTTTCGGTATTCCTGGACCTGAAAAAATCATAGGAACGCGTATGCTATGTTCATACAAATTTTGCTTTCCCAAGAGACCATGTTGGCCCATCGCCAATCCATTATCTCCCGCAAAAACAATCAACGTATTTTTTAAAAATCCTTCTTTTTCCAGCGTCGACATGATTCGCCCGACCTGCTCGTCGAGCTCAGAAATCATTCCATAATACGCCGCGATATCTTCTTTAACAGCCATTTCGGTTCTGGGATGTGGCAATAAATTTTCATCGCGGACATTTAGATCTCCATTGTTAAAGGGATGTTCCGGAAGGAAATTGGGCGGCAAAGAAATTTTCGCAGGATCATAGGCCTTCGCAAATTTTGCGGTAGGTGTCCTCGGATCATGTGGGGAGGTAAAGGCCACATAACAGAAAAATGGTTTTTCTTTAGCTTCTTGACTACTTAAAAAATCAATAGCTGTTTGCGCATATAAAACTGAACTGTAAGTCTCACTTAAAAAACTTTTTTCTACTGGATATTTTCCCGTAGGATCAAAGTGATTTACCCGAGGATGTTCCTGCCCACCCTCTTTTGGAAAGTGCATGCCGCCAAAAAATATATGGTCGGCTTTTGAAAACATGCGGGCATAAGAATTTTTATCGCTATGCCATTTGCCTGTATGAAAAGTAGTATATCCCTTTTGGCGCAACACTTCGGGCAGACTCATTAGGCTGTCGGGAATTACATTTCCATCGCCAGGCAATCGATTTACATATCGGCCCGTCATCAACATCGCCCTCGAGGGAATACAAACTGCTCCTTGATGTCCACCCATCACGTGCGCTTGTTGGAATGTTAGACCACTCTTCACCAACTTATCCAAATTAGGAGTTCTGATTTCCTTGTTCCCTAATGCTTGAATCGTTCTGAACGTTTGATCGTCGCTGTAAAGGATAATTACGTTTTTTGCTGAAGTGGTTTTAGCCTTGGTATGTGAAATACCTTGGCCCATCATATCGTTCATGGTCAGTGCCAATATGCATAAAACCAATAGCTTGAGAATGGGATTTTTCATGATTTTAGGTCTAAAGAATTAGCAGATATTTTGTCAAATAATGAGAAGGATTATATCCCTTATACGTAAAAACCGATTGAATAATTCGACGAGAATTTTACCTAAAATAATTAGTACTATTTAGCTTTTTCTTCGACTTTAACCGTGTCGATTTCCAAAGGCCATTTTCCTTTGAAGCCAAAATCGACCAATAATCCTGGCCTCATTTTTTTCAATTTGGCCACTCCGGCCTCAGTCACTTTGGTTTGCCACAGATAGACTCTTTGTAAAGATTTTATTTTGGCCAAGCTCATCAATCCAGCGTCAGAAACTTTGGTTCCATAAAGGTTTAACGATTCTAAATATTTTAAATTCTCTAAGGCCGATAAGCCTTTATCGCTCACGATCGTATGATCTAAGTCCAATTGGATTAATAAAGGCATGTCGCTAATTTGAGACATGAAATTATCTGTCAATTTGGTTTGGCCTAATTTTAATCGGACTATTTGATCCTGAACGGATGACAATTCGGATAATTCTTTATCTGATAACCCGTGCGCATTTACAGCATTGACTTCTAAAAATGCTTGATCTTTGGCAGCCTGATTGACCAATAATCCCAATTTTCGTAGGCTGGCAATATCATCCTCATCGGCCTCAGAAATGGACATTTTGAATACGGGGGACCAATAAGGTTCAGTCGCCGAAGTACCCGATGCATATTTAGCCAAGATGGTTTTTATTTTAGCATCGGCAGGCATGGCCACCACTTTTTTCTTAAAGTCAGCTCCATGTTGGACCCACCACTGCAAAACCGCAATCTCATCCTCCGTCATCGGCGTCTTCCCTTTGGGTGGCATGTGATGCTCTTCACTCGCATCCATTAAAAGTCTTTTAATCATTTCACTTTCTAGGGGCATTCCTGCTTTGATAATGACTCCATCTTCTCCCCCAGCCATTAAAAACTCAGGTGTATCCATCCTTAATTTCCCCTTTTGCTTCTCGGCATTGTGGCAGGACCAGCACTTTTGTTTCAGAACAGGTTGGACTAATTGTTGGTACACAATCGCTTGCTGGATATTGTCAATCTTAGGAATAATGGCTCCACCTTCAGCCGCTTCGGCGCGCGCTTCCATCCCGACCCAAGCTCGAATTGGTTGAGGCAAGTAAGCCGTCAAATAATCCGAACCATGCGTTAAATTGCCGCCTAAATGTCCAGTGATTGTGATTAAAATGAGCGAAACCCATAAGACAGGTTTAAACAATTTCATCATCGTTTTTTCATCCGACCAAAACTTAGCCATGTAGGATAATATCGCTGAAATTACCCCTGTAGAAATCCCTAACCATTGGTGAAAAAATAAGGTATCCTCATCGTATTCGCCTGTTTGGGATAAAGCCCAACCCATCGCACACGATATGAAGGCAAACAAGGAAGCCCATAAAAATATAGCCGAAATAGATTTTTGACGCAAGCCCTCGTTCTGTTCTTTTGAAAAAAAGTACATAATAAAGGCAAGCACGAGCATCCCGATAGGCAAGTGCACGAGTATGGGATGAAAATGCCCAAAAAACAATACCCAATCCGATGGGCCAGCGTCCAATAAAATCATGTAAACTAAATTCGTTCTAATTTAATCGGATACGTTTTTTGAGACGCCCACTGAGGTACATACATGTTATGGTCCGAATCTGCATAAACGTCATGTGGATGGATAAACACTTTGTTTTCATCCTCCTTAAATTGTCTTTGCAAAACGCCATTTTTATAGATTGGTTCGGATCCCCCTGGGGTAGAAACAACCTTCATATTTTTGTCTAAAATTTGTACATATCCAGAGCCAGCCCACGATCCATCCGTACTTCTAAAACATGCGGCAATAATGTAGTCGCCATGTAAAACAGGACGACACACAAATGAACCTGGAAGGTGGTAACGCGTGATGAATTTACCATCTAATGTGAACCTTTTCAAGCTGTTATTTACGCGGTCTGTGATCAATAAAGTCCAGTTGTTGGGATCACGCGTATCCACTAAAACGCCATGGCAGCAATTGAATTTATCATCCGCATATTCACTTGTCTTTCCACCGAAATGGCGGATGTAGCGGCCTTTTGAATCGTATTGTGTGATGTAATTCGCTCCGTAACCGTCGGCTACATAGATGTCTCCGTTCTTTGGATTTACTGCGGTTTCAGTTGGAACAAATTGGTTTGGATGGTCGTAAACACCTGTTTCCTTAGGGTACTCAATTTTAAATATTTCTTTTCCTTTTAAATCCGTTTTGATTACTTGGTGACGGGTGTTGTCACAAATCAATAAAAACTGCTCGCCCCCTTCATTCAAAATGGTTAAGCCGTGAGCACCTGGATATGAATGTCCCCAGGTCTCCAACAATTTACCTGATTTATCATAAATAATGACGTTGTTTCTGACTTCGTTGGTCAATAAAATTAATCGGCCTTTCGCATCTTCCACCATTTCATGGCAATCGTTCACTGGGTTTTTGCCAGCGTCTAAGATACCCCAATTGGGTACTACTTTGTATTTGAAATTTCCATGTCCAAGGACAATTTCTCCAGCTTTTGGGGCAATTTTTTTCATAGGGGTTGAGGTTAAAAGCGATCCGCCAATAAGCGCTGAACTTGTTTTCAAGAAGTCTCTGCGCGGTAAATGCTCGTTCATAATGAATTAGGTTTATTTGTAAGGTCTAAATTAATCAAATATGTTGATTATGGTTTATTTATACTTTCATCAATGTTAAATAATGCATTTGCAACTAATGTTTTAGCCACTAAAATAGCGGGATCTTTAGGCACATTGTTGTCAGGGCAAAGTTTTAAAAAGGCCAAAGTCTCCTTATTATTCTTTGAATAGTAAGCCAGCATATTCGCATAAAAAGCATTTAATTTGGCCAATTTAGTTTCGGAAATAGGCTTTCCAAATAAATCTAAATAGCCTTTTTTAATAAATTCCGCGCCGGTTATTGGGTACTTTCTGGCAAAAAATTGGGATGCCTCAATAAACACCGGATCATTTAAAGTATTCAAGGCTTGCATCGGAGTATTCGTTCTGATTCGTCGAGAAAGGCAAACATCTCGAGTCCCCGCGTCAAAGGAAACCATCGTCGGGTAGGGACTACTTCTGCGCCAGTACGTATAAAGTGATCGGCGCCACTGGTCTTCTCCATCACTCTTTTTCCATTGCATCCCACTATATGGGGCATTCCAAATTCCATCGGGCTGGTCAGGCATGACACTCGGCCCCCCTAGTTTAGTAGATAAGATACCTGACCAAAGCAGCGCCTGATCACGTAGTTGTTCTGGGTTCAATCGGATTCTTGGGCCCCGTGTGATGTAGCGATTATAAGGATCTTTTTCACGCACCTTTTCCGAAACCACGGAGCTTTGTTGGTAACTCGCCGACATCACTATGTATTTCAACAATTCTTTCGGTTGGTACTTAAATGTATATTGAAATTGATACGCCAAATGATCCAATAAACCTTGGTTTACAGGGTTCAGGCCTTGGCTTCCCATATCCTCTAAAGTTTCCACAATTCCAGTCCCAAACAACTGTTCCCAAAAACGATTAACCGCGACTCTTGCCGTCAAGGGATTCTCTTTTCCACCCATCCACTCCGCTAATTCTAAGCGGTTTGAAACCGGTTTTTTACTGAATAAAGCCGGAATTCCACGTGTCACTTCTTGGCCTTGATTTAGCCACGAGCCTCGGTTAAATAGTCGGGTAGGCCTAGTAAATTCCACGGGATTTTCTAGCATCACTGGCGTCGTCGTTTCAGGCGATGCGGAAATAATTTGATACGCAATTTTTTGAAAATCGGTGGATTTTAATTGGGCCGGTACCTCGGGGATCATCATCCAAAAACCGATCGAAACGGTGTTTTGATCTGGCTTTGTTTTCGAATTTTTAAACTCCCAAACTAAGTCTTGTTTTCCAGCTAAGGAAGGAATTTTATAGAAAGCATAAGCCCAACCTTTTACCCATGTGCCCTTAGGTTTCGCATATTTTTCTTGTAAGGTTGTGTCTACTTTTAAGCGGGCAATAACCGGTCCCGTATTGGTTCCTTGGCGAATCGTAATATAGGTAGGCGCAGGGCCAGAGTTTTTACAAGCGATCATTAAGCTTGTTTTCCCCATTAATGGCACGGCTTTAAATCGGACCGATCCTCCATTTCTTACGGCCAAATATTTGTTATCTGCCAGAGCCCCGTTGACAAATTGGTCTGCCCAATGGGGATGAATTTTAGGTTCTACAAAACGCAAAGTTTGAGTCCACTCCTTTTGTATTTGCTTGGGCTGAGTTAATAAATAGTCCCTTAAACTATCCAATTTTCCTTGGTCTTGCTGCTTGAAATGGCGATAATTAGGGGAATCATCTGGGATATCCTCATCCCGCGAATTATTAAAATAGGCCATGAACCTATAATATTCTTCGTGGCGAATGGGATCGTAAGGATGTGAATGACATTGAACACATCCAAAACTTGTTCCCTGCAATACTTCCCACGTGGTATTTACTCGGTCTAAGATAGCCGCGGTTCTAAATTCCTCATCTTCGGTTCCTCCCTCGTCGTTGTTGGTCGTATTCCGATGAAAAGCCGTGGCTACATAATCGGATTCCGTGGGGTTAGGCAATAGGTCGCCGGCCAATTGCTCTTTTAAAAATTGGTTGTAAGGTTTATTTTGATTGAACGCGGAGATGACATAATCACGGTATTTCCAAATGGTCCGCGCATCGTCTTTTTCATATCCTTTGGTGTCCGCATACCGTGCTAAATCCATCCACATCGACGCCCATTTCTCGCCAAAATGCTGTGATTTCAATAATTTATCGACTTGCTTTTCATAGGCATTGCTTGACGCATCAGCCTCAAATTCTTGATATTCTGCCGGCGTGGGGGGTAATCCAGTTAGATCTAAATACAGTCTGCGTAATAAATCTGGTTTTGATGCTTTTTCGGCGTGGCTTAACCCTTGCTTTTTTTGTTCCGCTGCTACAAAATAGTCGATCTCATTGGTCTCCCAGCCAGATTTAATTCCGATGAAAGCGAGGGCTCTGCTCCACCAATTGCCATTGGGAATGGAAGGTTCTTTAAGGGGTTGGTATGCCCAATGTTCCCCCCAGCGCGCACCCTCTTTGACCCATGTAGTTAAAATGTCGACCTCATCTTTTGTCAATGAAGGCCTTTGATAAGGCATTTTTTCTTCTGGATTTTTAGCATGCAAGCGTTGAATGAAACTCGAGTTTTCAGGTTGGCCAGGAATGATAGCCGGCTTGCCCGACTTCGTTTTGCCTAATGCCTCTTCCTGGAATAGTAAACTAAATCCACCTTGCTTTTTTACACCTCCATGGCAGGCGATGCAGTTTTTATTTAAGATAGGTTTGACCTGTGTACTATAATCGATTGTGTAGCTTGGCTCAGAACCCATTTGGAAAAAAGTCCAAATCCCTCCCAATATCATAGCCCCAAAAAGAATGATTGCTTTCATGATTTAGGCTAATATAGGTTTAATGACTTTTCCATAGACATCGGTCAAACGGAAATTCCTTCCCTGGAATGGGAACGTAAACTCCTCATGATTAAATCCAAGGCAATGTAAAATAGTTGCCTGAAGGTCATAAATGGATGTTTTTCCGTTCACCGTCGCATAACCCAGTTCATCCGTTTCTCCAAAACTAAAACCAGGTTTTATCCCGCCGCCTGCGAGCCACATCGTGAATGCGTCTGTGTGATGGTCCCGACCAAAATAATCTAGAGTCTTTCCTTCTCGGTTTTCTTGCATCGGTGTTCGCCCAAATTCCCCACCCCAAACGACCAAGGTTTCATCTAATAAACCTCTTTGTTCTAAGTCGATGAGCAGGGCCGAAATCGCGCGATCTGTTTCTAAACATTTTTGATGCAATCCGTAGTCGACCGACCCACTCTTACTCGTTCCGTGTGAATCCCAACCCCAGTCAAACAATTGGACAAAGCGCACTCCTTGCTCAACCATTTTACGAGCGAGTAAACAGTTGTTGGCAAATGCCTCTTCACCCGGTTTTGTTCCATATAATTGATGGATGTATTCTGGCTCCTTGCTGATGTCCATGACTTCGGGCACCGAGCTTTGCATTTTGTAAGCCATCTCATATTGGGCAATTCTTGCCACCGTTTCTGGATCTCCAAATTCCTTAAACGTTTCTTCATTGACCGAATTGATTGCGTCAATGCTTGCTTTTCGGATATCAGTATTGACACCTTCTGGGTTTTGAATGAACAAAACGGGTTCGCCAGCGGATCTACATTGCACCCCTTGGTATACGGAGGGGAGGAATCCGCTTCCCCAGGCCGACTTCCCCGCGTCGGGGTTTTTGCCACCTGAAGCGAGGACCATAAATCCGGGCAAATTTTCATTTTCGGAGCCAAGTCCATACGAAACCCATGAGCCTAAAGAAGGCCTTCCTAATCTCGCTGAACCCGTGTGCATGAGTAATTGGGCCGGCGCATGATTGAATTGATCCGTGTACATCCCCTTTAAAAAGGTTATTTTATCGGATTGCGTGGCCAAATGGGGCATGTGATCGGATATCCAATGGCCTGATTTACCGTGTTGGGCAAATTTAGCTTTGGGTCCTAATAAATTTGGTATGCCTCGGATGAAGGCAAATTTCTTTCCTTCAATTAATTCTTTGGGACATTCTTTGCCGTCAAATTTCGCTAGTACCGGTTTGTAGTCAAATAGTTCTAGTTGGGAAGGCGCCCCAGCCATGTGCAAAAATATGACGGATTTTGCTTTGCCAAAATGGGGTGGAATTTTAAAGGCGGAGTTTTGGGGTTTGCTAGAAGTTTGGCAGTTCCAAAGTGCAGATCCCAAAGCAAGGGAACCAATCCCTGTTCCTAGGGTATTTAAAAAATGCCTTCTTGTAGCTAAAATAGCTTCGTTTTCAATAGCCTCTTTAAATATTTTTTCCATAGCAATTAATCCATGATGGGTCTACCTTTTGTTTCTGGCAAATAAATAATACCAACAATCACCGTGATCGCAGCCAAGGTGATGGGGTAAAAAATTCCGGCAAAATTGGAATGTGTGACGGCTCCTAACCAAGTGGCTACGAAGGGAGCGCAACCTCCAAAAACGCCATTGGCAAAATGATAGGGAATAGACAGCGAGGTATAGCGAATTTTGGTGGGGAATAGTTCCACTAAAAATGCGGCAATCGGGCCATAGGCCATCGCGGCAAAAGTCACTAATAAACAGCAAATAAACGCGAGTTCTATTTTACCCCAGTTAGTCAGTTGAATCGCCCCATTCACCATCGTTCCTTCTTTCCCCACAATATCGGACATCCAAGCAAATAATGGGTAATAAAAAATAGCGGCCAGGGCCATGCCACCTAGCATAATTACTTTTCGGCCTACCCGATCTGAAAGTGAACCAAAAACGACAAATAGAGGAGTACCTACAATCAATGAAGCAGCGATCACTAAATTGGTCGTTACGAAGTCGACCTGCAGTATTTTATTAATGAATATTTGTGCGTAGAACTGTCCTGTATGCCAAACGACGCCTTGGCCTATGATTGCACCAAACATGGCAATCAGCATTAATCGGCGGTTTTCTTTCGAAGCAAATGCCTCCTTCAATGGATTTTTAGAGAGTCCGCCTTCCGCTTTTAATTTTGCGAATAAAGGCGATTCATGCATATTTCTACGAATAAAATAGGAGACCACGACTAAAATTCCTGAGAGAGCAAAGGGAATTCGCCAGCCCCATTCTTTAAATTCCGCATCTCCAATGATATTTTGGCAAACCAATACCACAATGATACTGACAAAAAACCCTAAGGTTGCCGTGGTTTGAATGTAGGCCGTATATTTTCCTCGGTGTGCATCTGGAGCATATTCAGCGACATAGGTGGCGGCGCCTCCATATTCACCCCCTAAGGCTAATCCTTGGATGATGCGCAAAAATAATAAGATGGCGGGAGCTACGAGGCCGATTTGAGAGTAGGAGGGGATGAATGCAATGGCAAACGTGGATCCTCCCATCAATAATAAGGTTAATAAAAAGGTGTATTTTCTACCAATTCGGTCTCCGAGGCGTCCAAAGATGACTCCTCCAAATGGCCTTGCAATAAATCCAGCCCCAAATGCCGCTAACGTGGATAAAAAGGCGGCCGTTGGGTCATCTTTAGGAAAAAATGACAAAGAAATAATAGCCGATAAAGAACCAAAAATATAAAAGTCGTACCATTCAATCACCGTTCCTACGGAGGAGGCAATGATGACTTGCCATAGTTTTTGAACAGGTATTTTATTATTGTCGAATACAGGATTCGAAGTGGACATACATGATAAGTTTAGAAAGATGAAATTAGGAAGGGAGTGGGAAAATTCCTAATTATTTACCCGCTGTCATTGGATGGCTTTACTGATACGCATCAAATGAATGTAATTTTTTCACCTAAAATTGATACATTTGATGTAAGAACCAATATAAAACGATCAGGATTGAGATGGGAAACACAGTTT
>SXGQ01011203.1_pt1 | contig 11498 bp, 8 predicted proteins | sample 3178371 | NCBI WGS metagenome assembly SXGQ01 (sample SAMN11356859, study PRJNA531348) | freshwater metagenome | isolation source: freshwater sample F1-20 | place: China: Fuxian Lake, Yuxi | collected 2017-12-25 | reverse complement strand
GGCGCAATTGCACCAAGCACGTTTTGATCTGGTGTTGCTGGATGTGATGATGCCAACGTTGGATGGCTTGCAAGCACTGGCCCAATGGCGTGCCCACGAACGTGCTTTAGGCGTACACACACCCATTGTGATGGTGACAGCGCATGCCATGTTGGGTGACGAGGAAAAAATGCTGGCTGCTGGTGCGGACGGTTATGTGTCCAAGCCCGTCGACTTGAAAGCGTTATCGGCCGTGATCGGCAAAGTCTGCCATTCGCCGACTTCGATTGTTTAATTTTGGTGCGGCTGGCGGGGATCGAACCCACGACCCTTGGCTTCGGAGGGCACAAGTCTAATTTATATTTTTCCTTATTTATCAATGAGTTATTGAATTGATGCGCTAAACTTTTGGCATTTTCTACCAAGTTCTACCATCATGAACTCCAAACGGTCCAGCAAAGCAAAAGAGGCCTCGCCCACCACAAGCCTCCCTGCCAAGGTTCGCGCGCAAGTTGGTCTGAAGAAAACCACCTATCTCGCCCGAGTGCGAAAAAATGGGCAGACAGACACTGCGACTTTTGACACGCCAGAGAAAGCGGCCAAATGGATTCAGGAACAGGAAAACAAACTGTTCACAGGTGAGCCAGTTGATGTTTCCAAGATGAGGAAGCTCTCGCTGAGCAAAATCTTCAAGGACTACATCCAAGACGGAAAACTCAATGAAGAGAAAAAAGCCCGCATGGAGCGCTTAGTTCAATTGATCGGCAAGGTGAAGCTGCGTGAGTTTGATTCCACCTCGTTGGAGCTGTTTCTTGATGGAATGCGTGAAACCGAAGTCCCCAGACCCGCTCACTGGAAAATACCGCACCCTTACTTCAATGGCTCAATGGTTGAGGTTGATGGGAAGCTAGTACGCCGAAAGTTCAGTCCGTCCACGATTCGCAAGTATTACTACGCCATCCGAACCTGCTTGATGTGGCACGCCAAGAGAAATCGGTACCACTTCGACAACAAGCCCTTCCAAGACAACCCGCCTCCACCAGCATGGGAAAAACCGCGCGACAGAGTGGTTGAGTTAGCTGACGGTGAGCTGGACCGATTGCTGAATGCATGCGATTTGATGCGGACTAAAAGCGAGCACTACAAGGACATCATTCAGTTTCAAATTCATTCCGCCATGCGCATGGGCGAGACACTGAATATGACCTGGCAACAGATTGTTTTTGATGCCAAAGAACCGTGGAAGTCCCACATCTTCGTGCCGAAAGAGCACCAGAAAACTCGCAAGCACGAAAGTACGCAAGACCGATATGTTGTCATGGTTCCTGAGCTCTATGCACTCGTAAAGGAGCGCCTGTTAAAAAGAGCTGGCGCCGCGAACGAAAAAGTGTTTCCGTTCTGGGCATCTTCCACAGACCTCTCAAAGCGCATGCGCGTGATCTGGAAAAACGCAGAGGTCAAAGATATGCGCGCTCATGACTTCCGGCACACCGGTGTCACCAGACTTTTTGCCGATACAAATCTCACGGACATTGAGATTGCCAAAATCACAGCACACTCCGACTTGAACACCCTAAAGCGGTACCACAAAGCCAGACCCTCAGAAGTCGGCGCAAAGATGTGGAAAAGCATGGGTGCAATGCCCACAAAACCACCCGCCAAATCTCGCAAGCAAAAATGACCATCGCTACCTAGGTTTACTGCGATGCGAGTTCACAGGAGACCCCATTGGCAGTCTTCCGCGCTCCCCGACAAGCCTGTTGATTTCATCTGTGATGGCTCCTGCTTCCAGTGAACCCAATGGGCAGTCACCCAACTCAATGCTCAGCGTCCGAATCTGTTCTTCAAGTGTGGCGGCAAGGTTGGTGGAGGCGCCTGTGCTGGCGATTGGCTTCCTCCCCCCTGTTGTTCGCCCTCGTCCGTTGGTTCCCCCAAATTGGCTTTGACGAACATGTTCAGTCGGTTGTATTTGACTTTGAGCGTTTCCAGTTCGCTGACCATCTGCTTGATGACCTTGGCCATGTGAATTACGCCACTGTCCTCCACCCTGCGAAAGCAAACTTCGCCCCATGCCACTCTTTCCGAGAGAAGCGTTAGTCGCTCCCCATGCAGAATTGCCAGTTCTGCGATGAGCCTTTGTTGCTCCTGTTGTTGATATTTCAAGTCTTCGTTTTCCATACACAGTCCTCCTTTTTGTTGTTGTGTTTGTTGTGTAATGTGCTCTGGCTGTCAAAAGCACAGCCAGTCTGTCTTTCGCTTGCGCGTATTCCCCCAATGTCAAAACCGATGACGATTGCGTGGCTAGGTGTTGAAGGTTGGTGCCAGTTTCGTAAATGGCACCTTTGAGCTTGATTGCCTTTGCGTCACCCGGAAACTTAACCGACACAGTTTTGTCGTTGGCTCTGGTGACTGTCAAACCTAGCGTGTCTTCCATGAACGCGATGAGCTCAGTCTTATTTTTGACACCACCAGTGGTGATTGCGCTCAACACCTCCTTGTGGAGCATCTGCGCTTTCTGCTTCTGGTTGTATTGCGGTGATTTGAGCCACAGGCTGTTCAGTCCCAATCGCTGAGGTCGCTCTTGGATCTGCTTCCAGTTGTGCTCATGGTTGGTGATTTGCGTGAAGAGTGACATCGTTTCAATAGTCTGCTTCCCCGGCGGATGTGGATTCCATCTATGGCCCGTCAAATCTTTGCCAGCGCTGTTGATACCACCCAAAACGGTCATGGGCAAAACGAAGTGAACATGAAAGCCAGCAAGCCCCGTTCTTTTATCTGGTTGCTCTTGGTGGAGAACGAACAAGGCATTGAACTGGTCTGCCGACAGTCCAGGTGCTACCACTGCTTTAAACGCATCTACGATGCCTAGCAACTGCTGGCGTGTAGGTTGTTCGTTTGGTCTAAACGCGAGGCATCCACTCGCGTATTTGTGCTTGCGCTCAATACTGTTAATGATGTCAATGGTCAGGGCTGGGGAGCCTTCCAAAACTTCTGGCGCATGCGGTCGTTTATTGCCTTCATGGTCAGTTGCGCTCAATAGGTATCGCACTGGCGATTCACCATTGGATGTGCCAGTATTGAAGAAACGCACAATCATTTCGCGTCTCCATGCTTGGCTTGTTCTAGCAACCCTTGCGTATGCTCTTGAATGACCATCAGGACCAGTTTGATGTCCTCATCAACTGGGGTGCCTTGGTTCAAATGACGGGCAATCTGGTTGATGTTGTTGCCAATCTTGTTCAGTTGATAGGCGCAAGCCATCAACCCTTTGTGTTTTGCCTTGTGGTTTTTTGCTTGCGTTGGTTCAATGGCCTGCTCACGAACATACTGAGCCACCGTATCAAAGCCCTTGCGTTTTCTGTTCTGCTCAATCTTGTCCAACTCAACTGGACTGACACGCACAAACAAACGCATGGAGCGCAAGAATGGATGTGGGTCAGCATTGCTGGCCTGACCTGCTTTGTGTTTGAGCCTCTTTTCCACCATACCTGCCTCCCTTTCTTTTGTCTTCACACGCAAACTGATTGCGTGTTGTAGGGGTCTGGGGGAACCCCAGCAAGTCACCGTCAAACGATTTCAGCCGTTTGAAAGGTTCACCTTGCTGTGGGTACCTTTACTCATGAAAGCAGAAAAAAATTGGAAGTCAAGTTTTGGAGGCGCCGATTTCATTTTGCGTAAAAACACCAAAATGTGCGCCCGTCCTTTTTTGTTTCACTATCGTTCCACACTGCTTTCGCAGTCTTTGCTACGCATGATTTCTATCTTTGCTTCGCGTGGGAACTATCTATGCTTCGCTAGGGTGTTGAACCCCTGAAAAGATGGGTGGATACAGAAAACGGCTAGGACTTGCCCCACACGAAAGAGGTAAAGTTTTACCCTTACCAACCTGATTTGGTTGGTTCGGGCTTTCCTGAAATCGTGTGGGTCCCACATCTATTCGGGTCTAGTCACTACAAGGACTAAACAAGTTCGGTTCAAGTGCTTGTCCACTCCCAGGCGCGGTCCGAACAATAAGCCTCTCGCTTTCGTTGTGCCTGGTGCCCATTCTTACGAATTGGGTGGTTTTTTACCTGTCGCGTTGCTGGTTGGCTACTCTTGAGAGCATTCAGTTTGAGTTTTTCTGTGCCATTCTTTCTGCACCAACAACCGTTCAACAGGGAACACCGTAGACAGTGCGAATCGTGAAAAGAACGATGTGTGGGGTCAAGTCCAGAGAAGGTCTCCACATCGTTTCAGCTGACGCATAACACTGTCACCTATCAATAAACAAAATTGAAAACGATTTGTCAAGTACCCAGCAAATCCAGTTTTCTGCGTATGAAAAAACGGCAAGAGCAATCCAATGGTTGGAGTGCTCTTGCCGTATTCTTCGGCTGGTTGTTAAACCTTCAACTTCCGCTTTGCTGGTGTGCCTGTTGGTGGTGTCAACTCTGAACTTAGCGACCTGAACATCCATTCGCTGTGAATGACCTTACCAAGGTCTGTACGATTTTTCTCGTCATTTCCAATCCAGTCAGCGATGAATTTTTCGCCGATTTCTATCGCATGAAAAGCCAGTTCTTTTGCTACCAATCTGCTTTCGTAGCTGTCTGATATGTACGCCAGCTCCGTAAAGCTGAAGTTGCCATAATTGCTGTATAGCCTGTTTTTCAAGATTTCTTTGACAGCTTCAATGTGCTCATCGCTGAAGTGCTCAAGCCTAATCATGCTCAGCTTTTCACCATGATTCCGAACTCGGTTCAGTATGTAGTCAACATCGGTTTTTGTAAGTTCACTTACTCCGTAGTCGGTGATGCTATTGCTGGCTTTGTTACGGTATTTGAGGCGATCATTGATGGCATAGAACTCAGGTACAACTGCCAATTGCGTCATAAGACCATCCGTGAATCCTGCCGTCAATATGTTTCTGAAGATGTGCCAGTTGGCACCTGTGACAGGTCGCTTATCGGCAAACCTAGGTTTAGAAAAACTTCGTGTGGCTTCATCGCATTCAACTGTCCATTCTTGATACCTTCCGCCGAAGGCATTGGCAATCTCAATCCACCTTGCTGAACGAGCAACTGTTTCGGCTGGGCTTAAAGATGCCACTTGTATGAACCTGACCCACTTGACATTGGCATATATGGTGGCGGATTCAAAAATTATTTCACTGATTTGTAAGAGGAACATGAAATTGTCAAAGTCAGCCGCATTGCTTGGATTTGCTAAATCGGCATCTATAGGGAATGCGATTTCGTGAAGAATCTCGCATTCTTCGGTCATGTCTTTGATTTGCCCTGCAAGTTTTTGTATCTGTAGCAAATCTCTGCAGGCTTGCACCACTTGGTCTTCATACACAAAGTGGTTCGCCGTACGCTTCTTGTATCCAGCCTTCTTCAACAATTTGATGGCTTTTTCTCTTGCTTTCAATCGGTCCTTAACATTCATATCAATCTCCTAGTGTTATTGCCAGCATCAGTGCTGGGCTTGGTAGAGCTCTTGCTCTCATATTGGCACCCACCACCTGAAAATATTTCAGACGGTGGGGCTAGGCTTAGTGGCTGCGGAAGGCTTTGACCATTCCTGCCTTGTGAACGAATGTGATGTCACCACCTAAGCGGCAATCTCTCGCGTAGCTTTCGTAATCAATGTGGTTCTGGGCGAACTCAGGAAGTTGGGCATTCATGCCCGTTTCCTCCCATGTGTTCCAAGCCCAATCCTTTTCACTGTCGTATTCGCCTTCGTATCTTTCAAGGGCGGTTTCAATCTTGCCTTTGTCGTCTATCTCATCAAGGTAGAGCGATACGGTTTGACGGTCCGCTTCGTCAAGCTCTATCCATTCCCATACTCGCTCGTCAAGTGAGCTCTCCGTGATGAAGCTGGCAGGTATGTCCTCCCAATCTTGGAACATCAACTCTGGGTCATCTTCATCGCTGTGAAGTTCACGGCAGGCTTCGTAGAACTCGTCAATGTCCGCGTAGTCTTCAAGGTCCAACCAGTCCCCCTTGATGGAGCCGTTGTTGTATTTGCGATAGGTGCCAACATATATCTTGCTCATGCCACACCTCCCATCACAAAGGCAGAGCCTGCCTTTGCCTTCTTGCTGGTGAGAGATGAACCAAGCATGCGACCAAGTTCACGAACAAGGGGAATGGCCACCGCATTACCAGCATGCTTACAGGCATGTGTGCGGACTTGATGGTGTGCTGACCACTCAGGCAAACCTTGGAGACGGCAGGCTTCGCGAGGTGTTAGTGCTCGTGCTTTACCGTTAATTGAATACACCGATGTTTGACCACGGCCACCACTCATAGCGGTAAGAGTGGCGGCAATGCCCATGGGTGAATACACACGATAGCCCTGTGAGTTGCGACCATCAATTCGTGCGACCTCAATCAAGCAGTCCTGCTTTTTGGTTGGTTCAGCACGAAGTACATGAAGTCGTGTTGGGCTGACATCACCTTGAATGTGCTCATCCATGATGTCCTTCACTGTGACCGTTGGTGTTTTCTCCGTAGGAAACATGTAGCCCAAAATGTCATCCGTAGGGATGCCAATGCGAGTGGCAACAATGAATGCTCGCTCACGGCTCTGTGGCAAACCAAAGCCCTTGGCATTCAAGGTGCGATGCTGAACACGATAGCCAGCCATTAGCAATGTGTCACGAACGAGTTGGGCATCATGACCACCGTTGACCGTTAGCAACTGGCGGACACATTCAATGATGACCACCTTGGCATCAATCTGTGAAAGCAACCTTAGGCTGTGTTTGTACGCGACCCCCAAATTAGGGTCGTCCATGCCTAAGCCCTTGCCAGCCTTTGAGAAGGCTTGGCACATTAAACCCATCGTGAGAATGTCGCACTGTAGGTTTTCACCATCTAGGGTGCAGATGTCGTCATGCATGCTGGCTGGTCGGACATTCTGCTGGTACATCGCTCTGGCATTGGGGTCAATGTCGCAGGCTAGTTGAACCTCTGCCCCAAGGCTTTTGAGACCAAGCCCGAAACCACCAAGACCACCGCAGGCAAGGTCAATGACGGAGCAACCTCGTAGAGGCAATGTTTCATCGTTGGCACGAACTTGGTCAACGGTGGTGGATGTCCATGTGGCAAGAGCATTCAATCGCTTCTTCCACTTGGGCTCATCCTGAAGTTCAGCAAGGGCTGACTTGATTTGGCGAAGCCCACGGTTGAAAGCATCTTCAACTGCTTCGCTGCGAGTTTGGAAAGTTTGCGATGAGCGGGAGGGGTGCTGGCTGTGGCCAGGTGTTTGGCCACTGGTACAGAACCAGCTTGGTTCTGCTATCCAGCAACCTTCTGCCAATGAGTGAGCCTTAACGGAAAACTCAATTTGGTCAGTAGCTCCATTTGGACGGGCCACAACAAAATCTGGTTTTTCCACCATGCCTCGCTCATTAAATGGGCTGACGGTAGCGGTTGCCTCGTTTTGTTGCTTGTTGAGTTTGACCACGAAGTCACTCTTGATGTGGTCAGAAATGCCAGGATGGCTAACGGGTACATATTTCATAGTTCATCTCCTAAAGTAAAGTTACTGGGAGGCACTTGCGGCTATGTATAGGTACCGCCTGTGCCCCCGACTCCACCCGCGTCAACACGGGTAGAGCTACGGCTTTCCAGACTTGCCACATAACTGCTCGCAAGGTATGAACTTAGATATTTCGTATTCTTTGGTTCGCTTTATATGGTTTGTTTGGAAAGTAGGTAAATTATATATTTATGAGAACTTTAAGTCAATATATTTTTGCTAAAAACACCAATTTAATTGAGAAAAGTAATAAAAAAGCGGAAATGTATATACATTATTTTTGTAGGCATATGGTATTAAGAATAAATCGCATGGCAATTGAATACCGCCAAGATAGCTGGCGTATCTTGTCTGTGTGCTTTCACACAAAGCGGTAATAAATAGCGGGGGGTAGATTGCCCACCGCTTGGTGGGCAGGATTAGTCTGGTTGGGGAACCAGAGATGCCTTCAATGGGTCGTAGGCAAGACCTGTAATGGAACCATCCATGATGTGTTTGACTGCTTGGTCAATCACATGGAGGGGGACCAGAAACCATTCCCTAGGTTTGACTGGGTTGCCAAATCGGTCATCAATGCTGATGTCAATCTGGGCGCCACTGAAAATGCGGTGGAACAGGTTCTCCATGCGAACGCGATTGACATTGTGGAGCTTGTAGGTGGCCACAACCTCTACACCAGCTAATAGATAGGTGGCTTCTTTCTCAGCACCAGAGATACGAGTTTCTACCTTGCCGCCAGTCACACCGATTTTATGGATGAGTTCACGATGCTCAGTCACATAGGGATGCGTGGACAAACTCCGCAGAACATAAATGGTGCCAGTCTCAATGTCTTCTGCTTCTGGTTCATCCGAGAACAGTGGCCCCATGTCAGTGCTGGTGAGACGGCGACCAGTTTCATCTCGCCAAAGTGCTTTTTGTAATGAGCGTAGGAGAAGGTTGCTCTCAGTGCCATTGCTGTAAACCACACGCAAGCGGGCATCAATGTGACCGCTGGGCATCTTGAATGGATCGCCCATTTCAGCGACATACGCGAATTGGCCATCCAATATGAAAAAGTCATGGAGCTGGATGGTTGCATCACGAGCGAAACGAAGCGCTTTGCGTGCGTCCGATTTCAGTTCGCGCTCTGCTTGCTCAATCAACGGCTGGAACTTCTTAAAGTCCTTGCATGGGGTTCGGTCCGCAATTTCTTCCGCTGCTTGTCTTTCCGCATTGCTTCGGACATGACGCAATACGGTGATGTCATCAGCGCTGGTTGGTTCAGCACTCACCCCGAGTTCAGCCAGTAGGGCATCTTCGCTGAGCTCATCAATTTGGATGTTGGTAGCAGAAGGAGCACCTAGCAGGTTGTGCGTATCAAACTGCACCAAGACTGCTCTTGCCTCTGGCAATTTACGCAATTGCTCCAGTCTGACCGCATATAGCCGTTCAAAGATGTCTTGGCCTTCGCCATTGAAGGGGAGGCGTTTGTGCTCTTCAAAAAAACGCTGAATATCTTCAAAGCCCGCAATGATGCGTTCTTCAAATGGGGTCCGGCTGGCTGTCTTGATGGGCGCGACTTCAACGCCAAGCGCATCTAGCAGTTCATCATCGTTCAGGTCAGCCATTGTTGTTCTTTGCCTCTGTCGCTTTCGCTTGTGCTCTGTATCGTGCCAATGCCGCGACACCTTCTGCCATGCGCTTTTCCCATGCGTCTGCCGAATTGATGTCAGGCAAGCGTCCTCGCTCCATCTTGAATTGCAAAGCTCGCTTCGCCAAATCCCTTGCGTCTTCTTCCGAGATAGTCGCTTTCTTGGCTTCAATGGTGGCTTGAACTTGGCGGAGCAACTTCTCGTCCATAGACTTTGCCAGTACAGCATACGCCGCGTCAAATGGGTTGATTTCGTCAATTAACTCAATGTCCAATTCGCGCACATTGACGAACTTGCGAACACCGTCCAGCAGGGCTGTGCTACCAAGACTGGCATCGTCACTGTTGCTTGCGGCTTTGGACAGTTCCAGTTTGGCTTGTTGCGTCACATTCATTGCGGCCACCGCATGTTGGCGAATGGCCTCTTGGTCATGCTCGCTCAAATCTGGGTAGCGTTCACGAACAATTTTTCCCATACGCAACTGGGTCAGCTCTTGGGGCAGGACATGCTCTTTGTCAAACAGCCCTTGCTCAAGAGACGCTTTATCTTGTAAGAAGGTGGTCACAACCTCATTCAGGTCTTCCTTGCAGATACGGCTGGCTTCCTTGCTTTGGGGTGTGGTCAGGCCGTTGATTTCCACATGGTATTGCCCAGTGGCTTCATTGACGCCAACATTGGCCCCACCTGTTTGGTAGCCCTCTGGTCCGTAGTCAAAACCCTCTTTGGGGCCTGCGTTTTTAGGAGTGAACTCGTAGCGTGGTGCCAGCACCTGCTCCATCAGCAGGCTTGCTGAAATTGCTTTCAGCATGTCATTGACTGCTTCGGTCACAAGGTCTTGCTTCGCAGCTGGTTCAGCAATCAAGTTGGTGAAGCGGGCGCTTGTCTTACCCTGTGCGTCTCGTGTGGCTCGTCCTATGATTTGAACGATTTCAGTCAAACTGCTTCGGTATCCAACTGTGAGCGCATGCTCACACCAAATCCAATCAAAACCTTCTTTTGCCATGCCAAGGGCAATGATGATGTCAATGTGGTCACGGTTGTTCTTGTGCTCAGGGTCTTTGAGCGCTGACAGAACCTTGGTCCTTTGCGCTGGGTCGCTGTCATCAACCAAATCTGCCACTTTGAGAATGCGTGTGTCTGGTGTTTCAATCAGATGAAAGCCAGTGGTCGCGTCAACACCTTTCCACACCCCAAGCCCATCCATGATTTCATTCACTTCGCCTTGCTTGTCTTTCAGGCTTTCGCGTGCATTCACATTGGGGATGTGGACAATCGTTTTGAGTGTTGGGTTGAGCACCTTGTGAATGGCATCAACATACGGACCGGTGTAGAAGAAATAGCCGATGTCTAACGACTTCAACCATGTGTAGCCGTTCAGTTGCTCATAGTAGGTGTAGGTGACGGTCTCAAACTTGGCTTCATCAGCGGGTGACAAAACGGCTTCGCTGTCACCCCGGAAGTAGGAACCAGTCATGGCCACCACATGCGTTTTGTCTCTGGCAATCAACGCGGTGAGTTGCGTGCCCAAAATGCTGTCGGGGTTGCTGGACACATGGTGGAACTCGTCAATCGCAATCAAGCGATTGTCAAAAGACTGGATGCCCAACTCCTCAACGGCAAAGCGGAAAGTGGAGTGCGTACAGACCAACACCTTATCTTCGGAGGCTAGAAACTTGCGAACAGCATCCACCTTGGACTTGGCCACTTTGGTTTCATCAACGCCAGGCGCATTACAGAGGTTCCACTGTGGAGCGACAGTCCAGTCCCAGTAAAAACCAAATTGAGTGAGTGGTTCATCAGCAAAGCTACTGCCAATAGACCGCTCGGGAACAACAACGATGGTTTGTTTGAGACCTTGGTTGTTCAGCTTGTCCAGTGCGATGAACATCAGCGCACGCGACTTGCCAGAAGCAGGGGGCGACTTGATGAGCAAATATTGTTCACCGCGTTTCGCATAGGCACGCTCCTGCATCGTTCGCATACCAAGCGCATTGGCTTTGTTGGTCGCGCCAGTGTGAGCCGTTTTGATTGATACCGATGGGACCGTGTAGGTGTTGGTCGGGTTTCCAGCTTGCGTGCTCATTTCTTCTTCCCTTTTTTGCCGCCAACATCAGCAGTCATCTTGGTGTACAACTCAAAAAGTTTTTCCAGTCGCTCAGTGTCGTTTTTGAAGCGTCGCCCAATGTAGATGCGTTCAATGACCTCATCGTTTCTCTCGTGAGCCACGCGAAGGTTTTCGGGCATCTTCTCTGGCTCGTATAAGTCCGCAATCGTTGCGGGGTAGTGTGCTTCGCGTGCGAGAAGTATTGCTTCTGCGCATGCTGTTAGGTCGGCTTTGTTCTGTTCAGTCAGTAAGGG
>SXGQ01365532.1_pt1 | contig 11499 bp, 12 predicted proteins | sample 3178371 | NCBI WGS metagenome assembly SXGQ01 (sample SAMN11356859, study PRJNA531348) | freshwater metagenome | isolation source: freshwater sample F1-20 | place: China: Fuxian Lake, Yuxi | collected 2017-12-25 | reverse complement strand
GAACCGCCGCCCCGATTACGTTACCGCTTGGTGGAACGTCGTCGACTGGGATGCTGCCGAGGCCAACTACAAGGCCGCACTCGCCTGAGCCTGCCGCGAACTGATCTCCGAAAGGCCGCGCCGATCGCGCGGCCTTTCTATTTCCCGCTGTTCCGCCCTCAGGGCGTCCAGACACTGGCCTGCATCGCCTGGGAATCGACGCCGCCAAGCCGCGTGCTGTTGCCGGTCTCGGTGTCGAGAATGCAGAGGTAGCTCGAGTTGCGGTCGCGAGCGGTGTAGACCAGATGCCGGCCGTCGGCCAGCCAACTGGGTTCGACGCCATCAAAGCTGGCTTTTGAGACGACCTTGCCGGCACCGGCTGCAAGATCGTACACGGCGATTTGATACTGGCGGCCGACGCGCACCGTGCAGGCGATTTTGTTTCGGTCGGTCCGGCTCCAATCCGGCTCGGCCGCATAGGTGCTCACCCCAATCGAAAGGCGGCGAGGCGCGCCACCCGCAGCCGGCATCACGTAAAGCTGCGGACCGGGTTCCATCGCGAATACGATCTGGCTCCCGTCGGGCGACCAGCAGGGGGAGGACTTCACGGCATCGGACCGGGTCTTGCGCGAAGGCGAGCGTCCCTGCGCGCTCGCGACGTACAGCTCGGGCGCACCCTCACCCGTCATGATCACAGCCAGCTGGCGGCCGTCCGGGCTGAAGCGCGCACCGCTGTTGGTCCCGCGGAAGCTGATCAGGGTTTCCCGCGCGCCGGTCGTGACATTCGAAGCAAACACGTCGGGGGCGTTGGACCGGAAGAAACTCGTGTAGACGACGCGGCCGCCGTCCGGCGCCCAGCGAGGGGTGAGCACGTGCGCGCCGTCGCGGGTGAGCTGCTTGGCTTCACCGAGGAAAAGATCGGAAGTGAACACCTCGCCACGCCCGCTGCGCCGCGAAACAAACGCGAGGCGGGCTGTGAAAAAGCCCTTCAGCCCGAGGCCATTGGTCTTCTCCACGGCGACGTCAGCGGCCCGGAGGAGCGCCTGGCGCGGCGAGGAGCCCGCCACAACCTGGGAATGCACCGCGGCGCCGGAGGCGCGCGTGATGTCGACCTTCACCTGGTTGGCGCCCGCCGGCGAGAAGCGTAGTTCGAAGGCATGCCCTGACCCCACTACCCGGTACCGGCCGTGGGCATCGAAGGCCGACTGGGCGAGGGACTGCAATTCGGGTGTAGCCGCGGTGACCCGCACCGCGATCGAGGCGTTGTTCACATTGACCCTCACCTCTCCAATGTTGCGGGCGCCTTGGGCCCGCGCGGCGGGCCACAAGGCGGCGGTGGAAACGAGAGCGAGTATCAGGCGGGGGAGAATTCGCATGGCGGAAAGGACGCGCGTGTTGTTCGGGGCCTTTCTATTTGCGCCGCACCGCGGCATAACAACCCTTAACTGCTTCCGCCAACGCCGTGACCTCCGAACAAATCAAGGAACTCCTCAAACAGGTGAAATATCCGGGCTTCAGCCGCGACATCGTGTCGTTCGGCCTCGTCCGCTCCGCGGGATTCCTCGACGGCACCGTGAAGGTGGCCCTGAACCTGACGACGACCGACAGCAAGGCACCCCTGCAGATCAAGGCCGACGTGGAGCGCGTTCTGCGCGGGCAACCCGGGGTGAAGGACATCCTCGTGGAGATAGCGGTCGCCGCAACCCGGGCGGCGGCCGGCCCCGCGGGGGTGGCCCCGGGGGGTAACCTGGGCGGCAACAGCGGTGCGCCGAAGGGCATCAAACACTCGGTCGCGATCGCCTCGGGCAAGGGGGGCGTCGGCAAGAGCACGTTCGCCGTCAACCTCGCTTGCGCCTCGGCGCAACTGCTCACCGCCCGTGGCCGGGCGGGCAGAGTCGGCCTGATGGATTGCGACATCTACGGTCCGAGCGTGCCGTTGATGATGGGCCTCAGCGGGCGGCCCGAGGTGGAGGGCGATGGCGCCGAGGCCATGCTTATCCCGATGGAATCCCACGGGGTGAAGGTCATGAGCATGGGCTTTCTGGTCGACGACAACACCCCGGTCATCTGGCGCGGACCGATGATCATGAAGACCGTGCAGCAATTCGTGCAGAACGTGAAATGGGGAGAGCTGGACCTGCTCCTGATTGATCTGCCGCCGGGCACGGGTGACGCCCAGCTGTCCCTCGTGCAAACCCTACCCCTCGACGGCGCGGTGCTCGTCACCACCCCGCAGGCCGCCGCCACCAATGTGGCCCGCAAGGGCGGCCTGATGTTCCAGAAGGTGAATGTCCCCCTGCTCGGCGTGGCGGAAAACATGAGCCACTTCACTGACCCCGCCGGCAACCGCCACGCGCTGTTCGGCTCAGGCGGCGGGCTGGTGACCGCGGAGAAACTTGGCACCGACCTCCTCGGGCAGGTTCCCCTCATGCCCGAGATACGGTCAGGAGGTGACCGCGGCTCACCGGTGGTGGTGGAGCACCCCGAGGGCGAGGCCGCCAGGGTGTTCAGGGACATCGCGAGCACCCTGCTCGCGCGACTCGAAAATCGCAAAGCGGCGGCAATCTGAGCGCGGCGCCGGAATTGACAGTCGCGGCTTCGTCCTCCTCCCTCTCCCCGCCGCATGTCCCATCGCGCTCCAGAGTCGCCGACGTCTCGCGAGTTTGTGAAGCAGTCGAGCCTCTATCAGGAATTCCTGGCGGAGCGGGAGGAAATCCTCAGGCACAAGTGGCTTGAGTCGGAAAGACTCGGTTACGACATCGGTTTCGAGCGCGCGCTCCTGGATTGGATCCGCAAGCATCGCGAAGGCTGGCGGGCGGCCCGCCGCCAGCAAAATCCCGTCTCCTCCGGTTCGTCCTCTTCGCCGTTCTCAACTCCCGAAGCTTCCGAATCCGGTTCCACCGCCTGACCCGGCCCGCCAGCTTGCCCGGGACAACCGCGAAAAGGATCGGCGGCAGACAATGTCGATCGGCGAATCCTTTCGGGGAAAAAGAAAAAGCCGGGCGGATTGCCCGGCTTTTAAGTAATTAGGAATCAGGAAGATCCTTACTTGATCTCCTTGTGGAGAGTGTGGCGCTTGAGGTGCGGGTTGTACTTCTTCTTCTCGATGCGCTCGGTGACCGTCTTCTTGTTACGGAAGGTAAGGTAACGGGAAACGGGCTTCCCCTCCTTCTTGGCCTCGGTGCACTCTAGGATGACTTGCTCTTGCATGGTATTGAAAAGGTTAAGGAGCGGAGGAAACCGGCGGTGGCGAGCGGCGCAACCCCAAACTAACGCCTCTCCGTGATCGCCGCATCAGCGGCCGGACGCGGTGACGGATCCTCCGTCGCCGCCGGCGCAACGGGCGCCACCGGGCGACTGAACACGGATACGTCGTGCGCGGGATTCGCCTCGATGCGGGCGATCTTCGTCTGCTGGGTGACCTTCCCGTCGATCGAGAGCGTGATCGTGTGCGGCAAAAGCACGCCCTGCACCGGACGATAATCGGCGTAGTGGGTGGACACGCGCACCCCGCGTCCTCCCGCGCTCTCCCGCTGCTCCACTCGCATCAGAATAAGGTGGGTCTCTTCATCGAGCAGGAGCGTGAACGTCTCCACCAGGCGGCGCGTGACGAGGACGCGGAGAGTCTTCCGCCCTTCGGCGTCGAACTCCCCGGCGAAATCAAGGGCGAAGCCTCTCGCCTTCCCCGCCACGAGTGGGTCGTCGAACTCCGCGTCCGACATGAAAGTTCGCGCCGCGCCTACGGCCATGTCCCGATACCGTGGCGGCCAGGAGGCGGTGTCGAACTCCCATGGCATCGAACTTCCATCCCAGCCTTGGATGAGCGTGCGCCCTCCCCGCTCCGTCTCGACCCGAATGTGACCGGGACGGGCCGCCAACAGGGTGAACTTAACCTGCGCACCCGTCGCGGACAGCACGTGTCCCTCCGCGCGGAAAGTACGCAGGGCCTCGATCCGCTCCCGCCCCCCGATCGCGGCGACGTGGATTTCCAGAATCTCCTCCATGCGGTCAGCGCGAGCGCCGGGAAGGAGCGCACCGAGGAGCAGCACGATGAGAAGGCGAGCCATCCCCCAACCGTGTCGGCCGCGACGGGAAGGCACAAGCCCGCCGCAGCCCATCGGCGTCGACACGCTGTAATCCGGCGTTCTCACTCCCCCCCGCCTCCCTGCGTGTCCGCCGCCATCACCCGCATTCTTTCCGACCTTCATTACGGCGAACATGCCAGCCATGTGGGAAGCCTCGCGCAGTTGCGTCCGCTTTTCGATGGTGCCGACCAAATGGTTTTCAATGGTGACACCCTTGATACCCGGCCCGGGCGAAACGAGCGTCACTCGGCTGCCCGCCGGAGGGAGGTGACCGAGTTCGTCCGCAAGCATGCACCGTCGACGACTTTCATCACGGGCAACCACGACGCGGACCTGAGCGACCACCACGAGCTGGAACTCGCCGGGCGGCAGGTGTGGGTCACGCATGGCGACGTGCTCTTCGACAACATCGTGCCGTGGAGCCGGGACGCGCCCTCCGCGGGCCGGCGGGTCGCTGACGAGCGCGCCCGTGAGCCGGAACCAGCAACCCTGGGCGTCGCGCGCTTGCTCGAAATCCACCGTCACGTGGCCCGGAGCATTCCGCAGCGGCACCAGTCCGAGCGTAACCGGCTCCGCTTTCTTCTCCGCTACCTCGCGGACACGGTCTGGCCGCCGCACCGGATCTTTTTGATTCTCGCCGCCTGGCGCTCCCTCCCGGGGCGTGCGGCGGTATTCGCCCGCCGACACCGGCCCGGGGCGAGGTACATTGTCACCGGACACACCCACCGGCGGGGAATCTGGCGGCAACCGGAGGGGAGAGTGGTCATCAACACGGGCTCCTACACCTTGCCCCTCGCGCCCGCGGCGGTGGACGTGAGTGAGGAGGCGGTGGTCGTGCGCGAGATCGTGCTTCGCTCCGGGGAGTTCCGGTTCGCCCGCCCGCTGGGCGCGTTTCCGCTCGCCGCCCCGGCGACCGCCGCGGGAGGATCGAAGGCATGAGCATCGAGTTCGGCTGGTGGAACCGGGATGAGGAAGGTCGCAAATTCGAGGTGAGCGCCGTGGTCCATGGCGGCAACATCGAATGGACGCGCCACCAGGGCCATCACACCCCGTGGGAGCCCTACGAGCCGGATGACGAGGATCGCGCGCGTCTTGTGTGCGAGGCGGAGCGCCGTCTGCCCCGCCGGCTCATCACGAAGCGACAATTCGAGGAGATCCGGCGCCTCAGCGAGAACGAAGGACCGGGCGGGATCTCCGGACGCCGTTATCGTCCGTCGCCCGACCTCTGACCCGGCGCCTGCGGGCGGAAGTCAGCGGGGTGAGCGCGCGATCTTTCGAAGGGCGCGGATGAGCGCCGTGAAGTCGGCGGGAAGCGGCGCGCGAAGATCGAGTTCCTTCCCGGTCGAGGGATGCGCGAGTACCAGGTGCTCGGCATGAAGCATCACCCGGGACGGCTGTTTCTTCAGACGGGGGTCGGGCTTCCAACCGTAGAGCGCGTCACCGAGGATCGGGTGCCCGAGCGACTTAAGGTGCACGCGGATCTGGTGGGTTCGCCCGGTGAAAATGCGGCAGCGGAGCAGCGCGGCGCTATCCCCGAAGACCTCCACCCGCTCCCAGTCCGTGCGCGACGGCTTTCCGCCCTCCCCGATCGTCATGCGATGCCGGTGCACCGGGTGGCGTCCGATCGCCCGGTCGATCGTGCCGCTCAGCAATTGCGGCACACCAGCGACGAGCGCCACGTACTCCTTGGTCAACGTGCGGGTGGCGAACTGGTCGGCCAAGGCCCGGTGCGCCTGATCATTCTTGGCGACCACGATCACTCCAGTCGTCTCCTTGTCGAGCCGGTGGACGATACCGGGCCGCTCGACACCGCCGATGCCGCTCAATGAGCCGGCGCAATGCGACAGTAGCGCGTGCACCAGGGTGTCGTCCCCGGTCGCGGCGCCGGGATGGACGATCATACCGGAAGCCTTGTTGACCGCGAGCAGGTGCCGGTCCTCGAACAGCACATCGAGCGGGATGTCGGCCGGCTTGAGATCGGCGGCGGCGACCGCGGGAAGCGAAAACTCAAGGCGATCACCGCCCGCGACGGCGGTGTCGCGGGAAAGCACGATGTTCGCGCGGCGCACGAGCCCCGCGTCGAAGGCACGCTGCAAAGCAGTGCGGCTGTGCTCGAGAAAAGCGGCGGCCAGCACGCGATCGGCGCGGGCCGGTCGGCTCCCCTCGGGGACGAAGAATTCCTGCGGTGTGTTCAAGTCAGGCCGCGGCGGCAAGCCGGTTGATCGTCGCCACCATCGCATCCCGCGTCGCCGCGGGCACATCCGCGACCTCCCAGCCGGCCCTCGCCACGGAGGCCAGTTCGGCGCGCGTAAAGGAAAGCTCCTCCGCCAGCGCCGCGTACTCCCCGCTGATCGAGTTGGCGAAACACAGCGGGTCGTCGGTGCTGACCGTACAGCGCACACCCGCCGCCATGAGGCGCCGCATCGGATGCTCGCGCAGCGAGGCAACCACGCGCAGGCCGACGTTGCTGAGCGGGCAGACGTCGAAGGTGACGCCGCGCTCGGCCGCGAGCCGCACCACCGCGGGATCCTCGATCGCGCGCACGCCGTGCTGGATGCGCCGCACCCCGAGAACTTCGATCGCCTCCCGCACCCGTTCCGCACCGTCGAATTCTCCCGCGTGGCACTTCGTCACCTTGCCGGCCGCGCGGAGACGCGCCCAGACGGCCGCCGCATCGCGCGGTGTGGCCTGCACCTCGTGACCATGGAGATCGACGCCGCTCAGCCCCTCCCACTCGTGGAGACGGTCGATGACCGGCCGCAGCTCACCGTCGAAATCGGTGCGCAACATGCCGGCGAAGACGCGCACCTCGAGACCCGCCGGCGCGGCCGCGCGGATCGCCGCGATGATCTCCGGTCCGGGCAGGTTGATGAAACGCGTGACCGGCAGGTGGAAGCTGGTCTCCACGTAGCGGACGTTCTGCGCGGCGTGCTTCGCGAACATCAGCCGCGCGGCCTCGTGGTAACGCTCCGCCGACGTGAACCACGGCAGGGCGTGATCGAGCAGGATGCGCTCGAAATCCGGGAATGAGGCGTAACGGTACGAACGCGCGCGAAACTCAGGATCAGGGCGCCAGCGAGCAGGATCGAGCTGCACCAGCAACTCGTAGGGCAGCGCCCCCTCGACGTGCAGGTGCGTCTCGGTCTTGGGCAGCGCCTGAATGAAGTCCCGCATCAGGCCGCCTTGCCCAGCAGGTAGTCGGGATTGAGTTTGTGGAGCGACTTGGGGACGAAAATCCCGTCCTTGCGGATGAGTTTGCCGTCGAACCAGATCTCGCCGCCGCCGTATTCCGGACGCTGGATGCACACCATGTCCCAGTGGACCTGCGACTTGTTGCCGTTGCCCGGATTCTCGTAGGCCTGGCCCGGCGTGAAGTGGAACGAGCCGGCGATCTTCTCATCGAAGAGGATGTCGCGCATGGGCTCGCGGATGTGCGGGTTGAAGCCGATCGCAAACTCGCCGATGAACCGCGCCCCGGCGTCGCTATCCAGGATCTCGTTCAGGCGGCGGGTGTTGCTCGAGGTCGCCTCGACGATGCGGCCGCCGCGGAACGCGAGGCGGATGTTGTCGAAAGACGTGCCGAGATAGACGGTCGGCGCGTTGTATTGCACGTGCCCCTCGACGCTGTCCTTCACCGGGCAGGTGAACACCTCGCCGTCGGGGATATTGCGCAGACCGCCGCACGGCTGCGCGCCGATGCCCTTGATCGAGAAACGGAGATCGGTGCCGGGCCCCTTGATGTGCACGCGGTCGGTGCGGCGCATCAGGTCGGAAAGCACCTTCATGCCCGGCGTCATCCGCGCGTAGTCGAGCGTGCAGACCTTGAAGTAAAAATCCTCAAACGCCCCCGTACTCATGCCGGCCTGCTGCGCCATCGCCGAACTCGGCCAGCGCAGCACAACCCACTTCGTGCGCCCCACGCGGTGGTCGAGGACGGGTTTCATCAGGCGCGAAACCAGCTGGACCTTGCTCGCGGGCACGTCGGCGGACTCGAAGATGTTGTCGGAGCCGCGGATCGCGATGTACGCGTCCATGCGCTCCATGCGCGCGAGCTCGACCTCGGCGTGCACCGAGAATTGCGCCTCCTCCGCTCCGACCGACAACTCCCGTGTCACGCGGGCCCGGTGGATCTGCACATAGGGATGCGCCCCGCGGGCCCGCACGGAGCGGATGAGCGCGATGACCATGGCGTCGGGGATGTCGAACGCGTCGATCAGGACGCGCTCGCCCTTCGCGAGCGCGGTGGAGAAACCGGTCAGCCCGGACGCCAGCTGCGTGTACCGCGGGTCAATGATCATGCGACCAGACTAACGGCGCGCGCCGATTCGTCCGCAAGGGGAAATCCCTCGCGGCGCGGTCAGGAGGCCGTCCGGACCGAGCGCGCGGCGGGAAAACAAATCCGCCCCACCGCCTCCTCGAAATCGCCGGCGCCGCGCAGGATCTCTATCTCGAGGCGCAGGTAGTAGATCGGCAGCGGACAGGACACGCGATCGCTGATGCGCACCGCGTCCTTTTCGGTGGTGACGAGGCACTCCGCCCCCTCCCGGTGCGCCAGCGCGAAAAGTTCCGTGAAGTCGTCGTCGACGAACCGGTAATGATCAAGGTACCGTTCCCTCGCCACAAGCGTGGCCCCGAGGTCACGCAGGAATTTCTCAAAGCTCTCGGGGGTCGCGATCCCGCTGAACGCGAGCACCCGGCGGCCCCGCAGGTATTCCAGCGGGCGCCGACCCTCGGCGTCGTCCGCGGACGCGCCGAGACGGCGCAGGTACTGCGGCCGGTGGGCGCACTCGATGACATCGGCGGCGGGGTTGTGCTCCGCGATCAGACGCTCGAGCTCGGGATCGCGGCGGCCGTCCGACTTGGTGAGGAAGATGTAATTGGCGCGGCGCAGGTGCTTGACCGGCTCACGCAGGATGCCGCGCGGCAGCAGGTGCCCGTTGCCGAAGGGATTGGTCTTGTCGACCAGCAGCAGGTTCAGACTGCCCTTCAGGGGCAGGTACTGGAAGCCGTCGTCGAGCAGCAGCGTGTCGCAGCCGAAGCGGCGGATGGCGTGTTCGCCCGCCTTCACGCGGTTCTTGTCCACCAGCACGACGACGCCCGGGAGGTTACGCGCGAGCATGTACGGCTCGTCGCCGGCCTGCTCGCTGTCGAGGAGCACGTGCTCGCCGTCGCTGACGACGCGCGGCGGCGGCGGCTCCGCATGGGTGAGCGCCCACCACGCGCGGCGCCATAGCGGCGGGGACTTGCTCTTGTAGCCGCGGCTGAGGATCGCGACCTTGCGGCCGCGATCGCGGAGGGCCCGCGCGAACTTCTCGACGACGGGGGTCTTACCGGTGCCGCCGACGGTGAGGTTGCCGACCACCACGACGAGGCAACCCAGCGGCTGGTCGTGCAGGATCCGGCGCTGGTAGAGCCAGAGCCGCGCCTGGGTGATGCCGCTGAAGATCCAGGAGAGCACCTGCAGGAACGCCCCGTACACGGCGGTGCCCGCGCCCGCCCGGCGGCCGTAGATCACGTCCACCGTGAAGAGCTCGAGCTCGTTCAGCCGCCGTCGAAGCCAGTTTTTCGCCATGAAGTTCCCGCGCGGAAAACCTAAGGTTGACGCCGCCGCCGGCGTAAACTGTTTTCCGTCGCCCGGCCCTGCGCCGGCTCCCACTTCAACACCAACTGCGCGGTCGGGGGTACGACCCGCGTGCCGCGCCCGCGGGACGCGACGGATCCCGGGCCGCCGTCGTCCTTCATGAGCTACAAACTGTTCATTCCCGGTCCGATCGCCGTCTCCGAAAAGACGCTCCGCGCCATGGCGCGCCCGATGATCGGGCACCGCAGCACCGATTTCGTCGCGCTGTACCAGTCGATCCAGCCCGACCTGCAGTCCCTGATGGGCACCAAGGACCCCGTCTATCTCTCCACCAGCAGCGCCTGGGGCGTGATGGAAGGCGCACTCCGCAACGTCGTCCGCAAGAAGGTGCTCAATTGCATGAACGGCGCCTTTTCCGACAAGTGGTACGACGTCGCGCTCCGCGACGGCAAGCAGGCGACCGCGCTCCGCTTCGACTGGGGCAAACCCGTGGACCCCGAGGCCATCCGTCGCGAACTCGCCACCGGCGGCTACGACGCCCTCACGCTTATCCACAACGAGACCTCCTGCGGCTGCATGAGCGACCTCACGGCGATCATGAAGGTGGTGCGCGAGTTCCCCGAGGTCATCTCCATCGTGGACACCGTCAGCTCCTTCAGCGCGATGCCGCTGGAAAAGGACGCCCTTGGCATCGACGTGCTCGTCACGGGTTCGCAGAAGGCGCTCGCGCTGCCCCCGGGGCTGTCGCTCGTCTCCGTGTCGACCCGCGCCCTTGAGCGCGCCGCCGGCACCGAGGGCCGTGGCTACTACTTCGACTTCGTCGAGTTTCAGAAGAACCACGAGCAGGGCATGACGCCCAGCACGCCGGCGATCTCCCTGATCTACGCGTTGCAGTCGAAGCTCGAGGACATCCGCGCTGAGGGCGTCGCCAACCGCCACGCCCGCCACGCGCGGCTCAACCGCACCGTGCGCGAGCACGTCCTCGCCCAGGGCTTCACCATGTTCCCGCCCGCCGGTTACGGCTCGGTCACGCTGAACTGCTTCGCCAACAACCTCGGCTTCGATCTCGCGGCGCTGAACAAGACGCTGAAGTCGAAGCACCGCCTCGTGATCGACGGCGGCTACGGCAAGCTCAAGGGGAAGACCTTCCGCATCTCGAACATGGGTGACGAGACCGACGAGACGATCGCCGCCCTGCTCTCGGCGTTCGACTCCGCGCTCGCCGAGACGCCGCGCCTGCCCGCCGCCTGAGCACCGCGGCCGGCGTCCGCGAACGCCTCGAACCTCGCGCGCACGAAACAAGTTCTTGCACTTCACACGGGCGGCACTAACGCCTCGCCGCCGCATGAAGACCCTCGTCATCGCCGAGAAACCGTCCGTCGCGGCGGATCTCTCGCGCGCCCTCGGCAAGATCCCGAAGAAGGGCGACCACTATGAAAACGACGAGTACGTCATCAGCTACGCCCTCGGGCACCTGGTGGAACTGGAGATGCCGGAGGACATCGACCGGAAAAAATACGGCTTCTGGCGGCTCGAGACGCTGCCGATCCTGCCCGAGAAGTTCGGGCTGAAGCCGATCGAGGACAGCAAGGAGCGCTTCACCGCCGTCAAGAAGCTGCTTTCGCGGAAGGACGTCGGGGCGGTCATCAACGCCTGCGACGCCGGGCGCGAAGGTGAGCTGATCTTCGCCTATCTTTACCAACTCACGAAGTGCCGCCTGCCGGTGAAGCGCGCCTGGATGCAGACGATGACCACCGAGGGCATCGCCACGGCCTTCCGCAGTCTCCGCGATGGGAGCCAGCTCGCCGGCCTCGCCGACGCCGCCCGGTGCCGTTCCGAGAGCGACTGGCTGAT
>SXGQ01830492.1_pt1 | contig 11502 bp, 6 predicted proteins | sample 3178371 | NCBI WGS metagenome assembly SXGQ01 (sample SAMN11356859, study PRJNA531348) | freshwater metagenome | isolation source: freshwater sample F1-20 | place: China: Fuxian Lake, Yuxi | collected 2017-12-25 | reverse complement strand
CTCATCGCCCCCAGTGTCAGTAGCGCGTGCGAGGCTCAGACCATGGCATTCGGACAGCAATCAGGCCCACCAGCATCGTCGAAACAGGTCGAGGAACTTCTCGCGTTGTTTGAAGGTGCGGGCTATTCCTCGTTCCGAGAAGCACGCCATATCTATGGGCTTACCCAACGTCAGGCCGGCGGAAAGTTCACCCGCAACGAGGCCGACGAACTCATTGCTCGCCTTGCTGCTGGCGAAGGCGAACTCAATGTTGAACAGGCCGAGCGCGCAATCGCCTCGTCATCCGATGCCACCGAACGTGCGGCAAAGCGCGCCGCCAATCGTCAGGCCGAAGCTGTTGCTGCTCTGCCCGACGAAGTTCTGGCCGACGAACTCGTACGCCGCGGCTGGGTCTGCATCCCTGGCGAGTAGTTCAGCCAGTGAAGCGGGGTGCCACCGGGACGGGATCCACCGGAACGAAAGCCTCAGGCGTTACCACGGCCGACACCTCAGAAAATGCAGCTGTGTCGTATTCCGGTTCCGGCAATGTCGACATTCGGAACTCGTAGGAAACACCATTGGTGAGGCCGAGCACATCACATTCGGTGAACTCCTCAAAATGAATATCAGCACACGAACCTTGTGCGACATTCACCCAACCGTCATCAACGCTGGAGACGCTAAGACCCTCAGAGACCTCGCGGACTTGCATGAGGAACCCGTCAACATTCCCACCGAGTCGTTGGGTGGGATTCGTCCACGACATGGCGACCTTGGTGTCCCCTGCGGTTGCCGTTACGTCGGTGGGTGGTTGACGTGAAAACGGTGAGACGAAATTGCACCCTGACCCCGATACGGGAAGAACTCCATCGGCAAACAACTCAATGATGATGCTGGTGAGACAAATTGGGGGTGGCCACCACACTCCGGCCACGTGTTCTGCACCCTCGTAGTACACCAACGACGCATCAATATCGTTAGCGAGGAAGAACTCGTGCATTGCCACACTCCACGCGTATGGAGTCGCGGTATCTCCAAAACTGCCGATGATCAATGGCGCCGGTGTGCCTACCGGCAGTGGCAACGCCGGCCACACCTTGACGGACTCTGAGTCATCGGTGACATCAATGCCGCTGGGAAACAGCCCCTCACACAAGTCCATGAAAGCCGGATAGAACCATCCCAGATAATTCACTGGGTCTCCGGGTACGACACTCTCGGCTGCCTGGGCCATCTCCGCCGCAGAGGACGGAACCCCAGGCAAATCAAGGCAATCCACGGTGGACTGGACCAGATTTGAATTGAAGGACGCGCGAGTCTCGCTCGGGCTGGCTGTCTCTGGGGCATTGGCCAGACCATCAGGCAACGGTTCGCCGACAAGAGGGTCGGGGGGCGTTTCGATTGCAACATTGAGACCATTGACGACAACGTCGTAGGTATCGGAAATGTAGCGGGCAGTCTTGGGCCACGAGGGTTCACTCTTAAGCGCAAGCGAAACCTCCCAGGTAAAGTCCAAAAGAGTGACCGAAGCCTCTTGGCCGTCGACGGTGGCCGGAACCGAAGCCCGTCCACCAGCACCAGCAGAGGGATTCAGCCCGGTAGGAGCAGGCGGAGTAAGAGCAGCGACAACCGCGTAGAACTTGTCACCGATACCTTCAGGCGCGGCGGGGGCGAACAGAGTGTCGAATACTTCATCGGGCGGACCGGCGCGCTCGGTGTTGCTGTCGACGTAGGTATATGCGGGATCCACTGCCCCGCTGAGCACAAAGGCGCCGGCGTGGTCCCCGAAATGCTGCAGGTAGACCTCACCGAGGCGAGTCCCGTACGAACCACCGAAGTACGCCAGCTTCTTTTCTCTACCCCGACCAATATCCTCAGCCTGCCGGATCCAGTCCATATCTGCCGCTACCTGCCTCGTACCCAAAAATCCGAGGTACCTTGCGGTCGCTGCTGAACACATCGACTGATATGTCCCGGTGGCTGGGACATCTGCGGCGAAATAACTCTGCCAGTCGGGATCCAGAACATTGCCAAGACCGTCGGAAACAACGGGTGGAGAAACGCAGTATGGCGCCGGGGAACTTTCCCCGACGCCCCGGGGATCGAAACCAATGATGTCGTAGTCCTCGGCAAGAACAGTGCCGGCGTAGACCTGAGACATCCCGCGGGCCCACGACAGGCCGGGAATTCCTGGACCACCGGGGTTCGTCAGCAGAGCGCCGTTGCTTTGACCGCTCGTGGCCGGGAACCGGTTCACCGCGATGTCAATGACTGTGCCCCGTGATCCGAAATGATCGAGCGGCACCGACACTGTCGCACACTGCTCACCTTCGATGGCCTCGTCGCTGTCACACGCACCCCAAACGATGGCGCCAGGCGTGAGGGAAGCCTTCGTCGGTTGTGAGGTTGACACCACCTCTGCGGAAGGGGTTGACACGTTAACTACAGGGACGTTGTTTTCGCTACACGAAATGGCGACCTGTGTTGCTTGCACCCACACAGAATCGCTATCGAATAATTGCAGCGTCACCGTGTAGGAGAACGTCGCACCCGCATCTATCAAATCACCGAACCAAACATCATCTACATAGGGTGCTTCCGGCGGGGCCAAGGTTGGCAATGGACCTATCACCGGAGTGTCGACACTGCCCAACGACGTCTCGACAGCAGGAGTACCTGATGACACAACCCAAGAGCTGCGAACAGTCCAACCGTCAGGCACATCGGTAAGACTCATGGATGACGTATATCCCGTGAGATCTGCGATGGGTTCACCGTTGATTGACACCCCATTGGGAACACAGGTCACGTCATCGGGGTCAATACTGAGAGCCACCGTGGGATTCCCGTTCGCAGGAACCAACTCGTCGTTCGCCTGTACCGGCGCAATGGGAACAAACGTCATCCCCACCATCACTGCCATTACCGCAACAAAACCAACCAACCTGACCGCGCTACGACCAGTACCTCTACGCCTGGTACTCAAACCCCGCACTGATTTGCTCTTTCTGCGATGGCGAAATGTTCACGCTTAAACGAAAAATTACACCTTTAGATTTAACCCTCGATCACTGGTGTCGATCAGCCAGTGAATATGGGCACCACCGGGACGGGATCAACCGGAACGAAAGCCTCAGGCGTTACCGCGGCCGACACCTCAGAAAAGTCAGGTGTGTCGTATTCCGGCAATGTCAACATTCGGAACTCGTAGGAAACACCATTCGTGAGACCAATTACCTCACATTCGGTGAACTCCTTAAAATGAATGTCAGCACACGAACCTTGTGCGACATTCACCCAACCGTCATTCTCGCTGGAGACGCTAAGACCCTCAGAGACCTCGCGGACTTGCATGAGGAACCCGTCAACATTCCCACCAAGTCGTTGGATCGGATTCGTCCACGACATGGCGACCTTGGTGTCCCCTGCGGTTGCCACCACGTTGGTGGGCGGTTTACGTGAAAAAGGTGAGATGAAATTGCACCCTGAGCCCGTAATGGGAAGAACTCCGTCGGCAAACAACTCGATGATGATGTTGTAGAGACAAATTGAGGGTGGCCACGACACTCCGGCCACATGTTCTGCACCCTCGTAGTACACCAATGACGCATCAACGTCGTTATCGACGTAGTACTCGTGCATTGCCTCACTCCACTCGTATGGAGTCGCGGTATCTCCAAAACTGCCGATGATCAATGGCGCCGGTGTGCCTACCGGCAGTGTCAACGCCGGCCACACCTTGACGGACTCTGAGTCATCAGTGACATCGATACCGCTAGGGAACAGCCCCTCACAGTCAGAAATGCTAGGGACATAGGGCCATCCCAGATAATTCACTGGGTTTCCGGGTACGGAACCCTCGGCTTCCTGGACCATCTCCGCCGTGGAGGAGGGAACCCCAGGCAGATCAAGGCAATTCACCGCATCCAGCATCAGACTTGAATTGAAGGAAGCACGAATCTCACCAGGGCTGGCTGTCTCTGGGGCATTGGGCAGACCATCCGGCAACGGTTCGCCGACGAGAGGGTCGGGAGGCGTTTCGATTGCAACATTGAGACCATTGACGACAACGTCGTAAGTAGAAGAGATGAAGCGGGCAGTCGTGGGCCACGAGGGTTCACTTCGAAGCGCAGCCGAAACCACCGTGGTAAAGCTCGCAAGAGTGACTTCAGCCTCTTGGCCGTCGATGGTGGCCGGAACCACCACTCCTTCAACAGCACCGGCAGCGGGATCTAGCCCAACGGGAGCAAGTGGAGTAAGAGCAGCAACAACCGCGTAGAACTTGTCACCGATACCTTCAGGCGCGGCGGGGGCGAACAGAAAGTCGAATACTTCGTCGGGCGGACCGGTGCGCCCGGTGTACCAGTCAACGTAGGTAGATGCGGGATCCACTGCCCCGCTGAGCACAAAGGCGCCGGCGTGGTTCCCGAAATGCTGCAGGTAGACCTCACCGAGGCGAGTCCCGTACGAACCACCGAAGAACGCCAGTTTCTTGTCGCTACCCCGACCAATATCCTCGGCTCGCCGGATCCAGTCCATATCTGCTGCTACCTGCCTCGTACCCAAAAATCCGAGGTACCTTGCGGTCGCTGCCGAACACATCGAGTGATATGTCCCGATCGTTGGGACAACTGCAGCGAAATAACTCTGCCAGTCGGGATCCAGAACATTGCCAAGACTGTCGGAACCATCGGGTGGAGAAACGCAGTATGGCGCCGGGGAACTTTCCCCGATGCCCCGGGGATCGAAACCAATAATGTCGTAGTCCTCGGCAAGAGCAGTGCCGGCGTAAATCTGAGACATCCCGCGGGCCCACGACAGGCCGGGGCCTCCAGGGCCACCGGGGTTCGTCAGCAGAGCGCCGTTGCTTTGACCGCTCGTGGCCGGGAACCGGTTCACCGCGATGTCAATGACCGTGCCCTGAGAACCGAAATGATCGAGCGGCACCGACACTGTCGCACACTGCTCACCTTCGATGGCCGCCTCGCTGTCACACTCACCCCAAACGATTGCACTGGGTGTAAACGGGTCCTTCGTCGGTTGTGGGGTTGACACCACCTCCGCGGAAGGGGTCGTCACGTCGACTACCGGAACGCTGTTGCCGCTACACGAAATGGCGACCTGTGTTGCTTGCACCCACGCAGAAACGGTATCGAACAATTGCAGCGTCACCGTGTAAGAGAACGTCGCACCCGCTTCTACCAAATCACCAAACCAAACATCATCTACATAGGGTGCTTCCAGCGGGTCCACGGTTGGCAATGGACCTATCACCGGAGTGTCGACACTGCCCAACGACGTCTCGACAGCAGGACTACCAGATGACACAACCCATGAACTGCGAACAGTCCAACCGTCAGGCACACCGGTGAGACTCATGAATGACGAAAATGCCGTCAGATCCGCGTTCAAATCACCGTTGATTGCGACCCCATTGGGAACACAGGTCACGTCATCGGGGTCGATGCTGAGGGTCACTGCAGGAGTCCCGTTCGCAGGAACCAACTCGTCGTTCGCCTGCACCGGTGCAATGGGAACAAACGTCAACCCCACCATCACTGCCGCTACCGCAACAACACCAACCAACCTGACCGTGCTACGACCAGTACCTCTACGCCCCACGCTTAGACCCCGCACTGAATTGCTCTTTTCTGCGATGGTGAATTTTTCACGCTTAGATAAAAAACTACACCATTACAATTAACTCTGTAGTCCTCTCCTGGGATGATCCGTTATCGGTTATTGCTCTAGCGAGAAGCGCAAACGCCGCTTACGTGTGCGGTTCCGGTAGCCAATTCTTCTAAGGCAAGCCCGAATGCGGTAAGGCAACTTCGATGATCTCAATCGCTCCGTTGGATTCGAGCGGCGCATGACGCGAATCAGAGGTTGGCGCGGTCATGGCGAAGAGGTGTTTTCCTTCTGGGCCGCCGAGCATGCACGCATAGGTGTTCATCGTTGTTTCGACCTCGTCGAGCACAACCCCACCTTCGCCGATGCGCATGAGACGCGGTGCAAGCGCGTTCGCGATCCAGACTGCACCTTCGGCATCGAGACAAATGCCATCGGGCGCAGCCATGTGTGCAGAGAGGTCGGCCCACAAGCGTCGATTCGAAAGTGAACCGTCGGCGCCAATCTCGAACGCAGTCAGTCGAAGCGCAAGCGTTTCGGCCACGATCATTGTTTTTCCGTCGGGCGTAATGACCATCCCGTTGGGAAAAATCAAACCATCGGATGCAACGTTGATTGTTCCGTCAGGATCAACGCGACACATCACGGTTGTGAGTGAGTCGGGATCAGCGAACAAACCTTCGATCCCCTGCTCATCGAGAAACACTTCGTAATCGAAACCGAAGTTGCCGATGTAGGCGCGCCCTTGCTGATCGACAAGGAGATCATTCGCGTGCCAGGTGAAGTGGTTGCCGAGATCGACATGCGTCGTCAGTTCGCTGCCATTCCATCGCATGAGCTTGCGATCAAGCATTGAGGTAACGAGCAAGTCGCCATTGGGTAACCAGCCAAGACCCGAAGGCTGTGATGCAACTTCAACAATGCGTTCGTCGTTGCCATCAAGGTCGATGGCATGCACCGCGTGGTCGTAGAAGTCGGAATACCAAAGCCGACCCCCGTGCCAACGAGGGCCTTCGCCAAAGAACAGACCCTCTCGAAGGATGGTGGTGTTCACGACGGAAGCTTTGCGTTCTTCACGACAGTGCGCAGTTGAATTGCATCAGCTTCGAGGATGTTGCCCTTGGCCACTGCGTCATCAAGCGAAGCAATCCATGCAGCATCGAATGCAGCCCGACCATTCGGAAGCGCCCACTGCGCAAACGTTGCCGGCGAAGGCGTCACCGTTGTGCCAAACAATCCGCAGAATGCAGAACCGGTTTGGCCAAGCCCTGACAAAGTCGCAACGGGAACATCGACATGTGGTGTGCGAATGCCACCGGTGACGTTCCCCTTTGCATCGAGCATGAATGCACCGTTGTTGATATCGAGCGTCGGACGCGACTCTGGAGCTTCACCAGTTCGGATCCAGTTATCGAGCGAATTCAACGCCGAGCGCAAGACATAGGTATGCGGGCCAGCGTTGATTGGCGTTGAACATGAAAGTAATCCCCCATAGAGCGAGGAAGGTGGCGTGAGCATTGCTTGGAACAACGCTGCGTCTCCAACACCATCACCGTTGTCGGTGTCGCCAATACCCAGGTTGTAGGCGTCGGCATGCGCAGTACCTGCAACTTCCCACGTACGAATCAGGTCGGTATCGGGTTGACGCGCACCAATGGAATTAAGCCCTCTACCCAACAGGTCGGTCTCGGCCTGGAACTGCAGAACCGGAACGTTGAGATCAGTACGAATGCGCTGATCGGCAGGCATCTTCACGTCAACATTCAGTGCAGCTCCAGCGTTGCCGCGACTGTGAATGAGATAGCCATCCCAAATTTCGGTGTTTGGCCCGACTGCATTCACATATGTCGTGAGTCGGAATGCAGATTGCGATTCACCAATGGCAATGACGCGTTCGGGCTGCAGTCCGCCCAACATCACATCGTTTGCGAACCACGCTGCTGCACCGGTTTGTGTGTACACGTCGTAGGAGTACTGATCACCAGGATGCACAAGCGATCCGTAGCGGCCGGGATCAGCAGCTTTCAGTGTGTAGCCAGCAACGAGACCCATCGAAGGTCCACCGTCAATACCAACGACCTGCGCCGACAGACCAACCCATGCGTACCCCTCGCGAATGAGTTCGACGTGGGTGTAGGTCCAGTCCGGTGCAGCGTCGAGGCCACCGGACACGTTCAACCATTCAACGATGACGTTGCCGTTGAAATTGGCCGGATCGGTTGGACGGCGAACGATGGCGCGGGTCTTGTAGTCAGCAGTTGTTGCTGCGTCGACCGACCAGTTGCCGTCAGCGGTCAGCGGTTGCGCTGGCTGATAGGCCGTCGCTTTTCCACTGATGAAGAACTCTGACTGTTCGTAACCGACGGCAGCGAGGTCGCCACTGGCGGCAGCAATAAACGCTTGGCCTCGACCACCCGTTGCAGGAACAACAGTGGGAACCGTGACCGAATCGCGTGATGGTGGCGAAGGTGCAACCACTCTGGGGCCTTTCGACGACGAACTATCCGATGAACAGGCCAGGAGCCCAACCCCCAAGAGAGAGACGGCGAAAAAGGCACATAAGCGTCGCCGAGTAGTCATTCAATTCACTTTCAATGGAGTCGACTAAGGAACTGATTACTGCAGAACCTTTGATGCTTTCGCCGCGGCAATCAAATGATCGACATCGTCGTTCAGAATTGCCCCAGCTTTGGCGGCGTTCTTCGTTGCTTCGGTGAACTTGGCAACGAATGCATCGTGGGTTCCGTACTTCGTGGTGAGAGCTGTCGAGGTCAAAGGAACCGTGCCGCCAAACAATGAACAGAAGGCGTTGCCTTTCTGTCCCAGGCCTGTCAACACAGCAATGGGTACATCGACATGCGGGGTTCGAATTCCGCCCTTGGCAATTCCAAGTTCATCGACGTTGTATCCGGTACCGGCAGCATCGACTTCAAGACGCGGCTGCGACGCAGGGATCTGATTCTTGGTGATCCAGAGATTGAGGTCGCGTAGTGCGGCCCGAAGGATGTACGTGTGTGGCCCCGTATTGATTCCATCAGCACACGTAATGAGGTTGTTATACACACTCTTCGGGGGAGCCATCATCGAATTGAAATAGGTGATGTCGTTCTTCCCGTCGCCGGTATCAAAACCACCGCCGCCGAGGTTGTAGTAGTCGGCGTGCGCGGTTCCGGTCGCTTCCCAACTGCGGAACATATCGGTATCGGGCTGACGAGCTTTGACATAACCCCTCGCACCAGCAACGTCGGTTTCGGCGCTGAAGGTCAATACGGGTTTACCGAAATCGGTCCGGATCATCGTTCCTAGAACTGGTGTCACCGCCGGCAACGGATCGACAGAGAGTGGAGCAGCGTTCCCACTGCGACTGTGCACGAAGTAACCGTCGAACACGTTCGCAGTCGGCGCAACTGCATTCACATAGGTGGTGAGACGACTCGCCGACTGCGACTCACCCATTCCGATCACGTTCTTAACTTTCAGATCTCCGAGCACCGTTGAACTGTTTCGACGCACCGCGGCGCCGGCTTGGCTGAAGATGTCATAGGAGTAGTTATCGCCAGGATGTGAGAGTGAGGAATAGCGCGCCGGATCGAATGACTTCAGAACGCGATCAATACCCAATGACATGCCGCCACCTTCGATTCCAACCCTCTGAGCTGAAACTCCGACCCATACAAATCCCGATCGAATGATTTCTGGCGCCAAGTAGGTCCAGTCGGGGGCGGTATCAAGACCGGCAGTGACGTTGAGCCATTCAACGATGACGGTTCCGTTGAACTTCTTCGGATCGCTCGGACGACGAACCACCATTCGGGACGCATAGGGAGCTGTTCCGGCGGCACGGGTTGTCCACATTCCGTCTGCCGTTAATGGCGCGTCGCTTGTGTACGCAGTCGCATCGCCAGAGAAGAAGTATTCGTCTTCTTGATAGCCAACGGTTTTGAGATCGAAGACGCTTGGCTGCTCGCCATCCTGCGGAGGAGACGGAGCAAGCACAACAAACCCTTTACCGCCGGTGACTGGTCCGGTAATTGCTGCTTCAGCAACGGGACTCAAAAACACAGTTGTTGTCGTTGAGGACGAATCATTCGATGAGGAGCACGCCGCTGCTGTTCCTCCGAGCGTTACAAGCGCGACTGCCGCAGCAATGAAACGTAAAGAAGATTTGTAACGCATCGTTCCCCCCGGACCGTTGTTGATCAACGGTCACATCATTCCACACGCTCTGCATGCAATGTCGGCTCAGACCTACGATCACGCAATGAGTCAAACCTTTGTGCGGCGGGTTGTCACTGGCATCGACGCCGATGGGCGCCACGTCATTACCGACGATGGCGCTGCGCCCAACACCATCGTCACCGACACCGTTGCGGTCAGCGAAGTGCTGTGGATTGACGGGCCTCTGCCATCAGTCGCCGATAGCCCAGACAAGAGTGACTCCGGCTTTGCGTTAGAGCCTCCGCCGGGTGGCGCGAGTGCGCGAATCATCCGCATGCCGGGCATCGCGCATGGGGCCGACCCTGACACCACGTGGCTGCGTGTTGCTGGTGACTCCGAAAGCGCACCCGGCATGCACGCGACCGACACACTCGACCTCATGGTTGTTCTCGAAGGCTCCGTCGTTATGGGTCTTGAAGATGGCGAGCGCGTCATTGGGCCCGGCGAATTCGTCATTCAACGAGGGACGCCTCATCGCTGGCGTCCAGCCGATGAACACGGCTGGACCTATTTCGTCACAATGCTTCGCCCCGATGTTGATGCCAACACCGACATCGTCGGCGTAAAGCCAGCAATTGCGGGGAACAAACCAGTTCGTCGCGTCGTGACAGGTTCACCAGTAGTCGATGGTGGCGCTGCCGATGCAATGTCCTCGCCGACAACAACAATCACCGACCTTTGGCATACCGGCGGTCCACTGCAATCAGTTGATCAAGGCGGCGACCCTGACGGACCGTGGTCGCTTGCTCCTCCAACTGGTGGCTTGTGGTTCCGCCTCGTTGAACTCACGCCCGCATCGCCGATTGAACAGAGTTGGCATGTCACCCCAACCGTTGATGTCGATGTGGTCTTGCGGGGACGTGTGCTGCTCGAACTCCCTGACGGTGTGCAGACTGAACTTGGTCCCGGTGATGTCGTGATTCAACGCGGTACGAACCACCGTTGGACTGCACTAGGCGACGAACAGTTCGCGATGGCGTCAGTCATGATCGACGCTCACGGCGATTAAACGGCCGTCGTTTACCTGAGGGAAGCACGATCGAGAATTTTGGGTCGGGTGGATCAAGGAGTGCCCGGATTGACTCAAGTGCGCCGAGATCTCCTTCAGCTGTTGCGATGCCCTGTTTAACCAATGCCTCGAGTGTCACTACTCCGACGATAAGCAGAAGCAGTTGTGAACGCGGAACAGTTATTGACAACACCGCATCATCAGCGTGTCGATTCACAGCATTCGACAGCACCGCATTTTCGAGGCGAAGCAAATGGCGTTCACCTGTCTCGGCAATTGTCCAGTTGATGGCGAAACGCTGATCCGCAGCCTTCATCCCATCAATTCGAATGGCCACCGCATCAAACACCTGCGTCACGGAAATATGCGCCATCAATGCGAGCGCGTTCTGGCCTGCAGGACCAGCAACCTCGATACCGCGCAGTTCCTGCGCACCAGTGAGGAAGAAATTTCGCCATGTCGCGTTCTCCTGCGAATAGCCCATCTGCGTGTAGGTGCGGGCGAGTAGTTCGCGCGCCGCCATGTTGGATGGATCGGCGAACACAACGTGGTTCACAACTTCGGCAACCCAGCGATAGTCGCCGCTGTCGAAGCTCTGCTGCGCTTTCTCCAATACGGACTCGGCACCACCCATGAACTCGACATAGCGAACCGCCGCTTCCTCAGGG
>SXGQ01798970.1_pt1 | contig 11505 bp, 4 predicted proteins | sample 3178371 | NCBI WGS metagenome assembly SXGQ01 (sample SAMN11356859, study PRJNA531348) | freshwater metagenome | isolation source: freshwater sample F1-20 | place: China: Fuxian Lake, Yuxi | collected 2017-12-25 | reverse complement strand
GTAGCTTTATCCGCTCCCACGGCGGATTGCCTAAAACACAATCCAAACCTGGATTCTCGCCAGCAAAGACTTTCGGGAATGCCAGTTCCCAGTGGAAGAAGTTCAGGCGTTCTGAAATTTCCTTCACGCGTTCCACCAGACGCGAGTCCAATTCGCCACCGTTACGCAGTTGGATGAGTTCCTGCTGGGTTGGCGCGAGCATGGACTCTGCATCCCCCTTGGGGATATGCCAGAAAAAAGCGGAAGTCCACAGGTCAAGTTCGAAGCGGTTCTTCAGATATTCACTCGTAGCGTGGTAGTCGTCGAATGCTTTCGCTTTGGCTTGCACCTGGGTCGAGTCATCCTCTGGCATGGCATCCACTTGTTCGGCTCGTTCTGCCAGCCAGCGCGCAAGGTCATCCATGCTGGTCATGTGCGTCACTTCATAACGGAATCCCAATTGACCCGCTTTAACGGGGTGGCTTCCGCCGCGTTCGCGCTTGTTGCGTTTCTTCAGGGCAGAGGCTGTGGCTTTATCATCGCCAAAGGCGGGGTTAAAGGCTTCGTCGGGGATTTCGGAAATTTCCAGGTTCGGCGAAACGCCCACGAGACTGTCGCCGCACTGGATGTGCGCATCTAAAAACGAGAGCGGCTTGCCTGGCTCAAGCGCTTCCATCCACAGGCTCACCTTGCACAGTTCCACCGACATCGGGTTGATATCCACGCCATAGATACAGTTCGAGATCACCGACCGCAGAGCTGAGCGCGTCGCCTCGGGGGCAGGCTCGCCCTCGCCCGTGCGCACGGTTGCCAGCCGACGCGCCAAACGGTGCGCCGCCGCCACGAGAAAGTGTCCCGAACCGCAAGCGGGGTCGCACACTTTCAAGCCCAGCAGGGCCACTTCTTGTTGCGCAGCATCCCGCTTTCCTTTCAAACAGTTTTCGATCACAGGATCCAAAGCCGAGTCCAACAGCACCAGGATCAAACTCGAAGGTGTGTAATAACTGCCCGTCGTCTTGCGCTCGTTTCCGGCAGCGCTGGATAGCTCAAAGGTGCCCGCTTCTGTATGCAGCCGGGGATGCATTTCCAGCAGCGACTCATACACACTCCCCAGTTCTTCGGGCCCCAAATTGCGATAGTCCACCGCGCGGCGGATCTTTCCTTCGTTGATAAAAGCCAGCCAGCGCACCGCACCCAGTAATGCCACGTTATCGAGTTTTGCGTCATTCAGGTCTGCTGTTGCACGCGCACTGAACAAGAATCCGCCCAAGACCGGAATGCCCAGCTCCGCGCAGCCTGACCCAGACCCGAGCAAGCTCATCACAAGGCGCAGTGACTCATAGCGGTCGTGGTGCCGGCTGCCGCGCTGCCTCTCAGCTACAGCTCGTAAACGCATTGTGGAATAGTAATTCTGATACCGTTGCCGGGCTTCTACCGCTGCATCCGGCATAAGCAGCAGTCCCCGGTCTTCGGCTACAAACAGGAAAATCAACCGGTACACCAGGCGCAGGAGCTGGCGGTAATAATCTTGCGTGCTAAGTTGGCCCTTCTCTAACTTGCTGCGCAGCTCACCATTTGCTGGATGCTGCAGAAAACACCGCCCAAAACATTCGATTGATTTTTCCACGCCGCGGCGCAGCTCATCCAGCGCACGTGTGCCGCTCGACTGCGCACTCTTTGACCATTTCTCCAGACGGCTATCCGTCTGATTTTCCGCTATTTCAAAGCGGGATTGATGACAGAGCAGCCATAATATGACAAAATCAGAGTAGATCTCACCATCAAACAGCGTTTCAAGATCAAATTCAATATATGCCTGGCGGGTGAGCGTGGCGTTATCCCGTAAGATACGCAAGCCCAAACCATTGGACACAACGCCCCACTGCAGATCATCCAACCGGTTGAGGTACTCCTGCATCAGGCTGTGCGGACTTGACCTCGAAGCGCCAGCTGCGCCGGGCGTGCGCTTGTCCAATTCGATCCCACACCCCACTAAATGGAGGGGAACCGCGGTATTCGCCGCGCGCCAAACATGGGAGATCGGATACGTTTTGCCTTCAATCTCAACCGCCTTTGCAGTGCTCAAACGGCCGAAACCCAATTCCTGAAACAACGGCAACAGCCAGCGCTCCCGTGTCACTGTGGTGCCGGGGTCATTTGAACCCAGCCGGACACGCGCCGCTTTGAACACCACCCACAACCCACTCAACCTGTTCCAGGCACGGTTGATTGTTTCGTTGACTTTCTCCCCGGGTGCAAGGTGATAGCTCTCCGGGTGCAGCTCCTCCAGGCCTTTATCGTTCTCGCTTATCCGCTGCAGCAGTTCAACAGGGAGCAGCGCTCCCTCGGTATGAATGCTGGCAAATGCGCTTCGATTACGAGTTTGCACAGGTCACAGATATTTCCTAAAGAAGTCAACCCACTGGCAGGAAAATATACATACCCAGGACATCTGGCGGAAGCTGCGCTTCCACACGGCAACTAACATTTCGGGCATTGGCCGCCAACCGCACCCGCTGATGCGCATCCAGCAATTCAGCACCCCGCTCCATGGCAGCCTGATCCAAGCGAGAACGAAGGAGGTCAAAGCCTTCGATGACCTTCCCAACAAACTCAGCCGCCTGATCTGCCGCGATATTGCCGTCCGGTTGTGCCACAAGGAGTTTTTCAGCCTCGCTCTCATCGATCCAAACCGCACCTTGTGGACTTCCCGTGAAAGCCAGCAACCGGCAGTCTTCTGCAAGCAGCGGACGCTCAACGCTATTCTGTATTTGAACAATATGGTACCGGAAGCGCACCACCAGCAGCGTGGTGCGCTTAACCACACCTTTCGTACGCATGGCACCGCAGCGCCGGGCTCCAGGGTAATGCGTGGCATCCCCGGAAAGTGGATCGAGCGCGGTCTCCAGAACATGATTAGCCAGAGCTTCCACGAAAGGATGAGTGCGTTGCAAATAGCGTTCACCTTCTTGAACTGGCTGATTAAACCTGAATATCAAATTCGAATTCTTAAGATCCCACCCTGAAGATTGCGCCAACACATCCTTCAGCGCCGCGGATGCCTCGGTCAGGTTAGCGTCCAGCGGATCTGTTCCTGAGGCTTGCGCGCCAAAAACAACCAGTGATCTGCGGGTGAACCCGGCCACATCAACTCCCGAACCAATGGCACTCTGCACCGATTGCAATTCTCGGGCAACTTCATCCACCTTAATTGTCACCTGGGCAAAAAGGGTTCGCGAACGTTTCTCCCGTTCAGAGGCGGCCTCCCATTTACCATAAAGATCATCTTTCTGCGGCTTAATGTAAGCATCGAAACCGGGCAGATAGCCCTGTACATTCGGATTGGACTTCAGAAGCAATCCTTCAAAAATCGCCTCAATAACTTGCTCTGTGTTGACCGGGACCGGCACAGAAATTCCCAATGAACTCCGAATCGTTCGATGTTTACGCAGCAATACGTCCAGCACCACGCCGTCGATCTGGTTATCCAAACCATAATAAGTTAACACGCGCACCATTGAACTGGGCTGGCCATAGCGGTCCACCCGGCCATCACGTTGCTCGTGGCGAGTGGGATTCCACGAAAGGTCATAATGCACGACTGCATCAAAATGTTCTTGTAGGTTGATGCCTTCACTCAAGCAGTCAGTTGCTATCAAAACATGTTTTTTTGCTTCGCACAGCTGCTCGATGGCATCGACGCGTGTTTCAGGCGGCATAAGCCCGGTGACCGACATAACCCCCACATCTTTTGTCAACCGCTTGCGAAGCTCAGCGGCAACATAATCGGCAGTTGGAATAAAGCGGCAGAACACAATCGGCAGGAAACCCTCAGCCAGCAGATTCTTAATCAGGCCAACAACTTTTTTCAACTTCTCATCTTTGTCGCCCATCAAGTCGTCGGCAGCGCGGGCTAAATCCAACAACCGGCGGCGGTTTCGCTGCCCTTCATTCTCCTCACCGCCAGGATCAGCCCCCGGTGCAACATCAGACCCATCTGCAGACTCATCTTCGATGATATCCAGTATCGTGCGCCGGCCGATTTCATCTGCCTCTTCGGGATTTTCGGCCTCTGCTGGCGCGGCACGATTGCGCAACGTCGCAGCTGCCGCTGCCGGGCTGGACGCCAGTGAGCGCAGCAGTGCCAAGGCCGACCACCAGCGCACTCGCTGATGAAATTGCCCACCCGTGGCATCCAAAACTGATTCCCTGGCATAATCCAGCACCCGCTCAAACAACCGCTTGTATTCCACGCTAAGCTTGTAAGACTCTTCGCGATCTTCCCGCTTGGGAAATGGGGTTTTGGAGTCCAGGTAATTCTCAATATCGCCTCGCCGGCGCTGAATAAAGTGCTTCGCGAGGCGCTTGCGGTGCCGAAGATTTTCCTCGCCAGATAGGTCTTCCGGTAAGTCATCAAATTCTTTATCCAGGCAGGAGAGCAAAGAACGAAAAGCTTCCTCCTTCCCGCTGTGAGGCGTTGCGGTCACAAGCACTATGTGCCGCCCAGAGTTCTGCGCGAGTCCTTTCACCATTTCAAAACGTTGATGGCGGCCGCTGCGTTCAGCACCGTAGGCACAGGTATGGGCCTCATCAACTATCACAAACTCAGGGCATGCGCGCTTGAATTCCTCCCGGCGGCGGTCGGATTTTATATAGTCCATCGAGACAATTACGAACGGATGGCGTTCGAAAAGTGATTCGCCCAAAGCGAGATTTCGCTCCAAACGCGCCGCGGTGGATGGCAGGACTAATTCTGCCTCGATGTGAAACTTATCCCGGAGTTCAGCCTGCCACTGCTTTGCCAGCGGTGGTGGACAGAGCACTGCGAGACGGCTAATTTCACCGCGATCCAACAGTTCACGCGCCACTAAGCCAGCTTCAATAGTTTTGCCGATACCAACATCATCCGCCACCAGCATTCGAATCGGATCCAACTTTAGAGCCATCAATAGCGGCACAAGCTGGTAGGGGCGGGGCTCAAAACCAATCCGCGCAAAGCAACGAAACGGCCCGGCGCTGGACCGAAACCCGAGCCTGACCGCATCCCGCAGCAACCGGGCAGACCGATAATCACCCACCTGAACCGGATCGGGAAGATCAAAGGTCGCAGGAGTTACCGGCTCCAAGGGAGTCCAGATGCCCGTAATTTCATCATCCGAGCCACCCAAGGGCCGCAGTACCAAAAGGTGATTGGTAGAGTCAGGAAGCACGACCCATTCACGGCCGCGCGCTTTGACTAGGGACCCAACAGCGAAAGTCATAACTGATCATTGCTCCCAAAGATAGAAGGGTAGCGCTTGAAAATTTGAACCCAATCGTCTTCTAGCGGAAACCGAATAACAGTGTAACCAGTGTCCTCCATACAATCCTGTTGAGTTTGGTCGCGCAGCCGCCTTTCAGGATAAGCGTGGTGTGGACCATCTACATAAACCGCTGCATGCTCCTGTTCATAAAAGAAATCAGGCCGAGTATTACAGCTTTCGACAAGGAATTGAGCATGGCTTGGCAATCGCAAGTTGGATTTGCCAACTAACATCAGCCATTTCCGCTCCAGATCTGAATGGCACAGATTTTCCAACTGTCGCAAATGCTCAGCCCTCGAGATGGCCTGCGGCGAAGATGTCGCGGTGCTCTGACTGCACTGCAGTAAATATTCCCTGATTGCCTGCCGGTCTAAATAACGATGATCACTTTGATTGTAATAGCTCATCAAACAGTCATAACAGGCAGCCTCACAATCATCTTTTGCATTCGGCGCGCGCATCAAATCCTCGCCACTCAGCGGATCGAAATGACACACTTGTAAGGCCTGCGCCGCTACTCTCGCAAATGCACCCACATCGTCGATCAGCCGCCGTAATACACCAGCACCGCCTTCAGCGGATTCATAAAACAGAATTGAGTGCCTTTCATCACCGCCGGGCAAAGGCTCCGCGGCAATTTCGCTGTCTTCAAGTTGATATTCCACTTGAATTGCATTCTTTAGCGCAGCCTGCAGGGATGCCATCTGGGCGCTCTCCAAACCTGGCTTGGGCTCAAACAGTAGGCAGTTCTTGTGGTCTTCGACGAAAGGAACAACGCGCATCGTCCGTGGCGACATAGGATCGTCCGCTTCATTTGAAGCACTATCATCTTCGCTGCGCGCCCAATAACCACGCTCGATATCAAGCATAAATCCATGTTGCTGCGCATTCGCACGCCTTCGCCACCCCAAATTCATGAGCCACAGTGTCGCGGAATTACCATAAGTCAGTTTGCCAATCAGATTTCCCGCGCCCGACACCCCTAGCGGGAAGTAATGAAAGTCCGCACTACGCGCCGAAACGACACCGCCATAGTCGGCAAAGCGAACAGCTGTGCGCAGCTCGTACCCCTGCCGCAAGCGCTCTTCTTCATCCGATGAAATACGATCCCTGCGCTTGGTCGACACATTCTGCAGCCGGAAAAGGTTGTTCATTGGAGCATCCAGCAATGTTTCACAGCGCTCACAACGATCTAACCCGTCGCCCGAAGTGATCGGGTGCAAGTACCCGCACAGAGAACATTGCTTGGCCCGTAGTACAGCGAGCCCTTCGCCTGTGTCGGAAACTGGTAGGTTCACTCTATTAATAATATAGCGAGACCCCTCATGGTAAACAATAGAACGTGGCCCGAACTCTGAGATCGCAAGAAACCGTGGTCGCGACAAATATTCATCATCCTGCCTGCGAATGCGTCGGGCGGGAATGTATGCCGAAAGTGGAAGGCGCGGGAAACTGTAACCCGGCAAGAAACCTTCACTGGCAAAATAACGATAGGAGTAGAAATCTGATTGAACAGTATTCTTGGCCTCACTCAACAAATCCAACTGGCTCTTCGCCTCTTTATATAACCGATCAGCCTGCTTTTTGTCCTGAGCCGATCGGCTGGCGCTCTTGATAATCCTATGCTGCACATCGAGTTGGTTCATTGCAGCCCGATAAAGATTTCGCCACCGTTCACAGGCCTGATTAAACTCAAGGTCGATTTGCGAAAGTACCGTTTCCACCCAACTCTCATTCCACCAATCAGTTTGAACCAACTGAGATTCAATGTCGCTCAGGGCTGCCCGCGCTCTCCGAACAGCTCTGCTCCGGTTGCCGTGCGAATCAAGTGCATCCTGCACTGCCGAAATGCAAGGCAACTTGGAAGAGTCAGAAAGATCAAGCAAATCCTTTAACGAAACGCCCAGGCTTAGTCCGGATTCAGCTAGCCAAATTGCCTGGACATGGCTGCGCACCAGATCCTCATTCGTCATGTCAATCCTAGGCGGTGCAACAGCTCCGGAGACCATCAACCCAGGCCGTTTGAAATAATACTGGTCGTGCGGACTACCGATGGTGCAATATGTAAATACCATTGCCGGCTGTCCACTTCTACCAGCGCGCCCGCTGCGTTGCGCGTAATTGGCAGGAGTGGGTGGCACATTGCGCATATTGACCGCATTAAGTTCGGAGATATCCACCCCCAATTCCATGGTGGGTGAGCAGTACAGAATCGGCAGCGCACCTGTGCGGAACCTCGCTTCGCGATCCTCACGTTGCGCTGAAGGAACCTGAGCAGTGTGTTCTCGCGCTTCAATACCCAGGATTTGCTTTTCCACTGTTTTATAAAAGCTAACAAAAAATTCATTGGTCCTGCCCCCACCCTCAGGCAACCGCGGGACACGGACCGGATCATGAAACGCGAGTGTGCCATCCCCCACTTTCCAGATCATCCCGGCTGCGACCAACTGGTAACCCGCTTTATGGCCGGCGTCATCCTTTTCATCAATCACTTTCTCAACCAAGCCCGCAATGCGTAGGCTGGCAAGGGTTTGATCGATAACTACTTTGATATCTTCAAGAGAGATCTGCCCGGCGTAATCCGGAAAGGTGGTATTCCTACGCAAGAATTGTCCGTATCCACCGCGAGGCGAGAGGTAAAGATTTCCACCATAGTCGTCTTGGTCACCCAATTTCGGTCGCGGAAACAAGATAGATGAATGCTCGAGGATCTCATTCTCATCCATCGCCCATGGAGCAATTAATCGCTGACTGCTTAGCTGCTGCACGCCTTCTTGTGACACCTTATCCAGATAGGTAACCTTAATTGCCAGTTCGCGGCGCATGAAATCTAATAAAACCTTCGCAATTCGCCTTCTGGTATCGGCGGTAGCGGAAGCAAGCACCTGATGTGTGCCCTTCCATACGTCTTCGGCCGCGCACAATTCCTCCAACGAAGCATATCCAATTATGAGCAATCCGGATTGCTCGAGGTTAGGGGAAGTAATGCGCCATCCACGCTTGAGATCACGGTACACCCTGTAGCCCAAAACTTCGCGTAGAGCCCGGTCAGTTTCAGCCTTCAGTGCAAAACGAACTTCAGGATCACTGGCGTAGCACTCAACTGGCAGGCTGAGGGCTTCAAAAAGTCTCAACGTCAAGACATCATGTGATATACCAGTTTGTTCATACGCCTTTACCGCTCGGTACAATGCTGAGCGAAGTAACGCAATTTCCACAAAATCATTAAAGTGGCCGGCTTGAAGCGACGCGTCCTGACGGTTATCAGTGAAACTAAGTAGCTTTCTAGCCTTTGGAATTAAGTTCTGGTCACTACGCAAGCGACGAATCACGGCCATACTGAGGATAGTTGTGTCCGTGGACCGACCTCCCGAACTGAGCTCTGTAAGTTTTGCAAAATCAGAGGATTGGCGAGCTCCATAAGACACCCCACACTGAAGGCAGAACCGGAAGGGCGCCCTTAAACTTGCCACACGCTGCCCCGCTTCACCTTTTTTCCCATCCGGACTGATACTGAATACTTCAGGCAGGTTCTTACGCTGGCTTTTCTTGATAGATGACTCGCCTTCAATCTCTTCAAGCCAATCATCTGGAAGCCGGTTTATAGCGACATAATTATCATCAGGCCAGGGATTATCTTCGCTAAAATAAAGGAACTTTGGTTCACCACCATCAGCGACCTTGTTTTCGTTAAGTTCGCGTGGCAAAAATCGCGCAGATCGACTTTCCTGATCCATAATCTGCCGAACAACGTAATACTCCTGACCGCATTCCCGACAAAACGCCAAGGGGAAAACTAATTTTTCCCGCTCACCGGGTACAAATTTCTGTCCATAAACCGTGATATGGCGGTCATCTTTTGCCTCTAACGATGCATAGACCGTATCTCCACGGCTTATAAATTGGTGTAATCGGAAAGCAAACGCTGGACGGCTTGTCTGCGGATTCACAACAGAATAGCCGCTCAACAAAGTACTCTGAAGCGCTTCAACGCAACTTTCATACGGCAATCCAGTAAGGCGACTCAATTCATTCCCTGCCCCTTCGTTCCCAGTTAGGCTTTTAGGAAGGGCACGCACCAGCCGGCCGGTCTCGTTATCCGACCCTAAACCCAGTCTGCTCTCAACCCAGCTTGCCAACGGGTATTCGGTAAACTCGTCATAGGTGCCCGGTAAATTAGGATTTTGAATACTCGACCTAAGTTGCGCAATAAAAGCCTCATTAGTAATCAGATTCTCCTTTGTCGCCCGGCGCAGGGTTTCTCCAATAACACTTTCCGCAGAAACTCTATCCCCAAACAATGTAGATGCCACATCAGCAACTTCAACCCGCTGTTGTTCGAGGCTCCCTGGACCGGCAAGAGTCGCCGATGTACCTATGCACTGCAAATGAATCGCATGCAGTGCCTCTCGAACGCGCCGCACGAGCATGGAGACGTCCGCACCCTGGCGGCCGCGGTAGGTATGCAGCTCATCGAGCACAAGGAATTTCAGCCCTTGCGCCGCATTCACCAGCGTTCTTCGCTCTTCAGGGCGGGTCAGGATCAATTCCAACATGACATAGTTGGTCAACAAGATATCGGGGGGACTCGCCATAATCCGCCTCTTATCCTCGTCATTTTCCTGCCCCGTGTACCGTTCAAAGGTCACTGGGCCCTTGCCATCTGGAAAGCCGTACTTAAGAAATTTCTCCAGTTCACCAAGTTGGCTGTTCGCAAGTGCATTCGTCGGGTAAATGATAATTGCCTGCGTTCCTTTACCACTCCCATTACGCAGAACGTAATCTACTATTGGGATAATATACGCAAGGCTTTTTCCAGATCCAGTTCCTGTAGTGAGAATATAGTTTTGGCCTTCGCGGGCTGTTCTAATTGCATCTTCCTGGTGCTTATGTAAACGCAATGGTTGGCCAAAATCATCCGGGGCTTGTTTGCGCACAAAAACCCGTTTGCATTCTTTATGTAACACACCTTCTTTCACCAGGTCATCAATAAATTTCCCGGGCTCAAATGTGGGATTGAGCTGTATCAAAGGATCCGGCCACAACAAACCCTGATCAATGCTCTGGCGCACGTAGTCTGAAATTCTTTTGTCGCGAATTCTTATGAAACTAGAGATATAAGCTGAGTAATCCTCAATCAGAGAATTCCGAAGATCAAATACATTCATGACTTCCCTCTATCAATTACGGCTCAATAACACCCAACTGAAAACAATCGCTTGCTAACAGCATAATTTACCTACTAAGTATGGCATAAATTCGAGCCTCAACACATCCGCAAACGTTCCCCTTGCCTATGCCCATTAGAACAACGCTTGCACCTAGTCTCCATCCAACATTACCTCACGGGGTAATGCTAAATTCAGTAAACGGGCAGACCGCATCAACTCATAGAGCTAATCATTGCACGACCTCAATCACTCAGCATCAACTGGGGCATTTCTCCGACAATCGCTAGCAAGACTATAAACCACCCACCACATCCCCCGCACCTCCAATAGGACCTCCATGCACACGCACCGGCCACTGCTGCGCGTTCGCACCAAGCTGCGCTGCGGGCTTGCTCGAGGGCATTCGATTGTCCGCAAAACTAAGGCAATCCAATTTTTGATGCGCCGGCAGCGTCCCAACTAAAGCCGTAGATCTTCCACCCCGCCCAGCACAATCGCCGCGTCAATCAGGCGCTGCCCCTGGCTGGCAGTGCGCCGCACCGCCACAAACTCCTCAATCAGCAGGCCGCCCACCTGATGCCAAAACCACAGTGTCATTGGAGTTTCAAGTTTGCTCATTCAACACTCTCTATGATGGCTTAAGTTTGTTGTGTTACCACTCGCTCACCGTAACTGTTTCAGCCTTAGTACAACTAAAATCAATCCGCACCAGCGGCAGTTCGGCTGGCGCGCGCCCCTATTGCGGGGCCGCTCGGGGAGCCGGGCTCAGCCCGCGCGTTCGGTTACGCGCAGCGACCGCGGATCGTAAAAGGGCTGCAGGCAAGCGCGGGCCGGCACGCGTTGCGTCGCCACCTCAATCTCATAGCGCCCTGCCGCAATGAAGCCGGCCGTGACCGGCTCGATATGGCGCACATAGCCCATGCCCACGGCTGCGCCCACCGTGTGGCCGTACATTGCGGAAGTAATGTGGCCCACCATTTCGCCATCGCGCCAGATGGGCTCGTTGTGATACAGCAGCGGCGCGGGATCCTCCAGTGCAAACTGCACCAGCC
>SXGQ01880583.1_pt1 | contig 11506 bp, 16 predicted proteins | sample 3178371 | NCBI WGS metagenome assembly SXGQ01 (sample SAMN11356859, study PRJNA531348) | freshwater metagenome | isolation source: freshwater sample F1-20 | place: China: Fuxian Lake, Yuxi | collected 2017-12-25 | reverse complement strand
TACATATTCCCCGTGATACCCTTGATGTCCATTTGTAAATTCTTTTCTAATCCAACATTTGAAATACGGAATGTTGCTTGTTAAATACAATTTTATTTACCTTTTAATAAGTTGGTCAATTTTGTCTTCAAGTTTGTTAAAGCGCTGGTCAATGTGCACCATAATGCGGTCAATTTCTGCTTGAGTAACGTTATCACGAGCTATCTCCTCACGAGTTTTATTTAATAGAATATTAAGACGTTGAATCTCGGAAGCCTTTTCATGCCCAATATAAGCAAGAATGCCAAGTAAAGCGGTCAGCACTATGTTCCAAAGCATCATTTCCATCAGACCATACGTCCTTTAGTCTTACCTTTAACTGCAATACCATCAGCACGCTTGGAGGCGGAGGATATAGAACCACCTTTTTTGTAGTTCTTAGTAATATCCCGATTTGATTTAGGTGTTGCTCCGCCACCGCCACCTTTTGTTGATTTTCGTTCTTCCATTTGCCTAATAACTTCATTAAGTTTAGGAAAATCCGTTGGCAATTTGGGAAAAGGATCCGGAGCTGTTATATTAGCAGCGCGAGTAGCTTTCTTTTTTTCTTCAATAGCTTTTAGAGTTCTTTCTCTAAGATCATCAGCATCAATCATACAATCCTCCCTTTAGTCTTACCCCTAACCTCGCAGCCGCCGCCACGTACCGCTCCGCCTTCTTTGCAGTTCCAAGCCCGTAAAGACTTGTTAATGCGTGAGTTAGGGTCGTTAGCGGTTTTAGCAGATGTTAGCTTCTTTTTCATGCCTTGCATACGGGCACAGAATGATTTTTTGCGTGGTCCGCCTTTGGGTTGTGGAGCTTTTAATCCAGGTTTGCCAGGATTGGCAGCGTTGTACGAAGCTCTACCCTTGGCATTTAAGCCACCTTCAGGGTTCTTACCCTCCTTGCGTTGCCACGCAGGAGTCTTAGCCATAGTAAATCTGCGCTGCATCTATGTCACTCATATAAGCATAAATGCCATTAGCGGCTAATACGCCTTCACCAGGAATAATGGGTGAATTTTGGAACTCGTCTGTTGCCTGAGTTTCATAGGTGATTAGCCAGCGATTAGCTCCGCTAACATACAAAGCAGCCGTTGACGTTATCGTTCCGCTGTTAATGTCAGTCAATGTAAAAGTGTTGGCTCCTGTCACCGTAATGGTGTAGTTACCATCTGTTGCCGAGACACCCGAATTGGCATCAAAGTGAATACCAACCACATCGCCAGTTGCTAGACCGTGAGCCGTCTTTGTTACCGTTACCGTATTTCCTGAACGTGCATAAGTCACACTTGATGTGACAGGGGCACTTGTTGTATCAAATAACACCAATGTTCCGCCGCCACCAAAGAACGAAATAGCCTTGATACGGTTGCGTCCAAGGACAAAGAACCCACTGTCGTTTAAATGCCCTTGTTTTACGTCATATTGCATTGCCATCTTTGTTCTCCTGATCTATTGCTTCAACAGGGCTAGTTATTCTATTTAGCCAAAACTGACACTCTTGCATGGCTCCAGCGATTGCATTTAGATTAGCTTCCATTTGTTTTCGCTGGTTATCCAAGTTTTGCAGTCGTTCTTTTAGTTCAAGTTCAGTCATTATTAAATAGAGGTGCTAAACAATTGAATAAAACGAATTTGACCATTGACTAAAACTCGTATTTGACCAGCAGAGGTTGATGGTGTGCCAGAGGTTACAGCTAATGCTGCGGCTACGTTTTTACCTGGTCTACCAACTTCAAATAAATTTGGGCAAGGGTTAGTTGAAGATGACTCTTCACCAAAGCCAATAAATGCCCTAGGAGCAGATGCTCTAGTGCCAGAGAACTGTGCAAAATCAAATACTGCGCCATAAGCTGTACCTATACTTGTGCTTGCACCACAGTCTACAACCCCATATACAGCGGCGTTTAGCCCTGAAATAATATTAGTTGCATTTTGAGTTGAGGTTTGTGCATAACAACCAAGGATTGTTCCACCACTAACACCTGCGGTGCGACTATTTGCAGCACCAACTAAAGCAGCAACGGTGCCTGTCCAAGTTGCAGCGGGGCGAACTGTAAAGTCAGTTAGGTTAAAAGAACCTGTGGATAAATCATTAGAATTAAGAGTGTCATCGGAATTAAAGCCAGCCTGAGACGTAACTGGACCCGAAAAGGTAGTTTGTGCCATTTTAAATTGTCCTTCATACAAAGTTCAGCTTATCAATCGTGTATGCGTCTGCTGGGGCAGTTTGATAAGCAATTAACCCAGATGTTTAAATCTTACTACAAATAAAACAAAAAAGGGGAGTTTTTGGCTCCCCTCTTCTTTATGCGCCTGGCGAACCAAACATTCCTAGTGGATCCGAAAATCCAAAGGAATAACGTTCACGAGACTTGTAACGGACGTTACCAGTATCAAAGTCACCGTCCATACTGTTTGCCAAAGGAGTACGAACAAAATGCTTCATACCGTTTGGAACATCAGTACAGAGGAAGTAAGCATTGGTGTCGGTCAGGTAGTTATTAACTGTATAACCTTCTGGGATCGAACCATTGTTTACGATGGCGTTGATATCGTTATCGGCAGTACCAACACGCAACTGTGTCTCTAAGAGACGGGTAGCTACGAACTGGAGTGCAGGTGGAACGATTAACTTCCGTGGTTTAGCGGCAATTAACAAGCCACGCTCATCTGTCCACGCAGCGATTTGAATAACAGCGGCTTCCAAAGAAGTCTCATTCAAGTCGGCAGGAGTAGCCTGAGTGTTGCTGTTTACACCACCAGAAACCAGTGGGTGTGCGGTGCTAAATAAAGCCACACCATCACCACCAGCAAATACGCCAGCAGAGAAACCATTATTTAAAATGGAAGCTGCTTTAGTTTGCTTGGTGTATGCCATAGCACGAGCCAAAGCCTTGGTATAACGAGCCGATAAGCTGTCATACAAGTTATCTTCAATTGCCTCTTCGGTAATTGAGAAACCCAATGCAATAGTTTCGTGGTTATAACGAGCTGTGAAAGCCTCCTGTGCATTGTCATAAGCGATGGCAGAACCTTCGTTTTTGACTGGTGCAGCAGAAAAGCCTGACAGTTTTGTTTCTTCTTCGAATGAACGCTCAGAGGTCTCAGTGTCATAGATCTCTTTATGTTGTTCACCATATCGGTTGTACTCCAAACCAAACAAAGCGTTTAGGCCTGGAAGCAACTCTTTCAGTAGTTGTGCACGTGAAATAGCCATTTTCTAAGCTCCTTATACGCCAGTTGAGTTATTGTACTGGTGCATCGTTGCATTTATCTTAACGATAAACTCAACAAATGTATCAGTGCCAGTTGCAGTTTCTCTAACCACATCAATAATCCGAATTGGTAGAGTATTGGTAGTAGTTTGTGTTCCTTGATCAATCGCTACAGCAGAATTACCAGTAATGGTAGAACCAGCATTTTGAATCAATTCAATGTTGTTACCGATGGCGGAAATGCCCATGCCAGCAACAGTTGTGCCTGAAGAACAAGAAACTACTTGAAACAGCGTATCAGGATCATCTGCAACCACTGCAAAAATCTTGGTTCCAGCTTTGATGGACTGACTTGCTGGGTAGAACTGTTGTTGTTGTACTTGACCAGTAGAACCATTGGTAAACTGTACACCTAAAAACACACCGCAAGGCGTGGCAGTAGCTGTACCAACATCTTTTTCAATTGTTCCATCGGAAATACGTTTTACTAAATCGCCATAGAAAATACTGGTGGCATAACCATCTGCAATTTCCATTAAGCGAGTTGCTCCCGCAAAGACTTGACCACCAATTAAATTAATTGGTTTTAGTCCATAGGGGGCTGATACGGTTGGGTAAGCCATATTAAGCTCCTAAATTAAAAGTTATCTACCACGCCCAAAAGTAACTTCTGAGCGTTTTTCACTAAATACAGGCATGCGAGAATCATTTTCTTTTAGGTAGTTATTGTCTACAGATATAAGTTGTTGTTCCGTTAAATTTGAATAATACCTAGAACGTTTATTAACTTTATCCTCTATAGTTTTACACAACATCAAACCACCAAAAGTTACTAACCCGGTTTTTGCGTGGGCTATATCTGATCCTATTTCTAAAAGAAGTTCAGGATGATCTTCAGCTCTTACGGGTTCCCAACCCTCACGACGGCGAAGTGATACGTTTCTCGAATCATCAAGCCCTGCTACAGATGTTCGAATCCAACGAAACTTATAACCATCTTGCGGATTTGGAGTTGGTAAATGATTAGGCGGCACCCATGATTCCTCACGAGATTCTGCTTCACGATTTTCTAACTCCCGACTCATACGATTTTGATTTTTCATCTTTTACCCTCTTCCATGAACTGCTTCCCATTGTTTAGCATATTCCTCTAAAGGAACTCCAAGTCGACGTGCTACTGCGGCACCGCCAGGCGGTACTTTTATAGTTTTCGACGAAGGATTTCTAGAGGCAGGCGCAACCACGGTGGGTCGCTGTCGCGTTTGATTTGATTTAGCTGGTTCCTCAAATTTATCGGGGAACATTTCTCTAATTCGTGCATCAAGGCGTTTATAGTATTCGTCCGTACGAGGGTCTATGCCTTCTCGTATGAGTTTTTTGTCTGTAGCGTAAGCAATTGCCGTCATCTCATCATCTACGCCAAACCAGGTTTTGTTCTTATCGAACCATGCCTCAGCTTTTGGATCAGCTTTTGGCACCGCTGGTGTTGCAGATGGACTTGAAGCAGCTTGCGCTTGATTACTATATACAACATCTTCTGCCTGTTGTAAAGGGGGTCGCTTAGAAAATTCTCTTTTTTCTGCAACAATTTCTGCCATTTTCATCTGAGCATCAACCATTCCATCAGAATCACCAGACTCGTACGCTTCCTTATACGCTTTCTGTGCTTGAGAAAGCTCAGTGTCTAATTTAGATTTGACAGTATCGGTGTAAAGGCTTGCACCTTGATCCAATACTTGTTTTAGACGTTGGTTTTCTTGATGTGCAGCTTGAGCATACCGCATTGCTTCTTCTTGCTCTTGTTGAACCTGTATACGCATTTGACGTTCTTCTTCAACCTGCTTTTTAAGAGATTCGTACTCATCGTCTTTGCTTTGTTTATATTCAGAAAGTTCTGTGCGCACTGCTGTTTTTGCAGGGGGGGTGTCCTCTTCTTCTACTTCTACTGTAAATTCAGGTTCAGCAGAAGCTTCTTTTTTAGTTACCGAATCCTCTGAAGGCAAACCATCAGAGCCCAAATTAGAATCTTCATCTTCAATTAAAGTTTTAAGTTTATTTACCATATATTCTCCTTATGCTCGGGTAAACCCTGATGGGTCAGTAACTACGCCTTCTACAGTATCGTCATTAATTAAACGAAATTCATGTCCACCTACAACAAAACGAGTTCCAGAATAGGAACGCATAATGACAAAATCCCCTATAGAACACCAAGGTCCAGTTGGAAACTTGTTTGTGTCTTTATAAGCGTCATCTCCCATAGCCACGACATAACCTAAAACAGAAGCTACTTCTTCTGCTCTTTTAGTTGCGTCGGTTAGAATAATTCCTGATTCTGTAGCTCTTTCTTCAAATACAGGCAGTGCAATAAGCATTTTCCAACCTTTAGGAACTGGAACCGTACCAGATTTAAACGCTTCTTCTGCTTTTTTTCTAGTAAGTCCTATATCTGGAACCCCCACACCTTTAATCATCTAACTGGTCCTTTCTCATACGATCTGCTAAATCATTAAAAATACTACCTGCAAGCCCTAGCCCTTGGATAAATCCCGTCTTGTATTTATATTCTTCATAGCTACTTATTGATCCTTCAGCTAATGCAACTGTGTGGAACTCCACCTCTTCTTGCAATTTTTGTATGAATAAGTCCTCAAATGTTGTTGCCAATTACTCCCCCTTTCCCGGTTTTACGGTTGCCTTAAACCCCTCAAGCATTGCTTTTGCTTCTCGTTCTGCTTGTTTATCTTGTGCAGTTTGATCTAATTTAGCCTGTTCTAAAGCTATGCGAGCTGACTCAAGAATGGCATCAGACTCGTCTTTCTTAGATTTGCGTTGTACATCAGCAGCTTTAATAGACAGCTCTTCACGTTGAATCTGGTTAAGCGGATCTTGAGCCTGAGCTTGTTGTTCCTGCATAGCAACCTCGGCTTGACTCTTTTGCAATACTTTCTGAGCAGCATCAGCCATGAGGCGAGAAAGTTGCACCTCCATCTCAGGCGGCATTTCAGCACCAAGAGGGGGTATCGTAATACCCATTGCCATCTCAATTTGATTGCGATACTCAAAGCCTAAGTGTTCAGAAATGTGGGCTTCAGCAGCCGCCATGATTGCGTTTGCTTGCGGAGATTGACCAACTAATTTACGAATCTTTGGATCTTGCATTGCGGCAGTGTGCACTTTAATGTGCGCTTCATGATCTTGCTCAATAAACGCTTTTACGGGTTTACCCTGAAGAATAAGAGCATTTTCTGAGACTGGATCACGATATGGGATTATGTCTTTATCTGGCACGATCTTGTCTGCATTTTCTAAACCAATCATTCTTACCATGCTGCGATGCAAAAACGGTATGTCATAAATATCTGGACGCTGTTGTGAGAGCTGCATAACAGCTTGATACTGCAATAGCCTTTGCGAGAAAGTAGACGCATTAGGATCTGAAATTGGAATTACATCTACCCGACTAAAATCAGATTGTTTAATTGTTCTATTTGGATCAACGTTGTATTCATAATCTACTGGGGCTGAATCAGCAATAATTACTTTTAAAAGCTTAAATTCTCGCTTTAAAGTAGCGTGCATGCGGGCTTGAACCGCTGACATAATCTTGAGCATGCGCTCTAATACGGCAAGTGTTGTGCCTACAGGCGTATTCTGGTCAACGTCTGAAATCTTTAAATCTGCAACCGCCGCCATACTACGCCCTTGGTCAACAATCTTGTCAAATAGCATTAATAAAGTCTGGCTTGGCTCTTTATAGGGCAAAAACGCAATATTTTCTTGAATTTTGCCGCTTGGTATGTCTACGTCTCTAAACTCTCCTGGAGAAATAGGAGTGTCATCCCCTTTAATTCTCATACCTCGAGTCTTTAGACCTCCAGGCAAATTAGCTAACGTGCCTGCATCAATTAACTGACGAAGCAACGATGTTGCACTCTTTGCATGACCACCAATTAGGTGAATTAAACCATACGAATAGAATCCAAACCCAGGCACATAATCATATTTGACATAGTGCATTCTGCGTTGATATGTCTCATCCTCTTCATCCCAGTTGCGATAAATAGACAGTACTTTTTGGGTGTATTTATCGACAGTAACTACATATGGTATTTCAATTTCACCTTCCGCACGGTACGGATCTTCTTCTAAATCCAAATTAACGTTCATTTCTAATAAAAGATACCGATCATCTTTAGTGACGCTGATACCTTGCACATCCGCTTCACTCTTTTCAACATCACTAATAGAGACTGCGGGTGGATCTTCTAAATCTACGTCTCTGTAAAAACCAGAAACCTGCATTTTGCGTATTTCGTTCTTAGTTTTACGCATTACATGAGTAAATCTCTCACACGTTTCTAAATCAGAAGCCCCATATGGAGCGATAAAGTCATCTGCAGGGACAAATACAGCCTCTGGGCGGTTTGTAGTAGTGTCGTAGTAAATCTTTTTAAATGCCGAACCTGTTAAAGGCAACGACCACAACATCCGTTCGTGCTCAGTGCGGTAATTAGGCATCTTTTCCGTGAGCACATAGTTCATATACTCTTTTACACGGTCAGCAGCCTTGTCTGCGACTTTGTCTTCTCTACCTACAATTTTTGTTTTAACTGGACCACTGGGTGGAAACGTTTCCATAATGGCTTCTGACTGAAAACGCACAGTAGCTTCAGTCAAAATAGGGTGATAAACACCGCAAGCCCCTTCCCAAGGCTCAGTTCTCTCTTCAATTTTCAAACCTAATAAATCTAAACCTGCTTTATAAGTACGTTCCCAGTCTTTTCTAGATCCTTTGTCGTTTTGATAGTTATCTAAAAGATCACCAGCTAGTGAAAGCATCTCATTTTCACTTAAAAACTCAGCGAGATTAGCAGTAAAGTCGTCAATACCCTCTTTTACTGGTTTTCCTGGCTCAATTTCTATTTCTAAACCATCAATTCCAATAGAAACTGACTCTGGGTTTTCAATTTCTACAGTGATTGGTTCTGTATTTTCAGTTTCAAGCCCCATTGGGGCTGCATATAAACTTTTTTCAATTGACATTTTTTAGTTCCTTTGCTTGATTAAGCAAATATTGATTAATTTGCCGCACTCTTTTACGGCGCCTATACCATTTTGCTGGATTTTTTATTGCTCGTACAGCACTAAACCATCTCCAGCGTGCGTAATCCCATAATCTTTTAATAAGCGTTCTCTCATCAAACGCATCTTTTTTTAAAATCCCTGTAATTTGAACCCATTTGCCCATTAGTAATAAGCCCTTGCTTTAGATTGATACGGGACATCTTCTTCATCGCTTTCAATACGAATAAAGCCCCCCTGTCTAAAACGCAATAACGCTTGCGTGCTTGAGTCCACCAAGTCGTCATGCTCGCCCGCTGGAAATGCAGCAAACTCTTCAATGACCTCTTCAGCCCATCTAGTTTCTGGTGCCCATATTACACCTGACGCAAATAAATCTGATACAGCATTAACCCTTGCAATTTTGTCATTTCCCCGAGAAGGGGTGTATTCTGAAACAGGTATGCCCATAGCCCGTAACTCAAATACAAGAGGTGCTCCCGCTGCTTTAGCTTCAATAATGCAAGCGTCAGGGTTCCAATCTCTATACTCTTCGACAGCTTTTTGTTTAAGTTCTGGAAACTCTAAACGTTCTTTACAAGCATTAAGAAGTATAACGTTTGGTTTTTTATACCCTGTATCTTCATCTTCTCTGTAAAACACTCCCCATGTTGTACATGCTGAATAGTCAGAACGTGTGTTTTTTGTAAATGCTGTATCCCAGGACTGAATAATAAACTCGCATACTGGTGGGTTATCTCTTGTCCAAATTTTCCACCACTCCCGCTTGATCAGTGCCCCTTCTGCTGAAGTCGGCTCCTGCTGGTACTGCGCTTGCCACTTATGCACGGGCAGCTGTTCTTTTAATACCGTTAACTCTTCTAAGGGCCAGAACTCAGGCCAAAGCGGTTCTCCAGATGGCATTATGGCTGGGAAATTAATCTGCTCCCAAGCTTCACCATTCCGTTGTATTGAAGATTTTATTACTTGTGCGGTTAGGTCCCGTTTACTCCAACGAGTCATTACGACAACAATAGCACCCCCAGGCTGCAAACGCTGCCGTGGACCGGAGGTATACCATTCATACGTCTTGTCGTATATCTCTGGGTTTGTTTCCGCTTGAACTGCCTCTTGCTCCGAGTGTGGGTCGTCTATGATAAGTAGGTCTGCACCTTTACCAGTAACAGCACCGCCAACACCGATAGCAAAGTACTCACCGCCGTAATTAGTATTCCAGCGACCAGCAGCTTTATTATCTGCTTGCAGTTCAACATTATTGAAGACTGTTTTGTATTGTTCAGAATCGACAAGGTTTCTTACCTTTCTACCAAACCCAGTGGCAAGCTCTGCCGTATGGCTGGTCTGAATTACTTTCTTATGAGGTAGTTTACCTAAAAACCAAGATGGAAAAAGATAGGAGGCAAACTCCGACTTAGTGTGACGAGGAGGCATGTTAATAATCAAGCGCTTACAAGAACCATTAGCGACACGGTTAAAAGCATCAGCCATAATCCTATGATGATCGCCACTAATAAACTCAGGCCACATATGTTTGGCATATTCAAGAAAATCGGTCTTGCAGGCTTTAATTTCAGCCCGTCGGTCTTTTTCCAAAAGTCGTTCAAGAAGCCTCTCTTTCTCTGCCCTACTGAGCTGCTTGAGGTTGACTGTTTGGCTTGGTGAAGGGGCTTCGTTCTCTTGCTGATCCAAACACTTCCTCCGGAGTTATGTCAATTGTGTTCTTACTAAGAATAGATTGAATACGTTTTTCAAGCTCTTCATCCAACTCTTCATCACTCTTAGTCTTGTAAGTAATCTCGCTTTTCTCAGTAAAGAGCCCAACGTCACTAATCTTACCTAATAATTCTAAAGCACGAATTCTTATACGGGCATCGTTGTCATCGCTTTCAAGGATTAGTTTGTTGGTTACATAGTTGCGCAGACGTGCTGCCTCAACCACAACCTGCTCTTCATACTCACTAAGTAGACGCTGTACATGGGCTATGGCACCGGGATTTTTAGACAGTAACTTCTCGTCTAATTTCTCTTCTCCCCGAATAATATCGCGTGCTACAGCAAGATCCTCGTAGTCGTCTTCGAACTCTGCCCCTGCAGATCCTAGAATATTAATGGTCTTGACGGCAACCTCCGCTCGCTCACGCAGTGTCAATTTGTCAAAGTCCTGATCATTAGGATCAACGAAGGGGATTTCAAGGTCAGGTGTCAAAATCAGCATGAGCGAAGTTTAAACACAAAAGTGTCAAAAATGCAAGTGTGTCTAAAAATATATACCCCCCGGGGGTAGGGGAGGTAAAAATAATTAAGGGGGTGGGTGTGTCTAATAGTAGGGTGGGGGGTCATTGAAACTCAAAAATTGTGCATCGTTCGTCTGGATTACTGTGTAGTAGACAGGACCCGTAACGCAAACCATATTACGGACTCCCCGTATGGGTGGGGTTCGGTTGTGGCAATTACTTTGGGAGTGATTGGGGTAAGAATTTTACTAGTAGTGAGAGAGCAAGGTTTGTTCTCTTGCGAGTTAAACCGAGTTTAATTCGCTTAACTTAACTAACTCAGAAAGAGAGTGTGCATTATGGCTACTAAAGCCAAATCCGTTGTAGTAAACAAGCCCGCAACAAAGCAAAAGCCTGTTGTGAATGTTGTAGAGAGATTGTTCAAGGTTGCATTACCTTTGGTCAATGCTCACAATGCAAGCGATACAGCGAATGATGCTGTAAGTGCTTGCCGTAAGTCATTCTTCAGCGAGTGTGTTCAGGCTCTCGGCAAGGGCTTTCACACGAAAGAGAAGAAGGTCATAGGCTTACAGGCTCGCAAGGCTTTTTACATGGCTCACTATGATTCAAAGGGCATGAAGGTTTTAATTGACATCAATGCTTCAAGAGGTGAATTAAAACTAGAATCGCTTGATGGGCAAGACGCTAAGGTCAAAGCCGAGAATGCAAACGCTGGCACTCGGTGGAATAAATTTGTTGCGTGGTGTGCTGATGAAGTTGCTGGTAAGCACGCTGAGAAAGACCCAAACAATCGCCAAGCGAATTCAGGGAACAATCGTTCTGAAAGCGAGGTGTGGAAAGATGGACTTCAGCGTATGTATAACAAATCATACAAAGAAGGCAAGAAAGAGCATTGTGCATGGTTGCAAACTAATCCTCTCAAGATTAAGTTGCTTGTTCCCGCAGGTGC
>SXGQ01758081.1_pt1 | contig 11506 bp, 9 predicted proteins | sample 3178371 | NCBI WGS metagenome assembly SXGQ01 (sample SAMN11356859, study PRJNA531348) | freshwater metagenome | isolation source: freshwater sample F1-20 | place: China: Fuxian Lake, Yuxi | collected 2017-12-25 | reverse complement strand
CGATATCTGGAGGCCCACCACACCCGGGCGAGATCCGGTCATCATGACCTACGGCCCCTACGGGAAGGGCTTGGCTTTTCAGGACGGCTACAAAACATGCTGGGACATGATGTCCAAGGATCACCCCGACGTCACGAACGGTTCTTCAAACAAGTATCAAAATTGGGAAGTGGTTGATCCCGAAAAATGGGTCCCCCACAACTATGTCTGTATTCGGGTTGATTCTCGGGGCGCGGGCATGTCACCCGGTTACATGCAGTTGTGGAGCCCGCAAGAAGCTGAGGACTTTTACGATTGCATTGAATGGGCCGGTGTGCAGGACTGGTCTAACGGCAAGGTTGGCTTAAACGGCATCTCTTACTACGCCATGAATCAGTGGCAGACTGCCGCGCTGCAGCCACCGCATCTGGCTGCGATTTGCACTTGGGAAGGTGCGGCCGACATGTACCGTGACCTTAGCCACCATGGCGGCATCCTATGCGACTTCATCAAGAACTGGTACGACATGCAGGTTCGAACGGTCCAGCACGGACTTGCCAAACGGGGACCGGTCAGCCGGGTCACTGGACGTCCGGTCTGCGGCGACACCGAGTTGAGCGACGAAGAGTTGTTGCGCAACCGCGAAGACTTTGCCTCTGCCGCCTTGAAGCACAGCATGGATGACAAATACTGGCGCGCTCGCATGCCCGATTGGTCCAAGGTCACGGTTCCCGTTTTTTCAGCTGCCAACTGGGGCGGGCAAGGGCTGCATCCACGAGGCAACTTTGAAGGCTTCACCCGCGCAGCCTCCAAAAACAAGTGGCTGGAGGTGCACGGCATTGAGCACTGGACCCACTTTTACACAGACTACGGCCGAAAACTACAACTGAAGTTTTTCGACCACTTCCTGCACGGCAAAAAGAATGGCTGGGACCGTCAGCCCAAGGTGCAACTCAACGTGCGTCACCCCGGCGAAAAGTTCGAGCTGCGCCAAGAGCAAGAGTGGCCCCTCAAGCGTACGAACTGGACCAAGCTTTACTTGCAGCCCGATGCAGCGACCTTGTCAACACAGCCGCCTACCCGCGCTGGAAAAATCAGTTATCAAGGGTTTTCTGAAGGGGTCACCTTCATGCTGCCACCTCAGCCGCAGCCCTTGGAGATCACTGGCCCCAGCGCTATCAAGCTCTTCCTATCATCCAGCACCACTGACGCAGATGTCTTTGCCGTGCTGCGCGTTTTCACGCCAGACATGAAGGAGGTTGTGTTCCGCGGCGCCCTGGATCCACACACCCCCATTGGGCAAGGTTGGCTGCGCGCCTCGCACCGCAAACTAGACTCTGCGCTGACCAAACCTTATCGACCCTATCACACCCACGACGAAAAACAGGCGCTGAAGCCAGGTCAGGTTGTGGAGCTGGATGTCGAGATCATTCCAACCAGCATCGTGGTGCCTGCAGGCTACCGCTTGGCGCTAACTCTCCGCGGAAAGGACTACGAGTACCCCGGCCCGGCCGGCGTTTTATCCAACATGAAGTACCCCATGACAGGTTGTGGCCCCTTCACGCACACCAACAAAAAAGACAGACCAGCCCGAATTTTTGATGGTGTCAATACCCTGCACATCAGCGCTAAAAAAGCGCCTTTTATTTTGTTACCCGTTATTCCCGCATCTTAAAAAGGCTGATCATGGCAATCAAATTTTACGGTTTCTGGCGTTCACTGGCCGCCTACCGGGTTCGGGTTGCGCTCAAGCTAAAGGGTCTGGCTTACGAGGAGATTCCTGTAAATCTACTGGCGGGGCATCAACATGACCCCGCTTACCTGAAAATCAATCCACAGGGAGCGGTTCCCGCTCTGATTTTGGAAGGTGTAGCCCAGCCACTCTTTCAGTCGATGGCAATCTTGGACTATCTTGATCAGGTTCACCCGAACCCTTCCCTGATGCCGACTCAAGCAACAGACCGCGCCCGGGTTTTAGCCCTTTCGCACATCTGCGCCAGCGATGGCCATCCCTTGGTAGTGCCTCGAGTCAGAAATTACTTGCAAAATACCTTAAAACTCGAAGAGGCTGCGCGTAACCAATGGTTGCAATACTGGTCCCTGCAATCCCTGCAGATTTACGAGCGTGCCTTGTCACAAGACCCGCGGGCGGGTCGCTATAGTCACGGCGATCAAATCACGGTAGCTGATTTGTGTCTGGCTTCGCAAGTCGTGGGCGCCGGACTTTTTGGTTGCGAACTGGTTGATTTGCCACTTGTCACGGCCATTCATCAAGCATTGATGGAACATCCGGCCTTTTCTGAATCGATGCCGTTGCGCCAATCTGGTGCACCCACTCCCACTCAATGATCAGGCATCCTCATGGACCAATTAACTTTCGGAATACTTGGTTTCTTCGTCTTTTTGGCGTTGAGCTTATTGAGAGTTCCTATCGCTTACTCGATGAGTATCGTGGGCTTGGGCGGCATGCTTATCGTTTATCCGATTGATGCTGCGTTCAAATTCATTCCTACGGGGATTTTCACTTACACCTCTAATTTCACACTGGCAGCATTGCCCTTGTTTATTTTGATGGGGACCTTGGCCTTTTATGCAGATCTTGGCAAAGATGCCTACGACGCCGCGAAAGCTTGGTTTGGCCGAGTTCCCGGTGGCTTGGGTGTAGCAACTGTCTATTCTTCAGCTATTTTTGGGGCTTGCTCAGGTTCCAGTCTGTCTTCTGTGGCGGTATTCTCGAAAATTGCCATCCCTGAAATGATTCGAGCCAATTACAGCAAGAAATTGGCCTTGGGCGTGGTGGCATCGTCAGCTTGTCTTGATGTGCTCATTCCACCAAGTATTCTGATGGTGTTCTACGGCATCCTCACTGAAACCTCGGTGGGTCAATTGCTGATCGCGGGCATCCTACCCGGCATCGTGACCGCTGTGGTGATGGCAACTGGCGTTTTGGTTTATTGCAAACTGAATCCCAGTGCTGCTCCCATCCCCAACGACTTGGACACCTCTTGGAAAGCCAAATTTTCTAGCCTAAAGAACCTTTGGGCTGCTACAGTCTTATTCGTATCTGTTTTAGGGGCCATCTACACTGGCTTTACCACCCCCGATGAAGCCGCAGCGGTGGGTGTTGTTGGCGCTTTATTGCTGGTCTATGTCAGAGGCAACCTGACCTGGGAACGCGTCAAGCACTCTTTTATTGACAGCGCCAAAGTTAGCGCCATGATCTTTTTGTTACTCGGTTCGGGCTTTATCTTCTCGACCTTTTTGTCGACCACAGGTGTCGTGTCCTCTATGACCGACTGGATCAAAAACATGAACCTTAACTTCTATGTGCTTATGGCCGGCATTGTGGTTCTCTATTTGTTTTTGGGCTGTTTTCTCGATGCCGTGTCCATGATGGTGCTGACCATGCCTATCCTGGCTCCGCTGATGCTTGACTACAACATGAGTTTGGTTTGGTTTGGTGTGGTGGTGGTCGTGATGATGTCGATTGGCTCCATCACACCCCCACTAGGCCTGAACTGTTTCGTGATGAAAGGCGCACTGGGCGACGCTTACGATCTCAATGACATCTTTGCCGGTTGCTTGCCTTTCGTTTTCTTGATGCTTGGCACGGTGGCCTTGTTTGTCGCCTTCCCGCAAATCAGCCTTTGGCTTCCAGAGTTGATGAAGTCCATGCGCTGAACCTTCCCTTAACACTCATCAAAGCACCCCATGGAAAAAATAATCGAAAGCTACGAAAGCTTTTACCGGCGGTTCATTCCTTACCTGATCGCTTTCCCACTGGTCATCATGACCGTGGTCATCTGCATCAACGTGGTGGGTCGAAAACTATCGATGCCATTTCCAATCACCATCGAGTTGGTCGAAGCCTTGCTGGTGGTATCGGTTTATTTTGGCATTGCGCTGGTTGCGCTCGAGGGCGGACATGTGAACGTCACTTTTGCAACCGACAAACTGAGCCCTCGTACTTGCTTGTTCATAGAGGGAGTTGGCAACGTTTTGGCCGCTATTGCTTTTATTTACCTGTCCTTGTCGGCTTGGTCGATTGCTCAAGCCTCGGTCAAGATGCTGGAGTATCGGTTTGCCGTGCTACGGTTTCCGCTATGGCCTTTCAAATTATTGTTTGCCGCTGGCCTGACCTTGATGTCCATTCAATTGGTCTTCAATGCCATCAAAGCATTTTTCCTGGCTTCGGGTCGGGAGACTTACGCTGGGATCAGTGCTCTACCCAAGGCTCAAGACCCCGGAATTGGTTAATTTTCCCCCCTGTCCCATCCTTCAACCTAGGAGTTTTTTTATGAGACGTTCGATTTTAAAATTTGCCGCTGTTGTCATGGTGGTTTCTTCCTTCACGTTCAACGCGACGGCCCAAGAGCTTCAACAGCAAACCTGGAAAATGGCGCTGCCCACTGCCGAGAGATCCTGGTTTGGTGGACTTCACAAATGGTGGGGCACCGAAGTTGAAAAGCGCTCTGGTGGAAAAATCAAGATTCAGTATTTCTGGTCCGATTCGCTGGTGAAGTGGCCTGATGCCCTACCTGGCATCCAGTCGGGTATTGCTGACATTGCCTGGGTCAACAGCTCTTGGCACGCCGCACAATTGCCTAATTATTTGGCGCTTGATCACATGTTCAACTATGGCGACGACTATGTGGCGGCTGTTAATGCGGCCCTTGACACCCTGGACAACCAACCAGACCTCAAAGCTGAGATGGCCAAGAACGACATCGTGAAATTGATGTCTCACATCAGTGGTTTGGCACCAGTTGGAACAAAGACTCCGCTGACGAACATGGATGTCCTTAAAGGCAAAACACTGCGTACTTATGGCGGTGCCCGCACCGACTTTTACAAAACCTTGGGCTGGAACCCCGTCTTCATGGTGTTCCCTGATATGTACCCTGCCATGGACCGCGGCACCATTGACGCCTTGGGCGAGATGGTGTTTTTGTTGTCCGACACGTTCAAGTTGAATGAAGTGGCCAAGCACGTTCACATGATGAACCCGCCCGGGCTCAAGGGCAACGGAGGTGTGATTGGTGCAGGCTTGTTCATGTCGGGCAAGAAGTTCCGTACATTGCCGCCTGCCACCCAAAAGATGTTGGTTGAGTTGCGCAACGAGTATGGCGTTCGCTATGCCACCGAGTTGATGAAAGCTGAAGAACAAATCAAGAAAAAGTGGGCCGACAACAACAAGATCACTTTCTCGTTCTCAACACCTGCTGACGAGCAAAGAATTGCTCAAGCTGGCACTGTTGCCAATGAGAGTTACATGAAAAAGCTTGAGGCTGAGGGTGCTCCTAACGTCCGCAAAGTGGCTGCCTTCTACACAGAGGCACGTAAGAGACACGAGGCTGCAGCCAAAAAATAAGAAGTACTTTTGATGTTTCAGGGCGGCCTACAGGGCCGCCCTTTTTTTGGCCTGCCCGGATTGGTGTTGATCACCTTAGGCTTGGCATGCTGCATGTGCCTAAAGGTTGGGGTAAATGACACTTAAGGAAACTGTGGGGGCGCTACTCTGCGGGCAGAGGCTTGTTCGTAGCTGGACGCGATGCGCAAGGCGACATCCTCGCGGCCCGGTTCAGTTCGGAATACCATGGAAAAGGGCAAGCCTGGCGCGGGCAAACGCGTTGGCTTGTCGTTGGCTGCAAATTGATAGCTTTGAGCATCCGGCGAAAGTATGAACTTGGCGTCGTAGGCCACGTCCACATAGCCTGCTGGCACCAGTATTTCGCTCAAACCGGCGTTGGGGCCAAAGAAATGTTCGTACCGCAAACGGTCAATCAGTCCGGGCTCGTCGGCACCACCAATCACCCCAGGCGGCAGCGGTGTGTGCAGGCGAACCACGGCATCGAGCCGGTTCTCATAGATCACCATCATGTCAACCCGGCGAAGCAACTCACGCAACATGATGCGCTCGTCAACGCCTTGCCGTCCCCCCAGCGGGTTGCGCGGATCCCGTACATCTTCCCAGTTTTTGAAGGCTGCACGATGGTCGTCACCCCAAAAGGCGGAACGTTGATTCAATGTGCGCCAGTCCTTAAGAGTTTCGATCATGCCGCGTGCAGCCCAGTCGTCGGATCGGCGGCTCAGGTACTGGCTAATGTGAAATCTAAAAGTATTCGCCAGCATTTGCTGCTGCACCGTGGAGATGTCTAGATTCGAAGGCGGTTCGATGCGCAAGTCTGCCAAGGCAACCAAGTAGTCAATCGGCCGCATTGTTCCTTGACCGTGAAAAACACCCTGCGCAAATTCTGTGCGCTCAATACTTTTGGCAAAGTCTGGAAAAACGGGACTGCCATCTGGGTTGAGCCGAAAAAGTAGCTCGGGCATGAAAACAGGCACTAATTTGGCCAGTGCCTTGCGGTAGTCCACGCTCATGCGCTCGCAGCGCTGATCGGGCGTCCACAAGGGGTCAGAGGACTCGACCAAAGTGGCCTGCAAATAGTCACCCAAAACGACTTGAATCTCCCGCACTGCAGCCTGCGTGATGGGTTCCGCAGCCTTGCTACCAGCGGACAACATGGATTCCCGAATGACCCCCAAACGCAGACCGCGCAAAGCGCCAGCTTGGACGCCACGCGGGATATGTTTGCTGTAATTATCAAGAACACTGGAACGCGGCACCGTGGTGTACGGGTCGCGTGGGTCGTAATAACCGTTTTCTGGGTCTTTCAGCGCATCCAGTACTTTGGCGCAGTCAGTCAGTGAGCGGCACAAGATGCCTGTTCGATCGCAATAAATATCGGCACCGATGGCACCACCATCAAATCCCAGCATGGCTTTGTGAGGCAAGATGAGCGCGACGGAATTGTGGTTGGCCGGCCCACGCGTTGACATTCGGGTTTCCTCACCAAGACTGGCCATCACCAAATTAGCGCTCACCGACACGCCAGAACCTGAGCTCGAACCCAAAGAAGCCGAACGCGTGGTGTCATAAGGATTAACAGGCGTACCCGCCCAAGTGCTGCGCTGGTAGCCCAGCAAAGAGGGAAAAATGGCCTGCGGCTGGTGCTTGCCGCCGGGATCGCCAGCGCGGCCGTTGTATTCCGTCATCAATGCTTTGGCAAAAATGATGGCCCCTTTTTTGCGTAGTTGCTCCACCAAGATATGGTCACGCGCCGGGAAATCGATGTCATATTGGGCATCGGCGCCGCCGGTTGTTCGCATGTCTTTGGTGTCAAAGGCGTCCTTGAAAGAAAAGACAACGCCGTACAGCGGCATCTTTTCCAAATCTGGGTTGCGGCCCCACTGGGCATCCAGTGCTGCTGCTTGCTCTAAGGCGTCCGGGTAATGCCTGAATATCTCGCAAGCTGGGGGCGCTCCTGGGGGTAAGGGGCCGAGGCTGGGGTGAAGGTCATAGTCACCTCGGCAAGTGACCGAGCGTTCTCCTCTAATGTTCAAGGTAGACAGCGCGTTCAAATGGCCCGCTTGCGGAATGCCTTGCAACATGCCAAATTGTTGCTGTACTTCGGGGTCAGAGGCTGTGGCAGCCATACGACCAAAGTCGAGCGGTGGCCCCTGGTAACGGTCAAGGTCTGGAAGAATCTCGCTGGCCGCAACGGTTTGGCGTGGAAAGCTTAAGGGCTGACCTGCGCGCACAGTTCCAAGGAGCTGCTCCGCCAAGTCCTCCCCCTTGGCAGTGACCAACCTGGTGGCGACACCGTTGTAGAGGCGGCAGCGGTCAATATAACGCTGCACGACCTCCACGCAATTGACCTGCCCCGCTTTTAAAGCGCTTTGCAACTGGTCAATCGTGGCTTCTTCAAGGGTGAAAAGCGGGTTCGCCATGCAAATACTCCATCTGGCCTTGCGTGCTATTTTTGTAGACAAAGCCAAGGCTAGCAAATTGCTGACCATTGTTGATTTGTCGGTACAACTCGTGAATCAAGGGGCAAAAAAATATTGTTGAAAATTTACCTGAATGCATGAAATCTTCTCATGGAAATTTTATGCTTGGCCGAGTGTTATCCCGAATAGAGTCTGCCATCTTGATCAGCGATCATCATACCAATCATCTTTGAAGTAACCATGTCTGCTCAAGAATTCAAATTTTCCAACTCCCAATCTGGCGACCACGACGAACTTACCGATCTGGTCCAAGGCAAGGGCTGCTTCACCAGTGACGTTTTCCTTTCGGGACAGTTGCATGCCTGTTTCGTGCGCAGTCCATGCGCCCACGCAGAAATCACATCGGTGAACGCTGACGCTGCGCGCGCCATGCCCGGTGTGCGCATAGTGCTGACGGCCGCTGATGTAGCTGAGGCAGGTTTGGGTCGCATCATGCCCTTGGTGGTGATGAAGAGCTCCAATGGGCAAAGCATGCATTGCTCCGGTATCCCGATTTTGGCTGCTGACCGAGTCAGGCATCTTGGCGAGGCCGTGGCATTGGTGGCAGCAGATACTTTGGAGCACGCGCTCAATGCGGCCGAGGCTGTAGAAGTCGAATACGTCCACTTGCCTTGTGTCACCGACCTGCAGCAAGCGTTGCAGCCTGAATCGCCGCAAGTGCATGCGACGGTTCCGGGCAACGTGGCGATGGATTGGTCCCAGGGTCACAGCGCTGAGCTGGACCGTGCATTTGAAGAAGCACAACATGTTCAAGAGCTGGAATTAAAAGATCCGATGCTAACCGGCTCGCCCATGGAGCCGCGTGCAGCGATCGCCAGCTATGACAGAGAGAAAGACCATTACACGCTGGTGGCAGGGACCCAAGGGGTCAAGACCATCCACAGCGTGCTGACGACTCAGGTGTTTAATATGCCAGCCGAGAAGCTACAGGTCCTCACGAAGCATGTTGGCGGTGGGTTCGGCCTGAAATCTCAAACCTATCCCGAATATGCGGCTTTGCTTTTGGCCAGTCGATTGGTCGATGCACCCATCAAGTGGACGGCCACGCGGTTGGAATGTTTTCTCACCGACACTCATGGTCGCAATACCCACCTGCGGGGGCGCATGGCGTTTGACCACGAGGGCCGTATCACTGGTCTGAAGGCAGATGTGTTGTGCGGCATAGGGGCTTACACCTCGGGCTACATCTCGGTGGTGAGCACCATGAACATCTACAACTGTTTGTCCAGCGTCTACAGGATGCCTTATCTGGCTTTGCGTTCGCGCATGGTTCACACCCATGTCATGACTGGTGGGCCCTATCGCGGCGCTGGACGGCCCGAGGCGATTTACTTGGTCGAGCGTTTGCTCGACGAAGCTGCGCATGCGATGGGCTTGCCTCGAGAGACCTTGCGTCGCCGCAATCTCGTGCCTGCCTCAGCAATGCCCTACAAAGCGGCGAATGGCTTGACCTATGACAGTGGGGAATTTGAAACCATCTTAGACAAGGCCTTGTTGCTGGCAGATTGGCAGGGTTTTGAATCGCGACGAGCTGCTGCTTTGGCGCGAGGCCGCTTGCGTGGCATTGGTGTGTGTTCCTTTTTGGAGGTGGCCGGAGGCATTTTGGAAGAGCCAGCAGACATCCGATTCACCGACGATGGACGCGTGGCGCTGCACCTTGGGGCGCAAGGCATGGGTCAGGGGGTCCACGCCATTTACACCCAGCTGCTGTCCAAAAAATTAGGAGTTCCGCTTTCATCGGTCGTGCTTGTTACTGGGGACAGTGATGAAGTACCAGGTATCGTCTCGACGGTGGCCTCGCGTACCACCATGATGGCGGGTTCGGCGACCACTTTGGCCTGTGAAGAATCAATCCGGCGTGGCCAGCAATACGCGGCCCATCATCTGGAGGCAAGAGTTGAGGACATTGAGTTTGCAGCTGGCCAATTCACCATCGTCGGCACCGATCGTTCTATCGGTCTGATGGAGGTCGCCAAGGCGTTGCGCCTAGCCACTGACTTGCCTGAAGGCCTGCCAAAGACGCTGGACAATCTCACCGTTTTTAAGGCCAGCTCACTCAATTTTCCCAACGGTTGCCATGTCAGTGAGGTCGAAGTCGACCCTGAGACAGGCAGTGTCGAATTTATTCAACACACTGCCGTTGATGATGTAGGCGTCATGCTGAGCCCAACCCTGGTCGAGGGACAAATCATGGGGGGCGTGGTCCAAGCCTTGGGCCAGGTAATGGGCGAAATGCTTCATTATGATGACCAAGGGCAGCTGCTGACTGGCAGCTACATGGATTACCCGATGCCACGCGCTGACCAGATACCCCGTATGGTTTTGGCTCACCATGAGGTGCCCTGCACAACCCATCCGCTGGGCGTAAAAGGTGCAGGGGAATCTGGTGTGGCTGGCGCTTGGCCTGCTGCGGTGAGCGCTTTGATGGACGCGTTGCGACCAGCAGGTATCAAACGGATGGATCTGCCGTTTACGCCAAACAGGATTTGGGTTGCGTTGCAGACTGCTCAAGCCCAATAATCCGTCGTCAGCGCCGCTGCCTTTCAACCAAGTTGCTCACGACACTTGTCGGCCGTCCCCTTTAAATCTACCAATAATTTAAACCCAAGAATCAAAGGAAATTTATGCAAAATTCAGTGGCGAACGAAACTGTCTTGTTCAAGACTGTTGACATCAAAGTGGGCCCTAAGAACCTGAGCGTCAAGATGGCTGGAACCGGAAAACCCATCGTCTTGTTTCATTCTCTGCTTGCGGACGAAACCAGTTTTGACCCCATATCGCAAATTTTGGCGAAAAGTCATCAAGTGATCATCTTGCACCTACCAGGTTTCGCTGGGTCTGACGCCGTTGGCAGTTCGCTGGATTCGATCGCAGATCACCTTGCCAAAGGCATATCAGCACTTGACTTGAAAGTAGCTCCGATTTTGCTTGGTAACGGCTATGGCGGCTTTATTGCGCTCAACACGGCGATAAGGAGTCCAGGCCTTGCTTCACGCCTGGTATTGGCTGATTGTGGCGCGACTTTCTCGGAGCCTGGTCGTGCTGCGTTCAGGGCAATGTCTGCCGCTGCCAAGGCCAAGGGTCTCGATGCCATCGCCGACGTGGCCATGCGTCGACTTTTCGCCCCAGAGTTTCAGGCTCAAAACCCAGACTTATTGGTGAAGCGAAAGAAGAGTTTCTTGGCCGTTGATCCAGAAACCTTCCATGGGGCCTGTGATGCGCTGGCCTCCTTAGATTTGCGCGATAAGCTCAAAGGGGTTACTGTTCCATCCTTGGTGCTCGTAGGTGACCAAGATGAAGCCACACCTCCGCCAATGTCCAAGGAGTTGGCTGAGGGCTTGCCCAATGCCAAGCTTGTGGTCTTGGCCGGCTGCGCACACGTTCCCCAACTTCAAGCTCCGGCCGATTTTCTCTTGGCCATCGAAGAATTCATTCGTTAAGGGCATAGCCCCCGCCCCACTTTTAAAAGGGCGGGGTCAAAAGTCAATCGCGGTTATGCAAATTGCTAATGACCCAACAAGCAATCGCAATCAATAAAATAGAGCCGCTTTCATATTAAAGTATGGTGGGATCTCAGTCTTTGCCTTGAAGAATAATTGACCCTGACCCGAAAAACCTAACCATTTAAAAGTAGAAAAATCCGGCATGATATTTCACCTATTGAAAAAGGGGACAT